>Ga0256839_1005332_pt1 | contig 11948 bp, 23 predicted proteins | sample 354166metaG_FD_185968 | JGI IMG/M metagenome (GOLD analysis project Ga0256839, IMG submission 185968) | Hydrothermal vent microbial communities from Mid Atlantic Ridge, Atlantic Ocean - 354-166 | ecosystem: Environmental > Aquatic > Marine > Hydrothermal vents | place: Atlantic Ocean: Mid...
CAAGCCCGCCCGCCAGCACCGCCACGATCGCGACGGCCAAGGCCGCCTTGATCGCCGTCCCAACGCGGTTGTAGAGTAACATAGAAACCTCCTCGCCGGTTGCAGCCCGCTCTCACCGGCTTTGCGGGCTTCAATTCGGTGAGGGATCGGTGAGCGCCCCGGCGGCGGAACCCCGAGCACCGAGCCGGGGCGCTTCCCTTTACAACTCCGTACATGCGCTCGGGTCAATGGTGAACGTCGTGTAAAGGGTGTTTCTCGGGTTATTCGGGTCCCGAGCCGATCTCACGATCTGTACGCCGGTGGGCTCGTTGTTCTGATCCCACTGCGCGACGACTACGAGCTCGGCGTTTACCGGGCATCGCCACTTGTCGCCGTCCGGGGCGGTGATCCGGATGTTGAACGTCTTAGGAACGAGCTCCGTGGTCTGAGTCGTGGTGCTCCGTTGAGCGAACCCGATCGCCAGTGCGGAGGTTGCTACGAGGAGCACCGCCAGCGCTAGGACTACCGTTTTCCGTAGGGTCATGTCGATCCCTCCTCTGTGGATTGTCCTTCGGACGTATATCATACCATAGTCACTATAACTTGTCAATACCTTCGGAGCATGGTAGCTTTTTTGTGTGCGAAAGGAGTGATACAATGATCGCAAACGTAGGGGAGCAGAAACGGATGAAGGTGCGGGTATCGGTCAGCATAGACTCGGACATCCTTGAGGAGCTGCAAGAGCTTGCCAAGCGGCGGGGGATCTCGCTCTCGGCATTGTTTCAACGGATGGCGATCCTCTATTTGCACGAGGAGCGGCGGGAGCGGGAGCGGGAGAGGGATTGGGGTCGGGAGGGGGGCTCGGAGGACAAGCGGGAGGGCGACTGAGGTCTGCTTGGGGTAACATAAGGGCGGCAAATGTCAACTCCGAGGAGGCTTGCCCATGAGCGCAAGCGGGAAATCGCTTGAGGTTATGTCACCCGAGACGACGGCGCTTGAGATTACGTTAAGCCCCAGGAAGCCCAAGGCGATCGAGGGTGTCCTCACCAAAGAGGAGTTCGCCCGTATGTGGCGGGCGGCCCAGGACGCGAAAGACCGCTGCATCTTGGCTCTTGGGCTCTTGGGGCTCCGAGCCTCGGAGATGGCCGACGTGACCTCAGACTGGGTGGATTTTGCCCAAGGAACGATCACGATCCCCCGGGGCAAGGGACGGAAGCCCCGCACCGTCTCGTTCGAGTATATCGATCTCGTTAAGGGGATGGTGCAAGCCTATTTCCACTTACACGATCGGCTGGGGCTCACCCGCCAAGCGATATGGTCCCGGGTTCGACGGATGGCCCGGTCCGCCGGGATCGCGAAGCGGGTGACGCCTCACAGCCTTCGAGCAACCGCTGCGACGTGGTACGCTCAAGCGGGCTTTTCCGCTCAGGCCCTTCGCGAGCACTTCGGGTGGGACCATCTTGGGACGGCACAGAAATACATAGAGCAATCGGGCGCGACGGCTCTTAGGGAGATGAGGGAGAAAGGAACCAGGATCTTCTGACATCCGTTGAGAAGCCTTTCACCGGATCACTCCCCAATTCCGTAGATCTTCACGAGTCCAACAGATGTGGTCAATCAGTTTCCTCAGTAGTCCTTTGTCGCGATACCCCTCTCGGTGATGGTGAATCTCTACGTAGCGAAAGGGTTCCGGAAGATCCGGGTTGTAGAAGATGTAGCGACTCCCCTTAGTCGCGACGTGCTCCCAACGATCATCTTTCTCCAAAAGGCGGATCATCTCGATCTTAGTGAGCCCTTTAAGCTGGTTCCATTCGTTCTTCTTCCAGCTCTTCTTGGGGAAGGGAAAGGGAAGGTCGTTCACGGTCGGGATGGAGTTACGCAGGGATGGCGCACGGCGGGGTCGTGATGATGTACCCGTCCTCCATGGGGATCTCGTCGATGCTCTCGCGATCAGGGGGCTCGGTAATGATCTTGAGGTACTCGTTCTCCTCGGTCAGAGGATCGCCCCTCTCAAGCCGAGCCTCTAGGATAGCACAAGCCGCCTCGTAGGCATTTGCCTCCGCCTCTTTAAAGGTCTGTCCCTCCTCGTACACGCCCCCGACGCCGGGCGCATAGGCAACGTATCCCTCCTTCGTCTTTTCCACGATGATCGTGAAGTAATAGCCATAGATCTTTTTCGGCATAGCAAGCCATCTCCTCTCTACGGCGACCCCTCAACCCCTAGGCTTCCTCTCACCACCACCGGTCGGCGGTAATCATTATAACACAACTGAGGGATGACCGACTTGTAGCGGAGATCACGCTGGCACCTCCCTTCCACCTCCGTTCCATTCATTTTCCACCTTGATCTAGGGTAAGATAAGGGTTAGGTGTGTCTTCCCCGCGATCGCTGCTCGATTGTGACGCCGAATACTTGACGTGACAAACGTCTGTATGCTATAAAGGGCGGCGATACCCATGATAACGGGAAAAGATTATGATGCATTGCTTACGCAATTGGTAGAAAAGGCACGAGAACTTGAGAAGCTAGACTTCCAAGCGGCAAAGCAACTGGTCTTAGCTCATCTGAGCCCGGAGGAAGCTATCAATTTTTTGGCCCATCTCTTGACCGAATGGGCTGAGTAGGACGATCTCCTTTATGGTGCTCCAAGTAGAACTTGAGCAATATTTCTATAACGTCAGCGTTTGTCATTTTCCATTCGGTAGCGAATTTATTGATCTGTTCCCAAAGGTCCTCATAGACGGATATCGTCCTATAGATCACTGGTCCTTTGCGTAGCTTTTTCCTTGGCATACCCACTTAACAATATCACGATATAGCCAGTTGGACAAGTTATATCCATCACCTCCCGCAACCTCTTGACACCGACGCGACTTATTGTTATAATGATGTAGCTATGTCCAGAAGATACCGCACTATATCCGTCTTAGACCAAGACTGGGAGCGGCTCAAATTACACGCCATCTCGAAGCGGAAGCCTGTCTCCATTTTCGTGGGCGAACTCCTCGACTTCTACGAAGCCCATCACGGGAACGGGGAGAAGGCCCCCAAGGACAAGGGAAAGCGGGAGCCGATCAACACGGAGCAGGAGGGCTAAGTGAACGATCTCGATGTCCTGCGGGAGGAGCTGGAAGCGACGCTCGATTATCTCTCCGAGCACCCCTACGACTTCATCCCTGATGACATTCGCATCCCCGAGCTCGCCGACCGGATGGCCGAGGAGCTCCTCCGGCGGCTCCAAGATCGCGAATACGGCCTGATTCACCTTGGGCTTGCGACGACTTGGATCACAGCAGGGGTCGCCGGACTCCTCTCTTCGGTCTTCGACGATCCTAAAGCCTTTAAGCGGGCCATTCGATCTCTACGAATGCTCGATGAGGAGATGATTGACCGAATCTCAAGCGTCGTGGAAGAGGTCAGCATCGGAAAGCATACGGAGGTCATAGGGAAGGTCATGGATCGGCTGAGGGACGTGCTCTTAGGCCCCAAGGACGGAAGCGGCGGAGGAGGCGGACCCGGCGGGAGCTGGGAGGATGGTCCGGACGACGACAGCGGCGGATCGCCGGAGGTATCGCTCAAGGAGGACTTGGATCGGGCATGAGAAGAGCCCGCGTATGGGCGCGGGCTCACGGGCAAATGCGGTGATGCCAATAGGCGGTGTTGCACTATGAGCATAACACGACAGTCGACCCAGGTCAAGACTTTGCGGGAGAAGGCCGAAGAGATGGCGCGGTATCACGGTCGAGCTGTTGAGTCTTGGATGCTCTGGACGGGGTGGGAGCTTTGGGTCGGGTGCTCGAACTGTCAAGAGGGAGGACCCCTAGCCGAATGTTGGGGCAACGCGGAATGCCACGGATTCTGGGAAGGGTGATCCTGTGATGAGATTCCGGTCGGGGGGATTAGCACAATTAGAGACAAGAGGAGGTGTAAGCCTCCCCGGGCTTCACTGCGTCTCGCTCTCCGACCGGAAAGAACTCGGGGGTTATGGGTGCTCTGCCTCATGTCGAGGCATCACGAAGGTTGGGAGGCGGCGCACAATAATGGATCTCGGGTGGGGAATCCGAGCCATAACCCCTACGAGATTCCGGGGAGGCCCCAGCACTCATACATCCCACAAAGAAAGGCAGGTGACAGAATCCTCCTTTAGGGGTGCCGGTTTACCGTTAAAGGTCTGTGATCCGGGGGCCTCCCCGACCGCGATTCCCCTCAGCAGGCAGCGACCCCTAGGAGAGAGTCAATCCCCCGTTGGCTCTCATCACCCGGGCCGGGGTGCCAGGGTTTTACCGTCGGAGCCCTGCGGTGTCTCCTTTCGCAGGGCGAGTCTCTCCTACTCAACTCACCTCTTGGCAAGGGAACATTCTCTATCGAGGAGAGCACGGGTTTTTCCCCAGCACTCCGGCCCCTCTCACCTCCTTGGGAGTGAGCTATGAGCGCGAAGTGGGAGAAGTGCGGTTTTCGAGAGCGCTGGGGACTGAGCCCCGAAGAGAGCGAAGAGATGCGGCTCAGCATCGAGACGTTGCTCCGCTTGTTTGAGAAGCCCGCCTTGTCGCAGCATGGCGGCAAGGAGGGTGATCGAGATGAGTATGAAGGCGGTCGGATACGTGCGCGTCTCAACGGTAGAGCAAGAGCTTGAAGGCCGGTCCTTGGAGGTCCAAGAGCGTGCGGTGCGGGATTACTGCGCCCGCACCGGGATAGAGCTCGTGCGCTGCTTCATCGAGGCCAAGAGCGCCTTTCGGCACGACGCCCGGGAGGAGTTTCGCGCCATGTGCGGATACATAGAGGAGCATCCGGAGATCGAGGCCGTCGTCTGTTGGAAGACGATCCGGGCGGTGCGGAACCTCTCGGATTGGGCGCTCCTCACCGAAAAGCTGCGGGGCGGGCGCGGGGTCGCCGTGATCTCGGTGACCGAGGGCTTCCCGACGACGGCGGCGGGTCAGCTTATGGGCGGGATCTCGGCGGCCTTCGGGCGCTGGCAGTCTCAGGTCCTCTCGGAGCAAACGAAGGCGAATATGCTGGCGTGGTGCGAGCGCGGCATCCCGCCGTTTATGGCTCCGAAGGGGTATCGCAACCGCAAGCGCGACAACCCGAAACAGCGGGGGCTCGGGGTAGAGCCCGACCCGGAAGAGGCCCCCAAGGTGCGGGAGCTCTTCGAGCGGTTCGCCTCCGGTTCCTATACCCTAGAGGAGATCCGGGAGCTCGCGTATAAGCTGGGGCTCCGGTCCCGGACGGGCAAAAAGCTCAGCGTCAACTTCATCTCTAAGATGCTCCGTAACCCGTTCTATATCGGGCAATTCTGGTGGGACGGGAAGCTTTACCGGGGCGTCTACGAGCCGATTGTACCGCTCCCCATCTGGAAGCAGGTCCAACGGGTCTTAGAGGAGAGGGGTCACAAGAGGTTTAAGGCCAAGCCTGAGAACTTCGAGGAGTTCCCGCTTAAAGGGCTTCTCACTTGCCTGTATTGTGGGGCTCCGTTGACGGCTCAGTGGGTCAAGCGAAGGCAGTACGTCTATTATTTCTGTTGGTATCGCGGGCATCCCGAATGTCGGGAGCGGCGGAAGTGGTACGAGGAGCAGAGGCTCTTCGAGCGGGCGGCTACGGTCCTCCTCCCGTTGCAGTTTACGGATCAAGAGCTCATGGCCTTGGAGCGCTACGCCCGGGCGTGGTATCGGGAGCGGGCGGAGGAGGAGGCCCGGCGCCGGGAGGCCCTGGAGCGCGAGCGGCGGGAGATCGAGCGGCTCTTGGACGCGGGCTTAGAGGAGTATCTCAAGGGCAACCTACCCGAGGAGCTCTGGAAGCGCAAGAGCGGGGAGTGGCTTACGCGGCTCAAGGCGATCGAGGCGGAGATCGAGACGGCCAAGGGGATTTCGAACTTTACGGAGGAGAAAGTTTTTCGGTTTCTACGGACGGTTTCGGGCCTGTATAGGGCGTATGGGGAAGTGGGAAAGTCCGAACGGTCTGCGATCCTAAAGGCGGTGCTTTCGGACCTCCGGGTAGGGCGGGAGAAGATCGAGCCCGTCTATAAAAAGTGGGCCTCTGTGCTCGCCGAGAGGCCCGCGATTCCCCGGTGGCGTCGTAGCCGAATAGACCTTCGGACGTTCCTACTTCATTTTCCCGTGGAAGCGAGAACGCTTCTCGGGGAGGAAGTAGGAGGGTCCTTTGATCCCTACCTCTGATCTCTTCTCAAGAGTAGAGCGCTTCGCTTCCACGGGTATTCCCCCCGTTTCCGGGGCCCCTGATCCATGGGAGCGAAGCGCTCATCCTTTCGAGCCGTAGCAAGAGAAATGCTACGGCGAAGTCACTGGGTTGTCAACCCCGACACCGGCGAGCGAGAACTGATCTTTGACCGCCCCATCGCCGAAATCGCCGAAGCCGTGAACCGGAGTCGAGTCGTGGTCCGGCGTCAGATCCAAAAGATGCTCACCCGGGGGAACCCCGAGAAGGGCGGCCCCGCCTTGGAGCTTGTTTATCAGTCTCATGGACGGACTGCCAGCGTCTATAAGTGGCGCCGGATGGATTTTGTGGCTCGATTCGCCCCGGAATTGCTCGGCAAAGCGTCAGAGGAAAGTCGCAAATCTTCTTCAAAAACTTCAAACCGGAGCATCAGAGCCCCTTACGGGGGAAGGAGTATCAACCTCTACGATCTCCGGGCAGCCGGCCCGGAGGCCACCATCAGGCATTTAGGGAAGAAAGAGCTGAACTACACGGCAAAAGCAATACGTCAGCAGCTAGAAAGCCTAAACATCAGCAGAAAAGCTGTGAATCAGTCCGTCAGGGTGCTCATGGCGGTGCTCTGGCGGGCCAAGGTGCCCATACGATTCGTCCTACGCTGTTGGGATCGGCTTAGGGACTGGATTGTGTGGGTCAGGGATGAGATCGGACGCTCGATCCGGGATCTGACGACGTTCTTAGACAAGCTCCGGATCTGGATCGCGACGGTGCTCAAGCGCTGGCGGGAGGAGGAGGCCGAAGCCGCCCGCTTGGAGGAGGAGTGCCGGCGGACCGAAGCCGAAGCTGAGGAGCTCCTACGGGGAGATCCCGAGGTTGAGGCATTCCAACGGGAGCTAGAGCGGCTCAAGGCAAGTGGCGCAAGTGACGATGAGCTGATCGCGTTCGCAAACGAATGGGCAAGCCGATTCACAGATGAGATTCCAGAAAAAGATGTGGATAAACCCAATAACCTTGGGGATCGGATGGTAGGAGCTAAATCGAGAACTCCATGGAGAGCCCTACGATGACCGTTATCTCAGGGTCAAGGGTGCCTGCTATGGAAAAGGGGGTGTCTGTCTGGGGATTGATAAAGCAGTAGCCCCCTAAGCTGTTCTGGGGGATTACGCAAGTTATCGGTTCAATAGAGGCGACATAAGCTATAGGGGGTTTCACTTGTAGGCCTAGCAGTAGAGATAACCCTGAGATGGATCTGCTGATATGGCGATACCCAAGAGCTATGAACCATCTCTCAGAGGGGGTGAGGTATATTCTATATTGTCTCTCACTTTGCCCACAGATTGTGTCCGTATCTTCTAGTCCAGCTCCTATGCCACCTCTCCATCCGGGAGGAGTCCACCTCGGCATTCCTTTCGGATAGCAGCGATAACCTAGATTCTCTCTCCAAGGGCGAAGAGATCGAATGCGAAATATCGCTTTTCCTACGGAGAGAGAGATAGATCCCCTTTGCAAGGACACGAAATAGGATCGATTGTGTCGATCAAAGAGATGTTGAAAGACTCCTCCTCCAATGCCCCAGCCATCGAAGAGATGAAGGTCCAGAAAACCTCCCAAGGAATCTCCGCTCACGAGCATCCCGCCTTCCAGTTCTACCGCAGGCTCTCTAGCAACCGTTAGCTCTGAACCCGCAATTGCGACTACCACCATCGATAGCACAGAGATCATAAGAGTCCTCATCGCAATCACCCCTAGAAATCTTAGGACAAAGAGAAACGATCGGTCAAGAGGCGGAGATTACGGTTCCTTCTCCTTGGAGTCCGACTCTTCCGGCTCTACGGGAATCGGGACAAACGTGGGTAGGGCTTCCAAGCGCTTCTCGGAGAGTTCCAGCTCCTTCTCGCCGAGGCGGATCACCGCTCCCAAGGCCCGCTCGACGATTCCGAAAAAGACCCGATCCGCCTCGATCTGCCCCTGCATCCGCACCCGGGCCAGCTCGATCTCGAAGCGCTGGCGCTTTCCCTCTTCCACAAGCCGGAGGTAGTGCTCCAACATTTTCTCAAAGGATAAGCGCTTGAGGTCCTCCGGGAAGTCCTCGGGGAGCTTCCCATAGGAGGCCCGATAGGCGAGCAACACCGCGTCCTCTATGCGAATCTCGCCGGGGTCCGGATGGAGCTCTCCATCGCGGGGCGGATCAGATTTCGCCATACCAGCTTCCCAACCCCCCAACTGACCATTCCCACCCCGATCTTGCGGACTACACCCGCCGTCGAGGCAAAGATGACCCCGATCGCCGCGATCCCGGCAAAGGTGAGGTTATCATCGACGCGGGTCGGGGTCTGTATCGCCGGTCGGAGCAACCGATTCCCGATCTCGGAGGCGGACACCGCCCCCGCCGCGATCGCCGCCACCTGCAAGACCTCCTCATCGAGCGTAAACGCCTCTCTCAACTCCTTAAGCAAAGACACCGCGATCACGCTCCCTGCGGAAGACCGAGGGCTCCCCCAAGACGACGCGCAGCGCCCGGACCGCCGTCTCGCCGGCGAACCCCGCTGCGAACGCCTTGGCAAACGTCCATCGCCTCGACTCCAAAAAGCCCGCAAGCCCCGCCCCCATGAGCGCCACGTCTACCAAGAGAGGCGGAGCCCCCCGGGCCTTTAGGAACTCGGAGACGCTCACCCCGCCGATCCCTCCCGCCGCGAGCCCCGCGACCATCAGCAACGGGTTCATCCTCGATCACCCGCCCTCGCCCGCTTAAGAGACAAGATCCGCTCATAGAGGTCGTCTACCACCGACACCAGAAACGCATACACATCCGAGGCGTTCACCTGGATCTGAAACAGCGGGCTCTCGCCGTTCGTGACCTTTTTCGGGAGCTCGATCAAGCTCTTGGGATAGGCATCGTCAAGCAGGATCTCCCGGGTCGCAAAGCGGTATCTCACCCCGTCCGCTTCGCGCTCGCCGGCTACGATTCCGAGATCATCGTCCTCGGCGGGTATCCCAAAATCGCCCGAGAGGGACGGGCTCATCAGGATCAGAAACTCATCGCCGCCCCAACGGCAAAACAACAGGGTCCGGGAGGGGAACTCGCTCGTGACCGCCTTGTGGATCGCCCGGGCGGCGTCGGCGAGCTTCCGGTCCCCCTCGGAGTACCGCTCGAAGTCCCCGAACCCCACCAAGTCCAAAAACAGGGCCCTCCACTTGCCCGACTCGCCGGCGATCGCCGAAATCAAGCCCATCCGGTTGAGCATCCCCGTTACGGGGTCCGTTAGCAACGGGTTCATAGCCCTAGTCTACCACGATTTTTCGCTGAGTAAAGGTTAAACCTTTGCAAAGAAAGGCTAGACTTTTACACTGTAGGGCAATGGGCATGTCGCCGTGGTCAAGGAAGCGCTGGCGAACCGTCCTCCAACTGCGGAAGGGCGCCCTTTACTTCCGCATCCCCGCCGACATCGCCCACCTCTACCGAATCCAGGCCGGGGACCGTCTCTATGTGCTCCCCCCATCCTCACCTCCCGTCGAGATCCCCGAGGGGGAGCGGCCCTTAATCCTGGTCCGCTTCGATCTAGGAGGCTTCCCGCATGATGAACTGGCAAGAGACCTTAGCGCCGTTCCTCAACCCGAGCCTACGGGCGGTTGAGGTCCAACGCATAAACCCGTTCCGGGAAGCGGCGCTCGAAGAGCAAATCGAGGAGAAACGCGAAGAGCGCTTAGGCTCCATCGCCGACCTCTTTAGGGGGAAAGATGCGAGTTCTAGAGCTAAAGATCAAGCTGAGGGTGCTGAGGCTTCGGGCGAGTCGCCTTGGGGCTCTCTCCTTGTCCTGGGCGCTGTGGCCGTTGGAGCTTTTGTCCTTTCAAATTGGGTCCTCCCTCGCCTTTTTGATCGCCCACGGGCTCTTTCTGCCCCTCCGCAGGGCCAGACTCCATCTGCAACGCAAAGCCCAAGCCCAGGCCCGGGAGATGGCGGAGGACCTCAAGGTGCTCCATCGGGTGAGAACTCAAACGCTCCAAAACGAGAGACTGACGTACATCCTCTCCAAAAGCTCTACTGGGGCGTCTGATCCCGAGCTCCCCGGGGGAGGTGAGGGGCAATGGCCCGCCTCAACGTGAATGACCTCTTTGGCTCAAGCTCCGGCTCCTCGGCGGAGGCGGAGAGGGGACCCGGCCTCTTCGGGCGCCCCCGGCCAGGCCCGGCGCCCCAACACAGCCCCTACTCGGGGATCTTCGGGCGCCCCCGGGAGCCCGAGCGCGGGTACTACATCTCGGGGGACCGCCTCGCCGACTTTCTCGGCGAGTTCGATAAAGCCCTCGAAAAAGAGGAGACGGACCCCCAGTTTTTGCGGGCCTGGGCCGCCCTCGTCGACTTCGAGGGAGCCCAGCGCACCGAGATGCGCGGGGCCCTCGACTGGATCACCCCGGAGTTCCGCTTCTGGAGCACCCTGGGACTCGCCGGCCTCTACGTCCTCATGCGCCAGCTCAAACGGGTCCAAGGCAAACCCCCGGCCCGCCCCCGAGCCCATCCCCGGACCCGGGCCCAACCCCAACCCCAACCCCCGGGGCCGGGTACGGGGCCGGGGCCGGGGACCCCGCAGACCGGGCCCTCGGAGGCCCAAGTGCGGGAGGCCGCCCGCTCGCAAAAGCCTACGTGCGAGATCTGCAACGTCGAGCTCATCGCATTGGACGCCTCAACCGCCGTCTGTCCGTCCTGCAATCACGAGTATCGGAGGGGATAACGATATGGCCCTCATTCGCCCGTATTTCGATTTTGACCCCGGGGGCCCGAACGGACCTAGGCCCGAAAGCCCCGAGCCCCCAAAGCGGCGAAATGAGCCCCAAAACTTTGGGGCACTTGAGATCGAGAAGGAGCGTGATCCGAGATGCTGGGACTGAAACCGAAACCTCAACCGGAACCGGAGGCAAGACCCAAGGACCTCATAAACACCCGGATGGTCATCTTCGGCAACTCCGGTTCGGGCAAGTCGGCGCTGGGATGGGCCTTCTTTACCGCGGGCGTGCTCGCCGGGGCCCGCAAGCGCTTTGTCGTCGTCGAGCCCGAAGCCTACTTCTACGAGGGCTTCGGGATCTGCGCCGGACTCCAAGAGGCCGGCTTCGACTGGATCGAGCTCAACGAGGAGGTCTTGGCCCAAAACCCCGACGTGCTCTTAAGCGCCCAAGAGTGGGCCAAGGGCATCCGGGATAACCCCAAGCTCGTCATCACCGCCCGGGCCATGCGCCCCCGCGTCCGGGAGTACCTCGGCGGCGTCCTAGCCGAGGCCCTCCTCCTCGTGGGAGACGCCCTCATCCTCTGGGATGAGCTGCCCGCCTTCCTCCCCCATTCGGACCGCTCTCATGGGGGACTCTTGCAAATGATGAACGCCGGACGAAAAGAGGGCCTCGACATGATCCTCATCTCGCAGTTTCGCACCCAGTCCCATCCCATCCTTACCAAGATCGTCTCCGAGTCCTACGCCTCCCATAACTATGTGTTTGCCTATCAGGTCCAAGATGAGAACGAGCTTAGGGCCCTCCGCCCCGTCTTCGGGGACCGGACCCCCGAGCTTAGGGAGCTCCCCCGGCTCCACTTTTTGGTCCGCCTCCCCAACGGGGCCGTAGAGCGGAGCTCCAACCCCGAGGTCCTAGAGTCCCTCTTCGGCTACGCCCCCGAACCCCAAGCCCCGGCCCCAAGCCCCAGCCCAGGCCCAGGCCCAGGCCCCGGCCCCGGCCCAAGCCCGGGACCCGGCTTAGAGCCCCCGCCCGACCTATTTGGGCCCGACGATAGGACCCCAGCCCAGGCCCAGGCCCCGGC
>Ga0256839_1005334_pt1 | contig 11945 bp, 11 predicted proteins | sample 354166metaG_FD_185968 | JGI IMG/M metagenome (GOLD analysis project Ga0256839, IMG submission 185968) | Hydrothermal vent microbial communities from Mid Atlantic Ridge, Atlantic Ocean - 354-166 | ecosystem: Environmental > Aquatic > Marine > Hydrothermal vents | place: Atlantic Ocean: Mid...
CAATGGCAACACCAAAGCGGTGATAAACAATAAGATGATTTTTTTCATTAAGTGCCGCTAGCCTTCATAGAATGAATTTTTGCTATTCCTACAGGAGAAAAAGGAAATTTGTGCAGGTTTTGAAAATATTTCGCATGAATGTGAAGGCACGCCCTTTCAGGATCGCGCCCCATAGCGCATTTTTGCCAATGATTGGATAAATCCGGCTGGGGAGATATTTTTGTCGCGCATTTTGGCTTTAAACTTTTCAAACTGCATGATATTTTCAATGCGGCTATCGAGGAAATCCCATGTCTTCTGATAGGGCTCCTCTTCGCCATCGCCTTCATCGGTAAACCATGTGCCCAGGGTTGAAAGATAAACCGCCGACAGGCTGGTGCGCTTGGTATAGAAATTAAAATCCGTGGATTTATCCCCCAGCGCCCGCCAGATAGCGTCAGACGTGTCCCAGATTAGCCGCGCCCCCAAGCCCCCGTAAATCGGCAGGGCCAAAGAGGCGCTGGCCCGCCTTGCGGCCTCGCGATGGGGCTCTAGCGCTTCTATCCGGGACTTGACCAGAAACCGCACCTTGTCGCGTATGCGGGTCGGGGCCGGATCAGCCTCGCGATATTTTTCAACCATGATCTCGTCTTCGGCCCATGACCAAAAAGTCAGCACATCGCTTATGCCTTTGGGAAAGAGAACCGCCAGAAAAGGGGACGCGCCAACCCTCTCGGCCGCCCGATCCAGCATGGCCCCGGTCCAGCCTTCAAAAACCGCATCTTCCAGACATGCCGCCAGCACTTTGTGGCGCAGATCTTCCAGATTCGGCCCCTTGCCCGAATTTCCTTTAGAATCAGTATCTTGCGACTTTCTGCCACCGGATTTCTCGTTTTTGACCATGATCTTTTTTAAGCCTTTTAAAACCAGCCCGAAAGGCCGATAAATTATTTTGCCCCATCATAGCCGGATTGGTGGACAAGGCCATCATCCTTTGCTAGGGAACGCGCCTTCGCGGGAATCTTTTTTAATGCCCGCTCCCGTCTTCAATCTGGGTGTTTCAGGCCGGTTTTGCCAGTTAAGGCGCCCTTTGGTTTGCAATTTTTAAGGAGGCTAAGGCCTTGGTTAATATCGTCGTTCGCGAGAATAATGTGGAACAGGCCCTGCGCGCCCTGAAGAAGAAAATGCAGCGCGAAGGCACCTTCCGTGAAATGAAGCGTCGGAAATTCTATGAAAAGCCTTCAGAAAAGCGCGCCCGCCAAAAGGCCGAGGCTGTACGCCGCGCGCGCAAGCTGCACCGCAAACGCATGCAGCGCGACGGCCTGATCTAGGATCTTGCCAGATTTCACCCAATTTCAAGGGTAGCCAAAGGCATCGGAAGTTCCGGTGCCTTTTATTTTGGCTAGAGCACTTCCCGAAAAGTGGGTCCTTCGACAAGCTCAGGATGAGGCCGGTTTTCGGATAAGAAGTGCTCTAGGCGGGGATGACGCGGGCGCAGAGCTTTCAAGCTGGCTAAAAAGCACCCCCTACCCCATGGCTTTGATAATATCCTCGCACATTTTCTTGGCGTCGCCGAACAGCATCATGGTGTTGTCACGGAAGAATAATTCGTTTTGCACGCCCGCATAGCCCGCCGACATGCCGCGCTTAACGAATAAAACCGTGCCCGCTTTTTCTACATCCAGTATCGGCATACCGTAAATCGCCGAGGATTTATCGGTCTTGGCCGCCGGGTTGGTGACATCATTGGCGCCAATCACAAAGGCGACATCGGCGGTCGGGAACTCGGCATTGATATCTTCAAGTTCAAACACTTCATCATAGGGCACATTGGCTTCGGCCAGTAGCACATTCATATGGCCCGGCATCCGCCCGGCCACGGGGTGAATGGCATATTTCACCTCGACCCCTTCTTCTTTCAAAAGGGTCACCATTTCGCGCAAAGCGTGCTGCGCCTGCGCGACCGCCATGCCATAGCCGGGCACGATGATGACCTTGCCGGCATTTTTCATGATGAAAGCCGCATCATCGGCAGAACCCCGTTTGACCGGACGCTCTTCAACCGCGCCGCCAGCCGCCTCGTCCTCGCCCCCAAAGCCGCCGAGAATAACGCTGATGAAGGAGCGGTTCATGGCCTTGCACATAATGTAGGAAAGGATTGCCCCCGAGGAGCCAACCAAAGCGCCGGTGATGATGAGCGCCATATTGTGCAGGGTGAACCCAATGCCTGCCGCCGCCCAGCCGGAATAGGAATTGAGCATGGAGACCACCACCGGCATATCCGCGCCGCCAATGGGAATGATCAATAAAAACCCAAGCGCAACCGCCGCAAGGGTCAGGGCCAGAAACAGGCCAACACTTTGCACGCCCGTTGCCATCAGGAACACCATCACTACAATCGCTCCGGCTAAAGCAATATTGATAATATGGCGCAGTGGCAGCAATATTGGCGCACCGGACATGCGGCCATCAAGCTTGGCAAACGCAATCAGCGAGCCGGAAAAAGTAATCGCGCCAATCGCCGCCCCCAAAGACATTTCAATGATCGACTGAAGTTTAATCGCCCCCGGCTCGCCAATGCCATAGGCTTCCGGCGCAAGGAACGCCGACCATGCGATCAGCACCGCCGCCAGCCCCACAAGCGCATGAAAAAATGCCACCAATTGCGGCATGGAAGTCATGGCAATTTTACGGGCAATCATCGCGCCCGGTATCGCCCCTGCGGCAATTGCCAAAGCAATCAGACCCCAGCCCCCAAGCCCCGCCCCTTGCATAAAACTTTGCGAGAACAAGGTTGCAAATACGGCCAATGCCATACCAATCATGCCAAAGCGGTTTCCTGCCCGCGCCGTTTCCGGCGACGACAATCCGCGAAGAGCAAGGATAAATAATATGGCTGCCGCGACATAGAGGGTAGCCGTAAGAGAATCGCCCATTGTTTTAATTCCCTTGACGCATGGTGGTGGTAGAGCCCCGGAATTTTACGTTGTCGAATTCAGGATAGGCTTTTAGCAATAAAGCAATCTGCTCACTCTCCTGAACACTGACAAACTTCCAATACCCACTCTCATCAAAAACGATGGTATCACTCTCTATTTCTATAATGGCTCCGCCTTCAACGCGCATTGCTGTCGTTGTCGGAATGATGAAATAGATTTTACCACTCGGCGTTATCCGTTCCTTCGCCTCTAAGTAATCCATTTTGATCTCTAGGAATTCTACATAGGTTAGAGTCTCTTTCATCACCACGGCAATTTGATCGGCCAGCTCCTTTTCGCTCATTTTGTTTTGCGAGGTCAGTTCTTTAATAATGTTATCTGGCATAGTGGAAATTATGAAATCATAGTCGCCAGCCTCGAATGCATCCATAAACTTGTTACCAGCCAACTCCAGCGGCAGTGACGAAGAAACCCCCTCAACTATTACGGTTTCCGCAATAGTTTCATTGCTTTCTCTCTCTGCAGCCTCGCCACAGGAAGTTAAAAAGAAAACGGCAACCAGAAAGGCTGATAAATGCATTTTCACTAGGAACCGTCCTTTTTCTTATACATGGCCAGCATGCGCTGGGTGACGAGGAAGCCGCCAAATATATTGACACTGGCAAGGGCCACCGCCCCGACCCCGAGCCAGCGGGACCAGACGCCTGCGGCACTTTGCGCCACTTCTGCGCCGACCGCGATCAACGCGCCGACAATCACCACCGAAGAAATAGCATTGGTCACCGACATTAAAGGCGTGTGCAAAGCGGGCGTTACCGACCACACAACATAATAGCCGACAAAAATCGCCAGCAGGAAAATCGTAAAGAGATAGACAAATTCATTGATTTGCGCGGTCTCGGCCAAAGCCGCCACCGGGTCGATAAGCAAGGTAGCCTCGCGCGACGCCTGCTCCAGTTCTTCGGCCGCCTGGGCCGCGCGCTCGGCAGCGGCGGCCATATCGGCAGCGGCAGCGGCCACATCTTCTGCCGCCTGTTCGGCCACTTCATCGCTTTTTTGTAACAAAAATGCCAACATGGGCCTCACCTTCCTTTGTTACCTTTATGGGCTTTATTTAGCCCTTTCATTTTGCTGGCGCGCTTTGTTGCTCCGGCGCGCTTTGTACGGCAACCGCATCTTCCGGAACAGGCACTGCCTCGAGCGCTTCCCCACCAAATGAAGGGTGAATGATTTTACTATCCCGTGTCAGCGCCGTGCCTTTGATAATCTCGTCTTGCCAGTCAATATTCAGCGCGCCGGTTTCCTTGTCGATCAGCGGCACCAGAAAATTATAGAGATTTTTGGCGTAAAGATTTGAGGCATCCGCCGCTAATCGTCCGGCCATATTGTTATAGCCGATAATGGTCGTGCCGGATTTTTTGGTTATCTCGCCGGGTTTCACCCCTTCAACATTGCCACCCTGTTCTGCGGCCAGATCCACAATCACCGAGCCCGGCTTCATGCTCGCCACCATATCGGCGCTGACAAGGCGCGGGGCAGAACGTCCGGGGATCAAAGCTGTGGTGATAACAATATCCTGTTTGGTGATATGTTTGGCGACAAAATCCGCTTGTGCCTTTTTGAAGCTGTCCGACATTTCCTTGGCATAGCCAGAGGCGGTTTCTGCTTCTTTCATAGCCTCCTCATCAACCACCACGAAAGACGCGCCGAGGCTTTCAACCTGCTCTTTGGCGGCAAAGCGCACATCGGTCGCCGACACAATCGCCCCCAGCCGTCGCGCCGTGGCAATAGCCTGCAGACCGGCAACCCCCGCCCCCATGACAAAAACCTTGGCCGGAGCAATCGTCCCCGCCGCCGTCATCATCATCGGCATGGCGCGGCCATAGGCAGCCGCTGCATCAATCACGGCTTTATAACCGGCAAGATTGGATTGCGAGGATAAAACATCCATGCTTTGCGCGCGGGTTATGCGCGGCATCAAATCCATGGCAAAAGCATCCACCCCATGCGCCGCATAGGCCTTGAGACTGTCAGCATCATGAAAGGGTTGCAGGATCGCCAGTAATTTTATGCCTTTGGGATAAAGACCAAGCTCGTTATTATCCGGGCGCTGTACTTTCAAAACGATATCCGCATCGCGCAAAGCATCGGCCGCCGAGGGCATCATCACCGCCCCGGCCTCTTCAAAGGCCTTGTCAGAAAAATTGGCGGCTTCGCCGGCACCCTGCTGTATAGCGACTTCGGCCCCCAAAGCGGTAAGCTTCCTGACCGTCTCCGGTGATACGGCAATTCGCGTTTCACCAAAACGGTGTTCCTGCAAGACAGCAATTTTCATGGAAACCAGCCTTAACGCTTAAAACACAGCACTCCCTACAAACAGGTGCAAAAGATTTTGTCCAAAACCACTAATGGGCAAAGATGGAAAGCATCCAACGGGTCAGCAAAAAGGCCAGAATGAACATAATGACGGAGGAGAAGCCCGCCCCCACGAGAACACCCGCAACCAGCGCCGCAAGCCCCGCACATAGGGGAATCGCCCAATTTGCGGAAAATTTCATGATCCCGTTAAAAGTCGCCTTTTGTTGCGTGACATCCATGGAGCCCGGTTGGTAATTTGAATCAGCCATTTTCTTCCCTTGATATTTGCAAATAATTATCAGATTGACGGTGCGACTTTGCGAGCGAGCAGCCCATGATTTAATCTTGCATTAACCATAAAGCCTCTGCCCTGCCGCAGCTAACACCTGTTCCCTTCGGTTTTTACCCTCTAACCGGGCTGAACGCAAAGATGAAATGACAGAAAAATCCCGAAATACGGCAAAACAGGGCATTGAATTTGCCTCGATATGACACGTTTTAAGCGTAACTTAACCCCGATATTCTAGGCTCCACTCGGAAATTAGCAGCAAGGGCAAGGGGGGGAACTCCTTCCTGATGAGAGAATTGGACTTAAATATCATGGCAAAAACTATCCTACTCGTCGATGACGATCCAACACAACGCCGCCTGATGCAGGCTGTTTGTGAGCGTGCCGGCTATTTTGTTATGCAGGCAGATGAAGGGCAAAAAGCCCTTGATATCCTGCGCTCACCGGAGGGTCAGGCAGTCTCTTTGATGTTGCTCGACCTTATCATGCCGGGGCTATCGGGCATGGAAACGCTCGAACAGGTCAAAAAATACCGTGAAGATCTGCCGGTGCTGATGCTGACGGCGCAAGGCGGTATTGATACGGTCGTTGAGGCCATGCAAAAAGGCGCTTACGATTTCTTCGTCAAGCCGGCCTCACCGGAACGGGTGGTCGTTTCCATTCACAACGCCCTCAATCTCAACAGCCTGAAAAATGAAGTTTCCCGCCTGCAACGCAAGCGCGAAAATGTCATGAGCTTTGACGATCTGATTGGTGAAAGTGCTGCGCTCAAACGGGTCACCAAAATGGGCCTGCGCGCCGCCGCCTCATCCATTCCAATTCTCATTACCGGCGAAAGCGGCACTGGCAAGGAGGTTATTGCCCGCGCCATTGAAGGCTCGTCAGAGCGTTCCGGCCGCCCTTTTGTCACCGTTAATTGCGGGGCGATACCGGAGCATCTCGTAGAGAGTATTTTATTTGGCCATGAAAAAGGTTCGTTTACCGGTGCAACCGGCAAGCATATGGGCAAGTTTCAGGAAGCCGATGGCGGCACCATCTTCCTCGACGAGGTTGGCGAACTGCCATTGGAAGCGCAGGTCAAGCTGTTGCGCGTCTTGCAGGAAAATGAAGTTGACCCGATCGGTTCCAAAACGCCCGTCAAAGTTGATGTCCGGGTTATTTCAGCCACCAATCGCGATCTCGCCGAAGAAGTCAAAAAAGGCACCTTCCGGGAAGATCTTTTCTATCGCCTGAATGTGTTCCCGATTGAAGTGCCGCCTTTGCGCGAGCGCCGCGAAGATGTGCCCGCCCTGATCCAGCATTTCATCACCCGCTATAATGCCGAAGAACATCGCGAGGTTTTGGGTGTTCGCAATGAAGTGATGGAAGTTCTTGTGGCTCAAAACTGGCCCGGCAATGTGCGGCAATTGGAAAACGCTATTTTCCGCGCTGTTGTTCTATGTGAAGGCAGTTATTTGAGCGCTGATGATTTTCCCTTCCTCGCCAATGAATTTGATGCTGCCGGCGTTCATGCAGGCCCCCCCATCCTCAATGAAGATGGCTCGGCAAAAGAGGAAGAAGATCCCTTTGTCGAACAAATTGTCGTACAGGCACAGGGCGCAAAAGATGATGGAACCTTGCATGTGTTTGATCGTGAGGGCCATTTGCGCAAGCTGGAAGAGGTTGAGCGCGATCTTATTCAACTGGCCCTTGATACTTATAATGGCCAGATGTCGGAAGTGGCCCGCCGTCTCGGCATTGGCCGCTCTACCCTTTACCGCAAAGTGCGCGAACAGGGCATCGAGGTCGAACGCGCCAGCTAGAGCGTTTCCAGGATAAGTGGATACCGGTTATCCGTCCGGAAACGCGACAAAACAAAGACCTAGAGCCCGGTTTTGATTCAATCAAAACGAAAATAGGCTCTAAATCAGCTTTACATTCAAATAAAAAGGGATCGCTTCTGGCGGTCCCTTTTTTTACGACCTATTCTCCAAGCGCGGACAGATAAAGCTCCAAAATCGCTTCCTGTTCCTGACGCTCGGCACGATCCATTTTTCTGATGCGGATAACCTGACGCAGGATTTTGGTGTCATAGCCCTCACCCTTGGCCTCTGCATAAACCTCTTTCATATCTTCCATGATTGCCTTTTTGTCTTCTTCAAGACGCTCGACCCGCTCAATGAAAGAGCGCAAACGATCAGCCGCAACTCCGGTTGCGCCACTTCCCGCAGAAGGTGTTCCAGAGGCTGTTCCATCGGCCATATCATTGCTCCTTTGAAGATTTGCTTTTCCGGCGCAGCAAGCCATGGCCGCGGCGAACTCTCAAGCAAGAGTTTTCCCCAAACAAATATTGAATAAAATCAGATTGCTTCGCCGGAAAGCCTATTGCGCAATCTAATGGCCTGTTTGCGGGCGCGCTCTATATGCGGGTTCCATTTCAAGACTTCCTGCAACATATCATAGGCAGCGCGATCCTCGCCCGAAGAAAGCAGCATATCGGCCAATTGCAGGCGCACGGGGAAATGGCGGGGCTCCAGCGCCAGCACCTTGTCATAGGCCCGCAAGGCGCGTTCCGGGTCCCCCTGTTGGCGGGCCACCATGCCCGAAAGCGCCCAGGCTTGGGCAAAATTGGGGGCAAGGCCGGTGGCATGGGTCAGCAGGATTTGCGCCAGATCATAATCATCATTTTCATAGGCCAATTCGGCCCTCTGATAGAGCAGGCTAGCCGTGGGCGAGGCTGATTGGGCCCAAATCTCGATTATGCGATTTGTGGTCTCCTCGGCATCAATCACCGACCCATCACGCAATTCCAAAAACAAGGCTTCCAGGGCCGGATCGGTCTGATCGGCCAGCGCTCTGGGCGCCGTCAGAAGAGGCGCCGCAAGCAAAAGGGCCATGGCGGCCAGAAAGGACATTAAAAAACGCATGGGGGGAATTATCCACCCATGCGCTTAAATATCAATGATGAATTGGCCTAAAATGCCAGCTTCAGGATAATTCTAACCCTGGCGCGCCTTAAAGCGGCGTTGGGTCTTGTTAATCACATAAACACGGCCACGACGACGCACCAATTTGCAGTCCTTGTGACGGTTTTTCAGCGACTTTAGAGAGCTTTTAACCTTCATGGTCCTGATGCCTTTTTTCGGGGGCTGACCCTTTGGGCCAACCAGCTAAACCTTATGAAGCGCGGGGCGTAGCCCCTCCAAGGTGGTTTGTCAATGGGCGTTTAAGGCGGGAGGTCGATTTGGGACCGGTTTCGCCCCGCCATTAACCATTTTTACAAGCCTTTAAGCTGCGACCATCTGGACGGGGGTGGCAGGGACAGTCTATTCTGGGTAGCTGACGGGGGCATGATGCACAAGGCCGATGGGGCCTTGTTCGGGTTTCCCTTGTGGCTTTGGCCGCCAATATCGACCTTTTTTCGCGCCTGGCGAATCAGGGCCAATAATCAGCGGCGCGTAGTTTTAAAGACAGGATTTGCCCATGCTTGCCGCTTACCCCGCACTTCTTCTAACCGGTATTTTCAGCATGTGGACCATGTTTACTCCCGCCGGGGCTGAGGATTTTGACGACTGGAAAGACAGCTTTCGCGCCACGGCTATAGCACAAGGCATTAGCGCCGAGCTTTATGATCGGGAAATGGCCAGTGTCAGCAAGATCCCCCGGGTCATGGAGCTGAATAGCGCGCAGCCGGAATTTACCAAGGCCATATGGCAATATCTCGAAAGCGCTGTTTCCGAAAAACGCATTAGCGATGGCCGCAATAATATGGCCCTGCATGAAGATTTACTGGCCAAAATTGAAACCGCCTATGGAGTCGATTCGGAAGTGATTGCCGCCATTTGGGGGCTTGAATCTTCCTATGGCCGGATCATGGGCGATTATGACACCCTCTCGGCATTGGCGACCCTCGGCCATGAAGGTCGGCGCATTACCTTTGGCCGCAGCCAGCTCATTGCCGCTCTTAAAATTCTACAAAACCATTATGCAGACCGCGAAACCCTGAAAGGATCCTGGGCCGGGGCCATGGGCCAGACCCAGTTCATCCCCACCACCTATCTTGCCTATGCGGTTGATTATGATGGTGATGGCCATCGTGATTTGTGGGGCAATCATGGGGATGTGTTTGCCTCGACCGCCAATTATCTGAGCCGCTCGGGCTATATCGCCAATGACCCATGGGGCTTTGAGGTAAGCCTGCCCGAAGGCTTTGATTATGCCATTGCCGATCGCGGCAATCGCCAGAGTCTTGCCTTCTGGCAAGGCCTTGGCGTCACCCGCGCCAATGGTACGCCACTTTCCGATAATGCCGACCTCAATGCCGATGCGGCGATTATCCTGCCCGCCGGTGCCAATGGACCGGCCTTTATCATCCTGCAAAATTTCCGCGCTATTCTGCGCTATAATAATTCCACCTCTTATGCACTGGGCATCAGCCTGTTGTCTGACCAGCTTGCCGGGCGTGATACCAGCCTTGTCAAACCATGGCCGGTTCAGGACCGACCGCTCAATCTCGAAGAACGCAAAGCCCTGCAACAGGCCCTTCGCGATAAGGGGTATAATCCCGGTCCCGTGGATGGTATTATCGGCGCCGGCACCCGCAAGGCCCTGCGCCAATGGCAAAAAGATCAGGGCCTGCCTGCCGATGGTTATGCCTCCGCGCTCATTCTTGCCCGGCTCATGCCGGAGCCCCCCTCGGCCCCAACACCCCCGCAACCTCAAGACAATGAATGAGGCACAAAAGGGACCGCTTCAGCTTGCGCAAATAATACATCAACAGGGGGCGCGATTTCACAGCACCCGCTTTGATGATATTTATTTCTCTGCAGAAGACGGCCTCGCCGAGGCACGCCATGTCTTTATTGATGGCAATGATTTGCCACACCGCTTTGCCGCCCTTGGCGATGGTGATTTTACTATTGGCGAGCTTGGCTTTGGCACCGGATTAAACTTTCTGGCCACATGGCAGGCCTTTGAGGAAAACAGCCAGAACCCGTCCGGACATTTGCACTTCCTATCGGTGGAAGGCTTTCCTCTGCCGACCGATGATTTTACCCGCGCCATGCAAGCCATTGCCCGGCGCTGGCCAATCCTTGCCGAAAAGGCTGAACATCTGCAAAGCCTTTACCCGCCCCACGCGCCGGGATTACACATCTTGCCTGTGGCCCCGAATATCAGCCTGCATTTATGGTTTGCGCCGGTGGATATTGCCCTTGGTCAAATGGACGGCCCCATGGATGCATGGTTTTTTGACGGGTTCTCACCAGCCAAAAATCCCGAAATGTGGACACAGCATATATTTCATGCTGCCGCTTGTTTAAGCCAGAAACACACCAGCCTTGCCACTTTCAGTGCGGCCGGTCATATCCGCGACAAGCTGGAAGCTGCCGGATTTGCATGGAAGAAGACCAAAGGCTTTGGCCGTAAAAAACACATGCTGCAAGCTGTTCTTTCACAATCCCCGCCACCTTTGCAAAACAAACAGCCATGGTTTGCACCGCCACCGCCCTTACCCGCGGGACGCAAACGCATTGCCATTATCGGCGCTGGCATTGCCGGAGCCTGCCTTGCCCGTCATTTGCGCGCCCGCCATGAGGTGACTGTATTTGATCCCCTTGGCGTTGGCGGCGGCGCATCGGGCAACCCCGCAGGTCTCGTTCTGCCGCGTATGGACGCCGATGAGACTCCCGAAGCAGATTTTTATCGCCAATCCTGGCTTTATGCTTTGCAATTTTACCGGGCCCTTGAGCAGGAAAGTGGCAAGACCCTATTGGATCATAAAGGGGGCTTGCGGCTTGCTCTTGATGAGCGGCAAAGCCATCGCCTTCAAACCATTTCCTCCATTGGCGCCCTGCCCCGAACCCATATGTGCGAGGAAAGGTTCAATTCCAATCCCCCCACCCCGGCTTTACGCTTTTTACAGGGCGGCGTGATTGCCCCTTTGGCCCTGACCCAAACCCTTTTGGCGGATGGCCCTGTACTGAAAGAGACCGTCCAATCTATCCGCAAGGACAATCAAAGCTGGCATCTCGTAACCGATAAAACTACCCATGCATTTGATTGCGTCATTCTTGCCAATGGTTCTGCTGCCAGCCAATTTGTATTGGCACCGGAAAATATGCCCGACCCTCTCGGACTGTCCTCATCGGTGGGGCAAATGGAAATGCTGGAAACCGGCCCGCAAATGCCGGAAGGCACAAATGCCATCATGGCCGGACATTATATTTTGCAATGGCAAGGCCGATATTATATGGGCGCCAGCTATGAACCACTGACCAATGACAGCAATCTTCTATGGCAGGAACAGCGGGCCGCAAAAACCCTTGGCGCTATCGCCGCTCTTTTCCCGAAGCAGAAATTGGCTGTGGCAAAAGGCAGGGGGCGGGTTTCCGTCAGGGCCA
>Ga0256839_1005335_pt1 | contig 11945 bp, 9 predicted proteins | sample 354166metaG_FD_185968 | JGI IMG/M metagenome (GOLD analysis project Ga0256839, IMG submission 185968) | Hydrothermal vent microbial communities from Mid Atlantic Ridge, Atlantic Ocean - 354-166 | ecosystem: Environmental > Aquatic > Marine > Hydrothermal vents | place: Atlantic Ocean: Mid...
CCGTAAGCAAGTGATGGCACCCGCCATTAAACTGGCCGAACGCGGCATACCTGTCACTTACGGCATGGCATCAGGGTTGGCATCCAGTAAACAATATCTATCCAAAGACCCATCGACCCTAGAGTATTTCTACAAACCGGGCGGTGCGCTTTATAAACAAGGTGATACGCTCAAACAAAAAGATTTAGCCAAAACCTTAAAACGTATATCCCGCAAAGGCCGCGCCGGGTTTTACGAAGGCAAAACTGCCGAACTTATGGTCGATGAAATGCGTCGCGGCGGCGGGTTGATTACACTCAAAGACATGAAGAATTACCACACAGTAAGTCGCACAGCCGTCAAAGGTACATATAGAGGTTATGAGATTTTCTCTATGCCGCCGCCCTCATCCGGTGGGGTGCATGTGGTGCAAATGCTCAATATATTAGAGGGCTATGACTTACGCGCACTCGAACACAATAGCGCAGATTACCTGCACTTGCTAATCGAAAGCATGCGCCGTGCCTATGCGGATCGTTCCAAATATCTCGGTGATCCGGATTTCTTTGATGTGCCTGTAGCAAAGCTGATCGATAAATCTTACGCCGAGCGCCTGCGCGGCACCATAGACAAGACCAAGGCTAGCCTTAGCGCAGACATATTGCCCGGTCGTCACCTTTCCAAAGAAAGCCAGCAAACCACCCATTATTCGGTCATGGATAAATGGGGCAATGCGGTGGCCGTCACCACCACGCTCAACTTTGGTTTTGGCAGCGGCTATTCAGTCGACGGGGCGGGCTTCTTGCTCAATAACGAAATGGACGACTTCTCCTCCAAGCCCGGCAGCCCCAATGGCTACGGCCTTATTGGCGGCGAGGCCAACAAAATAGAGCCGCACAAACGCCCCCTCTCCTCCATGACCCCGGCCATTGTCAAGAAAGACGGCGAACCGTATTTTGTCACTGGCTCGCCCGGCGGCTCCACCATTATCACTGTGGTTTTGCAAAACATCCTCAATGTCATCGATTTTGATATGAACGCCATGGAAGCCGTCACCGCCCCGCGTATCCACCACCAATGGCTCCCGGATGTCATCATCACGGAGCCAGGTATTTCAGGCGATACGTTAGACATATTAGAGGGACGCGGGTTTATTTTTAGCAACGATAAAACAAGCAAATATGCCCGTACCACATTAGGCCGTGCCTATGCTGTCATGTTAAGGGATGGCTTCTATTACGGCGCAGCCGACCCCCGCTCCCCAACTTCTGGCGCGAGCGGATATTAGACACCTAATAAACACAATCCTGGTATACCCTCTTGATGTCGCCTTCCCAGACGCCGTGGTAGAGTTCGAGTAATTTGTCGGCATTGCTTTTTCCGGTTTTTGCCATATCGTCCAAATCAGCCAAGAAAATGGTTTCGCTTTCACCGTAGGCATTTATTTTCGCCCGGTTTTTTAGGCCTTCGCGGGACAGGGCCAATGCGCGCTTGGCCAAGTCTTGTATGGTGCCGTTTCTGAATTTCGTTTGCAGTCCGTATTTTGGCACGTCCCGGCGCAGCTGGTCGCGTTCTTCTTCGCTCCAATCTTTCACCCAGTCCCACGTCGCGTCCAGAGCGGCTTGGTCGTATAATATACCAACCCAAAACGCGGGCATAGCGCAGAGCTGGTTCCACGGCCCGGTGTCCGATCCGCGCATTTCAAGGAATTGCTTGAGGCGAACTTCGGGGAATATTGTCGAAAGATGGTCTTCAAAATCGTCAATGGTTGGTTTCTCGCCCGGTAATATATCCAGCTTGCCATCTAGAAAATCCCGGAAACTTTTACCTGACGCATCCAGATAATCCTCTCCTCTATGCACGAAATACATAGGCACATCCAAGGCATAGTCCACATATTGTTCAAATCCGAAACCCTCATCAAATGCGAAGGGCAACATGCCTGTTCTATCTGGATCCGTGTCGAGCCAAATGCGCGAACGGTAGGATTTATAGCCATTGGGGACGCCGTCCTTGAACGGTGAATTGGCAAATAGTGCCGTAGTGATGGGTTGCAAAGCAAGACTGACCCGCATTTTCTTGACCATGTCGGCCTCGGATGCGAAATCCAGATTAACCTGCACCGTACAGGTTCGGAACATCATCTCTAGTCCGTGCGTGCCGACTTTGGGCATATAGGCACGCATGATTTTATAGCGCCCCTTGGGCATAATGGGCACATCTTCCAACTTGGTATCTGGCCTAAAACCGAGGGACAGAAAACCTGCGCCAATGCCGTCTGCGATTTCTTTGACTTCGCGCAAATGTCGGTTCACTTCCCCACATGTTTGGTGGATGCTTTGCAAAGGTGCGCCGGAAAGCTCAAACTGGCCGCCCGGCTCTAGGGATACGGATGCGCCATCTCGCTTAAGGGCGATGAGATACCCATTTTCAATCACTTCATTCCAGCCAAATTTTTTCAGACCAGAAAGCATAGCGTGAATGCCTGAATCTCCATCATATGGTAGGGGCTTTAAGGTTTTCAGGTTAAAGCCAATTTTCTCATGTTCTGTGCCAATCAACCACTCGGATTTGGGCTTGCAGCCTGCGGCGAGCCAATTGATCATTTCAGTTTTGTTTTCTATGGGTGGGCGAATTTTATCGGACATATTGGCTTTCCTAGTGACTTATATGAAAGTCTATCATGTATAAGTTTGAACACCTACTTTCAAGTGTCTCGCAACATTGTGATATAAGCATAGAAAAACACCGAGCGTATCCGCCCGGTGTTATAATGCAACGCCTATTAAGGCAAAAGACCTAGTCAACTATTCTTTTGTATCGGTCTTTTCTTTCGGTTTACGGAACTCTTTATCAAAGCGTTCGATGTATTTAGTGCATTTTTCATCGTTGAGCGTAAATTTCCCGTCTAAGAATTCACTTTTATAAGCACGGCGAATATCATCGCGACAGTTCTGCCAGACAATGTCAGCTTCAAATTCACAGCGTTTTCTCAAACTGTCTTTTTCGCCAGCAATAAAGCCTTTCCATTTTCTCGCATTGGCTGCTTCTCTTGAAGACGATGGCACACTGTCAAATGCGGCAGCGGCAGCCTTGCGTTTCGTCGACCAAGGCAATGTGGCTTCATCTTTTTCCGTATAAGGACAATCCGGGCGTTTTTCCAGAGCCGCATCATCATACCGACAAGACGCAATCAGCATCCAAGACTTACCCTGATCGTAACCTAGTTGCATGGCTTTTTTGAAGGCTTCTTCGGCTTTATCACACTGGTTCTCTTTATAAAGAGCCTCACCTAAATCAGCATATAATTTCGCTTTGCCAGATGATCGCGCCGCTTTTTCCAAGGCAGGAATGGCTAATTTATATTCCCGGGCTTGGCGGTACAAATCAGATAATTGCACGAGCTTATCAGGTGTTTCCTTAATATTACCGGCATTCATCTCTCGTTCCAAGATTTTTGCAGCCTGATACGGCATGTCGTAATAGCCATAATACTGAACAACTGTTTCAAGCTCTCTTTGCTGATCCAACGCACCGCCGAGATACAGCATTTTTGTGACTTCAAAGGATTCTTTCTCACGTCCACCATTAGCCAAAAGAGATTTCCAAACCTGCCATAATTGCTTGTCTTGCGGCCAGCGGTTAATCATTTGCTTGGCAATATCGGCCTGTTTTGCAGGCATGTTGAGATTGTTGTACATGAAGTTCAGCAAATCGTAGTGTTTGCGTTCTTTCGGGTTTGCAGCATTAAACCATTTCTCAGCCCACGGCAGGGCTCGGCGATAGTTTTCAGCCTGTGACCAAGCTTGCCATAAATACTCAATATGCTTTGGCTTAAGCTGGCCACCAGCACGGTTCCAATCCTCAAGCATTTGCGCACCGCGCGCCGGTTGACCATTAGCAATCAATAATTGCGCAATATTAACCCTAAGGTTAGAGCTTTCATTTGGTAGTAAACCACCGGACGAAATAGCATTTTCAAAGGCCTGAATTGCTTGGCCATATTGATTAAGTTCGTAAAAATAACTACCTTGCATTTGGTACATTGTAGCTTTTTCATATGCATTCAAGTCCGGAAGCGCCAAAGCTTGCGTAAGCTTCCCAAGGGCGGCACTATATTGCCCATCATTAGCCAGTGTCAAAGCCTCATTGACCATTCCGCCAGCCTTGGCACCAAATTGGCGACCTTCTACGGGTTGCTCTGCCTGATCTTGATTGCGATTAGCGCGCTGTGCATAGGCCTCATCAACACTCAGGGCATACCCCCCACCAACTAATGCGAGAGGTAGAATAAATGTCCGCAGTCCACTTCCGAGGGAATTGAGTAGTTTAGCCTTAGTGTTTGTCTGGGATAGTGAAGCAATCACATCAGTCTCCATTTACTTTTTTTAAAGCGCTTCATTAGCGCTGTATTGTTTTCTACTCAGGAAGAATATTCCCGCGCTCATCCGTTAGCCTAAAGGTGATTTGCGATTCCACACCTTTACGGGCAACGGCACGGCCATCCACGATTTTCGGGTTATATTTCCATTTTAGAACGGATTTAATCGAAGGGCGCTTGAACACACTCCCTGTGCAATATGTGGCAACAACATTAAATGGCGCACCTTGAGGGTTAACATCAAAGCGGACTTTGCAGTGCCCTGATTTCTCTGCGCGCGGCGGCATAATTGGCGGGATACGCACCAATGGTTGAGCATCGCGGTCAGATACAGCAATTTTGAAGCTCTGACGGTCAAGCTTCGGAGTTTCAAAATCAGGAATAGCACCTTCTAGGGAAGCAATTGCAACGGTAGGCTGACTCGCCTGCTGACGCTCAATCATCGGCGGCGGTGGTGGCGTGGTTACACGGCGCACTTTGGCTACCTTCACATCCTTGCGAGTAATTTTCACCTCTTCGGTTTTTGTATTAACCTCAAAGCTTAGCTTTTCGGCTTTATCTTGCAGGACAAATTCACCTTTAATCAACACACGCATTAGTGTGAATAAAGCAAATGTAATGAAGGCCGCTACGGCTATACCACCTATCCAACGTATAATTCCACTCATTCTTTATCTCCTACTCGGTTGCGACACGCGTATCAATGCCAAGGTCTGACATCAATTCTTGCACCTGCATAACAATGCCGGCTTGCGCCTCAGCATCTCCCTGTATCATACCGCCAGCCTTTGGGTTTTCATCGCGAAGCGCCATAATAACTGAACGCACTTCATTTATGTCATAAGGCATTTTATCTATCCAAATTTCATTATCCCGGCTTATCGCCACAATAATTCCCGGCGGCAAATCCACATCTGTAACAGCTTCTGGCTTGTTAGGCTCAATCCCCGGCGCCTTTACAAACACCGAAGTCACTATGAAGAAAATCAAGAGAATAAACACAACATCCAACATAGGTGTCATATTCAACTCTGTATCTTCCGCCTCAACTGCTACACGACTACGTCTTGCCATTTTGTTATCCTATCACATTAAATATTAAATTACAAGCCTTATTGTAACCTTATTACACATCAACCTTTGATAATCTCGATTTTGGACGTCCACTCTCTATCATCAAATTTATCTTTCAATCCTACAAGATGAAGATTGTCAGCTTCCTCGTGAATTCTCAGAATAATATTTGCACCTGGCTTATCGGCCATAATCCCTTCAACCGCGAGCGCTACCCGATCACACTCAGCCCCGCGCCCATCTACAGAGCATCTATTTTTACCGTCAACATAAACGGTAATTGCAGATTTGGTAGGCGGGTTAAGATCCGAGTCTGGCGGTGGTGGCGGCTGAGTTAAATCAATACCAGTTTCATCCAAAAAAGTGGCGGTTACGATAAAAAAGATCAACATGATAAACACGATGTCGAGCATCGGTGTCATATCTACATCGGCATCATCTCCGCCGTGGCGTACACGTCTTTTCATGTTACTCTCCGATTTCTAATGTGTCGGCAAATTTTGCCGTCTCTCGAATACTCAGCTTGGGCAACCAATTGGCAAAATACATGCCGGACAAAGCCACCACCATACCAGCCATGGTCGGAATCGTCGCCTTAAACACACCGCCCGCCATCAATCTGGCACTAGAGGAACCGGATAGAGCCATAATATCGAACACTTCAATCATGCCCGTCACCGTACCCAATAGACCAAGCAGAGGCGCGACAGCGACAAGTGCCTGCACGATACCGACAAATCTATCCGTGTTTAATTTGACCTGGGAAACCAAGTCATCACGTATAGCCCGAGAACGCCAAGATCGCTTATCCTCTCTCGCATTCCACTCCGCCCGCAAACGCGTTTTAAGGGCGCCGTGAGCAAATAAATAATAAGAGAGACGCTCCATAATGAAAGCCCACAACATAAAGGCGACTATCATAATCGGCACCAATACGGTCGTCCCGCCTTGGGCAAAAAAGTCCATCAATCCTTCATAGGCTAGTTTCGGATTTAACCATTCTGGCATATCAATACCTTTTCCTATTCTCTGATTTCACACCCATATCAACCCGATAAAACGGCAAATTTGACGGGCAATTGAGGATCCAGCCTAGACTGGATCCATTTGCTAGCTAGCGAATTAGCCGCGTCGCGCCTCAACATGACGCGCCACGATACCAGCAGACTGCTCCTCCAGCGTTCCTTGAACACCACGCGCAAGCGATGAGCAGAAACTGTGCAAGACCAAGAGCGGAATTGCGGCAATCAAACCAAGCATGGTCGTAACCAAGGCTTCGGAAATACCACCAGCCATCAATTGCGGATCGCCAGCGCCATATATCATCATAGCCTGGAAGGTTTTAATCATACCCGTCACCGTACCCAAAAGACCGAGGAGAGGTGCAATGGCCGCGCCAAGTTTGAGCAAATTAAGACCAAATTCAAGCTTCGGACTTTCTTGAAGAATAGCTTCATCCAATTTCAGCTCAATAACCTCTTCGTCTTTATTTTTAACACTGTCATAAGCCATCATGACACGACCAAGCGGATTGGATTTAGACGGTTGCGCCTTTTTCTTTTGAGCGCGAACCGCTGAGGAGACCAAGAACAAGCGAATAATGTTCAACACACCAAAGATAACGCCTACAATAAGAACACCAATAATAATCTTACCAATTGGACCACCTTGATCCACACGTTCTTTTGTATCTGGCACACGCTCAAGCGCTTTCAATAGGCTACCACGAGTTGGGTCAACTGGACCAAATACCAATTCTGACGGCCCCGCATTCAACACGGCCTGTGCCGCTTTACCAATGGATTTAGGTGGCTGCTTACCCAAAAAAGTGAGAGGCAAAACACCCGGCTCTTTCGAGTTTTTATACTCAAGAAACTTACCGCCATCCGTTGTAAACACATCAAATGGACCGACACGCGTCAAATTCATACTCTCGCCAGGATTTTCGCTATTGCCAACTTTTGCATCAAATTGTGCCACTTCGCGCTGAGCCTCAATCTCTTCCAGCATTAACTGCCAAATTTTATTCAACTCATCCGAACTCGGCAAAGCCTTAGAATTGGCTATTTTACCAAGAACATCTGTACGACCTGGATATTGAGCGGAAATCAAAGAACTATCCAAAGTAGCCTTAAAGCTAGCGGCCGTCGTACGCGCCAAACCGAACACCTCACGAAACTCACCAAGAGCAGAATTCAACTGCCCATCCAAAGCATCAATCCGCGCCTCATTAGCAGCAAATTGCCGTTCCACGCCCCTAACCTGAGCCTCCAACTCACGAAGCTCGGCACGCGCCTCATTTAGCTTTGCAGTTTGCTCATTAGCCCGCGCCTGAAACTCGCGTACTCTCTTATCGTTTTCAGCCTTTGTGGTTTGCGCATCCCTACGCACTTTATCCAACAACTCACCGATAGAGTTAATTTGGGCACTGGCTGGCACCGCCAACCCCGCCATCATTACAGCACCCAGAAACAGGGCACTCAATTTTTTTAAGTTTTTCGAAAATTTAATCATTTGAAATATCCTCTTTCTCTATTTCGCACCAGTCATGGGCGCAAATACTATTTCTGGCGCTGCTTCGCCGTTAGCAATCCGGATGGCCTGACGAACCTGCAAAGCATTACTCGGATCAATCGACTTCCACTCTCTAGATGCCATGTCGAAATAACCAAGCTCCGACTCGTCTTTTGTCATATAAACCAAAGACAAACGACCAAACATCAGGAAATCCACCTTCACACCCGGCTTGTTTGGATGGGCACCTTCGTAACTATCCATACCTTGACCATATGCAACTTCGTTTTTATAGGCCGCAAGCACTTGTCGATACTGCTCGGTTGGCGTGACAGACGGATCGGCCAGCGTGTCTTTAAGGCGCTCCAGACGCTCTTTGCGCTCGCGCAACTTGAACGGCATATCCTCCTCGACAGACCGCTCAATTTCAGCAGCCATCAAAAGCATCATAGGCACCATACCACGCTTAACTTGCTCCACTGAACCAAGTTGACGCTGAAGAGCCTCAATATCCCCAGCTTGCCCACGCAAATAGATATCTTGCTGATCAACAAACAGTTTCATATTATCAATCTGCTGCAAGACAGCTCGGTAATCCCGTGCCGCAGTCTCCGCAGTATCATCCGACCGCTCAACTTGCTTCTGAGCAGCAGCACTTGCTGCAGTTGAACTTTGCGCAACCCGCAAAGCCTGCTCCAACTGCGCCTGCGCAGGCACGGCGACAGCCAATACACACGCTCCAGCCAACAGGACATTCCTAATTCTTGGCCTGATTTTTGAAATTTTCGACATGTCTTCCTTCCGATCTAGTTTCAATAATTTTCGCTCTACAGACCACCCGTATCACGTTTTGGGGCTCGCTTTCCTACTACAGAACCACCAATGAACCCCAAACTAATCAAGGGTTCGAATTTTCACCCAATTTAGGGATTTGGAAATAAAGGCGCCCTCACCACATTCGGCGCAGCTTCCCCGCTTGCTATTTTCACACCACGCCTAATATCTGCTATACTACTTTTAGGTAACTCAACCCACTCCCGAGCATTCAAATCATAGCGCAAAGCCTGACTACCATCGGCCTGCAGATAAACATAAGCGAGGCGACCATAGCGAAGATAGGAGCCGTCAAACACCTCCACTGGCAACCCATTTTTATCTAATTTAACTTTACCATCTTCGTCTTTCTCAAAACGATCATCACCCACACGAATGGTCGGATTGATAGGATGGTCGCCCTTTTGAGCTTCCATACTTTGACCGTAATTAACCTCGAGCTTATAAATATTGAGTGCCTTGCGGTATTTCTCACCGACTGTCGCCGCAGGATCCTTGATAGTTTTCTCCAGTGACTGCAATCTCGGGAGACGACGATTAAGGTCAAATGGGTAATCGGATTTTATTTTATTGGCGATACTGGTGGTCATCTTGCCCACCATAGGGTCAATACTTGCTTTCCACTCCTCTACCCCGTCAATTTGCTCATTGAGCGACTTTATCTCTGCATCCTGCTGAGCCACAAACAATTTCTGCTGAGCCAAACTTATTTTCTGTGCTGAGATTGCCTCCAAAATATTGCTATAGGCGACCTCATCGGCAGAGGCCTGCGCCAACGCTGATGGCGCTATAGTCATTGCCACAGCACCGCCAATCAGAAACGCTTTAACGCTCGAAGGAATATTAACCACACAAAGCTCCCAAATTTCGGGCTATTATCATACGCAATAGCCAACATTGTTATTATTTAAGGATACGCTTACACGGCTCTTTCGGGTTAATCAATCGTTAGGATGTACCAAATTGCATTTTTTTTGCGTTTTTTTGGAAATAAATTTCTTGACTCGCACGTTTTTTTTCGGGCGCACGGTTTTTTTCAGGCATGCGCATTTACATTTTGAATGATGGTTTGGTTTTAAAAATGGTTGGGGCGGCTGGGGTCGAACCAACGATCACGGGATCAAAACCCGTTGCCTTACCACTTGGCTACGCCCCAAAGCGTAAACTCTGTATATGTTCAGAGCCTAGTGAGGGGCGCTTATTATCCCCTTAATTCCAAGAATGCAATCGGTTTTTCACGATAAATTACAGCTTTTCATACAAGTCGGTCACAAAACTGAAAAATGCGCCCCACTGCAAGTTTATTATCGTTTATCGAGAAATGCCTTGGCTATCTCCTATTAGTATGTATAAGTGGGATTTATTATAGCCGCTTCAACAATAAAAGGTACTTCCATGCGTCAATTTTTTGTCTCCTTCTTTGCATCCGTCATCGGCTTCTTTGTCGCCATGTTCTTAATGCTGGTTTTCTTTGTTATAATCATTGGCGCTATGGTCAGTTCCGCGACCAAGAAAGACAGCATCAAAAGTAAGTCCGTTGTTCTATCCCTAGATTTACGCGGCAACATGCTCGATCATAATGGCGGCAACAATATCTTTGGGCGTAAACCCAATTCTGTCATCACCACCGTGCGCGCTCTACACCGCGCCAAAGACGACAAAAAGATTAAAGGCCTGTTTATTCGTGCCAATGGCTGGGGCATGGCGCCTGCGCAAGCCGAAGAAATACGGCTTGCTATCAAAGATTTTCAAGAAGGCGGGAAATTTGTCATCGCCCACGCTCAAGGTTTCGAAGGCACCAGCCTGTCCGCCTATATGGCCGTCTCCGCTGCCGATGAGGTGTGGCTACAAGACACAACCGGATTCTCTCTGGCGGGTATGCGAGCTGAAATAGAATTTCTTGGTGGTGTGTTCGAAAAATTTGAAGCCAAGCCAGAGTTCGTCAAATTTGCCGAATATAAAAATGCTGCCAACACCTATACCGAAAAAACTCTTACCGAACCTCACCGCGAAAGCATAACGTCTCTATTGCAATCCATTATGGACAACAGTGTCAAAAATATTGCGACAGACCGGGACATCACTGAAAAAGCTTTCCTCAATTTCCTCGACAATGCACCCCACAGTGCCGAAAAGGCCAAAGAACTCGGCTATATTGACAAATTGGGGTATTATGTTGACGCCAGAGAATACGCGAAAAAGAAAGCTGGCGGCGAAACCGCAAGCTTTCAGAGCGTTGCGGATTACGGTGCTGGTTTTAACACCGGCCCCATCATCGCTTTTGTCGGTGGCCAAGGGCCGGTTGTCCAGGGCAGTTCCGACGATGGCTCCAACCCGTTCTCCAACAATATCTCTATGGGGGGTGACACCGTATCCGAAGCTTTGATAGCGGCTTCTAAGAACGATAAAGTTAAAGCCATTGTGTTTCGAATCGATTCGCCCGGCGGCTCCGCCGCCGCGTCCGACCAAATTTGGGACGCGGTTATCAAAGCCAAGGACGCAGGCAAACCGGTTATTATCTCTATGGGACAATATGCGGCATCCGGTGGTTATTATGTAGCTGCCCCTGCAGACAAAATCCTTGCTATGCCAACCACAGTTACAGGTTCCATCGGTGTAGTCAGCGGCAAAGTTGTTCTGCGCGATACTTTAGCCAAAGTCGGGTATAATATCGAAGCCATCGAACTGGGCGGCGAGTTTTCCGCCGCCTATTCAGCCTTTGAGCCATGGAGCCAAAGTAATCGTCAAGCCATGTATGATAGTATGGAAGACATTTATGTTGATTTCACCACCCGCGTTGCCGAAGGCCGTGGTCTGTCCATTGAACGTGTGCGCGAGATTGCCCGTGGCCGGGTCTGGACGGGTACACAAGCCAAAGAAATCGGATTGGTCGACGAAATTGGTGGCTTCATGAAAGCCTTAGATGTGGCCAAAGAACTGGCAGATATTGACGCCGACACCAAGGTTCAGATTAAAGTCTATCCGCGCGAGAAAACCGACATGGAGAAGCTAGAGCAAATGTTCAATGTAACAGCCGAAGCCACAGCGAACTTACACGACCTCCAAGCCCTAACAAATTCCCCAGAATTCAAAGCCTTCATGCGCGCCAAAGCCCTAGCAGCAGAGGGCCAAGGCGCACAAATGAAAGCAGACTTGCCAGAGT
>Ga0256839_1005336_pt1 | contig 11944 bp, 12 predicted proteins | sample 354166metaG_FD_185968 | JGI IMG/M metagenome (GOLD analysis project Ga0256839, IMG submission 185968) | Hydrothermal vent microbial communities from Mid Atlantic Ridge, Atlantic Ocean - 354-166 | ecosystem: Environmental > Aquatic > Marine > Hydrothermal vents | place: Atlantic Ocean: Mid...
GCTTGTTAGCAACAGCTAACAACAGCGTGTGTTTGTAAAAAGTGGTAGGCACGCTCGGATTAATACTAGTTAATGCAAGTTACTGATAATACTAAAAATATACCAATTAGCAATTTACATGATACCAGCTTTTATACCAGCATTTGAAATTGATGCCCTGTTGTTTATGAGGCGAAATAATACTTTTATTTTTAGGTGTTTACAATTAAATTGTAAAAGTTCACACACAGAATCAATCAAACAGCCATAATCTTTTACAGTGCACATTATTATTTCCAATAACAAAAGTCACTTGTTTGCGTTCTTTAGTTTACAAAACTACACCCACCCCGCTACTGACTATAAATCAAACCTTTTTACTTAAAACCTTTCATCACTTCTTTTTTAGATTTTTGATACACTTTACCAATTTTCCCATGAATAATCTCTATTTCAAAACCACTAAAGCGCATTGTATCTTTTACTTGTTGAACTGGTACATCATTAATTTTACCAAGATCAAAAACCACCTTTTTTTTATGAACTAAGTTCTCAATTGATAATTGCATATCATGAAGGTCTCTTATATCCAGCTTATCAATACTGTGATTTTTACATGTTAAAACTAAGTTTTCTAAGTTGGGTAATTTATACAGTTCCTCAGAATCAATAAATACATCAGTTTCAAAGTTTGCACTAACAATATTTTCTGAACAATATGACTCGGCATACTCATGCAAGTGTAAAGCCTCCGCCATAGGCAAATGAATACGAATATTTTCATTCATTTCACATAGTTCACTTAGCAAACCAGTATCAGGGATTTTCTTAAAATAGATTTCGTCTATCAAAGCACCTAGTTTCATTATTGATTCATCTTCATCCATGTCTTCACCTTTTATAAAATTTAAACAGCCACAATCTGTTTCAACTGCACATCATATTCATAGTGCTGAATCTGACCTACCGCTATCAATTCAATAGCTCGATTAATGAGATCAAGAGGCACTAAAAACCATTCACGTGGTTGGTGTATTCTACCCTTGTTATCAGCCACCTCTAAATCTAAACACACCTCTGCAAAAAAGCGATGAAGTAATTTTTCAAATTTTTGAGTATCCATATTATAGGCTTCATATTCAGCCACGATACTCACAGGTGACATTAAATAAGTTGGCTCATTTACTGCATTAGCTATGCGTAGTTTTACAGAGTTTGTTGAAAAGCCAACTTTATATAAGTTTTGAAGACTTTGAATTTCTGCTTTTGTGCTTAATGATTTTAGAATATAAATATACCCTGCTAATTCATCTTCTTCTTTGATAACACCTAGATTCTTTTTAAATGCTGAATTTATTTGATCTTCTGTTTGAGTGACTATTTTTCCGTCTTTATAGAGAGCTTTTGCCAATGAGCGATACAGCATATTGGATTCTGTACCATTCTCGAATATACAGCGAGTTCTACCATCTTTTCTAAAGCGCTTACCCTCAATGGTTTTTTCAGGTGAGCTAATATCAATGCTTTCTAAATATAAAAGTACACCGCCTAAAATATAGTAATTCCCCTGAACCAATGATTCACCTTTATCAGTAAAGTGAATCAGCTTTCTTTTGTTCTCTTTCAGTTCTTTTTGAACCTGAATAAATTGTTCTTCATAGTTTGCAAAGTCCCTGCACGGTTTACGCTTTGCCACAAAATCTGTTAGCACTCTTGATTGCGAAGGCAGATTGGTTAAATCAAAAATATCTGACTCTTTATTACCTTCATCATCCCCTAAACCAAGCAAACCCAGCGGGTCAGCATCCAGCACATCATCAACCGTTTCAATCTCTTCTATTGCGACTAATGGTTCTGGCACTTCAACATCGACCAACAGATTATGTTTATCAAGGTCTAATAACATGGCGGCTTTTTCGGGGCTTTCTCTCAAACTTTCTAATCGGCTAAAAAGCCTTCTCTCTTTAATATCACGGCTTTTCGTCGGTTTATGCCCTACCTTGTCTATAAACACATTGATCTCTTCGAAAGAAGATTTCAAGCGATTATCTGGGCTAGTAACAGACGATACTTTAGGTTTTGCCTTTAGAATATCCAAAGGGTCATTCTCAAGAATTGCTTTTAGCTCTTTTTCAAAATCAATCATAGTTATGACTACTTCTGTCCACGACGTTTGTTTTTAAGATAAATAATAGCTTCAGCCATGCGTTTTTCTTTCGGGTCGCTGGAGTTGATATTTGGTTCACGTTTGAATTTTTCCATGAAAGGGGGAATTTTATCACGATAAAGAATAACCGCTTCTTTATCTGTCATTTCAATACGCCCTGCATCAATCGTATCTTGAATGGTTTTAAGCAAGTTTGCCGTAACATTTTTAGATAACACTTCAAAGGCTTTTTGAAAGGGGTTGACCTTGTCGATAAGATCAATATGCAAATCATCAATATTGACAAACTTACCCGCCATTCTTATAAACTTCTTATCCCCGACCTCTTTAACTTCACCATTTTTAATCGCAGAATCAACCACAACGTGCTGCCTAATCGTTTCTAGCTCTTCATCGTTTAAATCAGGATATGCCTTTTGTATGATCTTAGGGATTAGCACTTTATTAATCACTTCAGGGTCAATCACATCACTCGGTAAGGCTTTTAATAACTGTTCATCCTGTAAGATTCTGGCTTTCAAATCATTCAAGTCATTTTCAACAATTTGTTTTACTCGGTCGGTCTTTGGCTCTTTAAAGCCACCTATTTTAATTGTGCCAGCTTCATTCTCTTCATCAGGGAATTTTCGTGTTTTAAAGATAAAGTTGGGGGCTAACACCTGTTCCATCAATAACGATGCACTAATTGCTTTAAGCATATTATTCACAGAAAGCTTTACCGCATCATCCTGTGCATCAGGCTGAGCGATTAAATTAGTAAACTGTGAATGGGTTTTATTTGAGCTATCACGGGTCGCGCGCCCAATAATCTGAATGATTTCAGTCAAAGAACCTCGATACCCCACCGTTAAAGCATGTTCACAATAAGGCCAATCAAAACCCTCTTTCGCCATGCCTAACGCGATGATTAAATCCAAATCATCAACATCATCCATATCACGCAAATAAGCCGCGACTTTATCCCTATCATTCTGATTATCATTAACTAAATCAGCGACCTTAATAATTTTACCGTCACTTTTACGCTTTACATGCAGCAAGCCTGTTTCTTCATCCTGAAACTCAACATTGCCGATAATATCGAGAATTGTATCAACCTCTTTATACTTATCCTTAGTTGATTCACCCGCATTCACATTAGGGATATGCAAAATCGTTTTTAAATCGGTATCCAAGGCATCATCAATCGCCGTTAAGTAACTACGTTGATAAAACTTATAGCCAATCCCCAACGTCTTTAAATATTTATAGCCATTTAACTGCTGATAATAATTATAGATAACCTTGGTGAATTTAGCCTCTTCTTCTGGCAATAACACAGGCACGCTATCGCCCCTAAAATACGAGCCTGTCATGGCGATAATATGCGCGCTGGTATTTTTCATTATTGAGCGCAACACTTCACCTAAACGATTTTCCGCATCAGCCGATACATGGTGAAATTCATCAATTGCAATCAGGCAGTTATCAAACTGACTTTCATCCACTGCATCAAATGCAAAACGTAACGTCGCATGTGTACACACCAAAATAGTTGCGCTTGAATCCTCCATAAAAGAAACAAAAGCACTCACCTTGCTTTTATCTCCACCCGCCACACACAGGTTATATTGGCTATCTACCTCCCAATTGGCAGAAAAGCCATAAGTTACCAAATCAGTAGAAGCAAAGGATGCACCAATCGAGCGTTCTGGCACTGCCACAATCACTTTTTTAACGCCCTGCTCATACAGCTTATCCAATGCCAAAAACATTAAAGCGCGTGATTTACCCGATGCAGGCGGTGCTTTTAATAATAAATACTGTGAGTCCCTAGCTTCAAAGGCTTTAGCTTGCATATCGCGCATCCCTAGCGGATTAGTGCTTAGGCTATCACCTGTTTGGGCGTAGGTTACATCTACAAAATTGGGCATATTCTCTCTCTTATCTCTTACATAAATGTCTAAAGCTCGTCTAAAACTATTTTATTTTTTACATTTTAGACATTCATTTAGACGTTTCTATCAAATGACCATCAAATAAGAAGCTATTGATTAATAAGGTGTTATTTTATTTATCGACATTTAAATCAGTTTCTATCAATAAAGAATTCAATTAAATTCCGTCTAAACAATGTTTAAAATTCGTCTAAAACTATTTTAGTTTTCACGTTTAGACATTTGCATTCTCCTCTTTCTATCAAATGACCATCAAATAAGAATATTTTCCTATCTATATAATAGTTATGGAGTATTTATTTTTACCCCTGTTTAAACAAGCAATCTATCAAATGACCATCAAATAAGAATCAAACATAAAGCAAACACTATGCCCACCAAGGAACATACTTCATATACTTACGACCAGCTTCATTATCATAGCGTTTAATTTCTTCAGCTTCTAAAGTATCTTTTATTACCCTAGATACGATAGCACTGTTCTTTTTTTCAATACCAAAACGCTCACGCAAACTTGAATTAGTCATAAAATCACGTTCTACATAACGCAAACAAGCATGTAAATAACATGCTCTGATACGATCTGCTTTATCCATATCCTTAAACTCACGATGTGCAAAAAGTACCGAGCGGGTATGTTCATCTGTTGTTTCAAATATAGGGGCAGGCAATTGATAAAACTCTGTTTGGAAAACAACCTTATCCACGCCACTACCACGTTGTTCACAAACACCAATACGGCGCATAAAAGAAGCCAAAGCCTCATTGCGAGACTTAGGCGGGCTATCTAAAAAACGACTGGTTTTGACCAAAGGCTTGCCAGGATTTGTAATCTCCATACGATTAGCAAATATTTCAACCAACGGGGCTGTGCCTGTTGCATGGAAATCTTGATGTATAACCGCATTAGCCACAAGTTCACGAATTGCTAATTCAGGAAACATGGGTACTTCATTACGCAATGCCTTGCCAATAACTTCATTGCTGGGTAGTAGATTGGTGATGAAATCTATCAAGCCTTCAAAGCCAGCAGCATAGCCTTTTGTACCTTCCTGCTCACGGATTGTTTTAACTTTATTCTCCCCTTCATAAAGTATTACCCGCATAGCCTTGTGCCTTAAACTTTTAAAATCAGAAAGATTTTTAGCAAATAAAATTGCACCTAAATTTGTAATATTCCATAACCCAGCATCATTCTTAGCAATCATTTCATCTGCTTCTAAAGCCAATAAAATACCATCCCTACCTTCAGGCAATGGAAGCTTTAAAAGCTCAAAATAAACAGGATAATCAAGCAATGTAATCACTTGCTCTACAGGGATATTTTCAGCGGCAATTTCTCTTTCAAAAGGTGTATTATCAAGCGCACGCCATAGTTCACGTGCTTTTTCAGCATGATCTTTAAGCTTTTTCTTATAACTACCAATACGAATAAACTCAACACCTTTGAACTGAACAGGGTGGCGAAATGCTGCACAGATTTCTAATAGAACCACCGCTTTATCATCTATGCTTAGTTCGTAAAAACGAAAATTGATCTTTGGCTCTAATAAACGCAATACCCAGTTTTCAAGGTCTTCATTACCCACTTTATAAGCGCTAGGTTGAAAGGTAGTACCCACAATGTCATGCTCTTGGTCATCGACACCCCAGATCATATAAGCATTCACCTTACCCAAAATAGCAGCTGAATTTGCCAATGCAGAAATATATTCGCCTAGCTCCACTTCGTTTGCTCTATTTTGTTTGAATTCCACCCACTCAGTTTCATGAGGTAGCTTGCGTAACTCATGCACTAAACTAATTTGATAATCATCTGGGCGGTCAATAGTCATTAAAAATCTACTCTCGTATCAATAAACACTCAGTTTAAAGTATTTTTAAGTACACCCCCCCTCTTTTTGGTCATTTTGTACTAATAAACACACAAAAAACATCGAAAAACAAGGGGGGTGGCATTTAAAAATCAGCTCTTTTCGGCTTATTCAGCCTCCATCATGGCTTCATACAGCTTAAACAAATACTCAAGGCGTTCTTCATCGCTGTTAAAGGGTTGTTTGCGGTAGCATTGTTCTACCGCTAAATCCATATCGTGATGCGCTTTGCGTAAGCCTTCGGGCATTTTATCGGGGTCATAGAGTTCTGCCATGGTTTTTTCGGGGTGCTTTTCGCGTTCATCCAGTACGTTGAATACATGGTCTTCGAGGGTGGTTTTTTGTGCTTCGCTTATTTCTGGGAAGGGGAAGGTGTTGTAGCACAGGGCGGATGAATAACGGTAATCGGTTTTAAGGCGACCTGCTACGGCGCGTACCCATGTCATGTGGATGCGGGAGGAGATTATGGCGAATATCCACGGCTCTGGGTCGTAGATTATCTGAGCAGAGTGTAATGTTAAATAATTCTTATCAAAAAAGCCTGTAGGAATATACTCTCTACTTTCAGATGAAGTACACGGAATAAGGATAAATGATTCTTTAGCTTTATGCCTATATCTAAATTGGTGTGAACGTTCAACTAACGATCTTGCAACCTCCCCTCCATTCTCTCTAAACACTCTTACCTTTTCGATTCTTTCTTTAAGCGGTTTAATTTTTATAGCTTCTGATACATCTTCATCATCAATCCAAATACACCATCTTTTTTGCCCCTTTAGAAATTCACTACCCCCTACTAGCTTTTTAATATAACTTTTTGAGTCAGGGAAATCAGTAATTAGCTCATCATATTCGTGCTTTGAGAGCTTTAAATAACCGCCTTCTATTGGCTGATTACCATAAGCCATTAATGGTATTCTTGATAAAGGTTTGGAGCGTTTATGAATGAAAAAAGTTTCCGTTGCGGTTATATAAGGTGATATATTTTTAACATTACGTGTTAATCCCTCATGGTAAATACTCTTTGGTGCGGTAGATATTTTACGCAGGCCAACAACCATACATGTCACACCAGCATTCCCTTTTGCATTATTTGTCCACTTAAAGGATTGATGAGCAAAGCCTATTTCTACTTCATATTGAAATACATGAGGCCAAAATAAAGAAACTTGCTCACCCTGACAGATTGAATTGGTTGTAACAAAGGCGCACTCATTAGTAGTATGAGAAATATATCGCGCAGATTTTAAGAACCAACAAGCAATATAGTCCAAACTGTTCACACCTTTTATTCCTTTTAAGACAGTGCGAACATCATCTTTTTGCTCTTTACTTTGATTTCTCGCACCCAAATAAGGTGGATTCCCCATTATATAAATCTCCACCCCTTCATCCTTCGGGCAAACATCCTCCCAATTCTCTCGCGTGGCATTGCCACAAATAATATGCCCACCGTCCTGCAAGGGCAGTGTCGGTTTTGCCGTGCCAAAGACGGCTTTAAAGGCGAGGTTCATTTGATGTTCTGCCAGCCATAGGGAGAGTTTGGCGGTTTCATGGGCGAAGTCATCCAGCTCGATGCCGTAAAATTGGGTGAGTTGTATGCCTGATTGTGACAGCTTCCATTTGTCGCTGATGGCTTGTAGCTGGGTAAAAATGTCAATTTCTAATTTGCACAGTTCTTTATAGGCAATAATCAAAAAATTACCCGATCCACAGGCAGGGTCAAACAGGCGTAGGTGATAGAGTCTGTCGAGTAGTTTAGTTAGCTTTACTTCACCACCCGTTTCGGTGCTAACAGCTTTTTCTAACTGCGCTTTTAAGTCATTTAAAAACAGCGGTTCAATCACTTTCAAAATATTTGGGACTGAAGTGTAGTGTTCAGTGTTATCACTATCAAAATTAGTGCGTACTACCGCTTGAATCATCGAACCAAAAATATCGGGGTTGATTTGCTTCCAGTTTAACGACCCTGCATCAATAATCATTTTGCGCGCTTTGGCATTTAACTTGGGCGCGGGGTAATCGGTGGCAAATAAACCTCCGTTGACATAGGGAAAGGCCTTTACGTGTGCGGGTTCTTTATTGCGCGCTTCATCTTTGGTGTTCATAACCTTAAACAGCGCAATCAAATAATCCTGTAAGTCACTGCCGTCATCATTGGTGTGTGAGGCGATGGCATTGGTGAACTGGTCATCTTTAAAAATACCTGTATCTTCGGCAAAAAAGCAAAATAACAGCCGTGATAGAAAGATATTAAGCCCGTGCCGTTCTTGTTCTGTCTCAATATTATTTTCATGGATGATAATGTCGTAAAGCTGCGCCAAACTTTCCGCCGCTTTTCTATCGGCAAGTTGCAGGCTTTCGATCTGGGTTTTTTCCATTCCCGCCCACGGTAGGAAAAAGGTATAGTTTTCACTGAGTTCATCCAGCGAAATATCCAGCGTGTCACCCACTTTAGTATCCACCGCTAACAGTGTTTTAAAATCGGTAATAATGATAAAACGCGGATGCTGTTTTAAAACGGCAGGATCTTTTTGAGCTTGGTCAATGGCTAAATGCAGGTCTTGGTCTTGTTCGACTTTAAAGAATAAATTCTTCTTCCAAAGTAGCTCTTGATTTACTTCGTTAGTATTTTTAGATTTATTGTAATCGCCTTTTTTAAGGCGCGTGATAGAGGATTTAGGAAGATCATAAGCCAGCAGGAATTCATAGATAAATTCATCTTGGTTGAGGTTCGTTACCAGTGCGTTAATGTCTTTTTCTAGTTTGTTTAAATCCATTTAATTACTCACCCTCAAAGACATAGGTTTCATTATAAATGTCCGTCAGAATACGCCCTTCATAAGTCCAATGGGGTGCTGGTTGCACAGAATAATCTAAGCCCATCACTTCCCTAGTCACTCCTGTTAGTGAACCAATATTTCCGTTGTAGCTAACCTTTTTTTCTTCAACTACTGTCACCTGAATATCATCTTCTTTATATTTTAATATTGAACCAGCAGGAATACCCATTTCAAAGAAATTCATATTAGGTCTACGATTGGACTTCATCTTTTTAGCTGAAGCTTTCTCTTCTAAAGTTACATCTTCAGAAAGATACCCTTCAATTTGCGGTGTCACCTCTTCAACCGCTAACAGTTGCAAAATAGAAATAACCCTTTCTGGTTCGATCTGAAAGAACTCACGACTGCTATTAATCCGCGAGTTTCCAAAAGCTAAATGAAACGCTTTTTCAACCTTTGAACAATCATCTACACGGCAAGCATACTCACATTCAAAAGGAAGTGGCACGCCTGTTGTGTATAACTGCCTCATTCTATTAGCAATATCTTTTTGATTCGTTTTACCGATTTTAACCAAGCCCTGCATAGCTGGATTTGAGAGAACATATACTATTTCAGTATTTTGGTCATTCATAAAAAAGCCAATAAGATAAATGAGCGTTATAGTATGCTTTTTTTATTCACTTATAAATCAGTAATATTTGTTTATTTTTATTCCACGGCTTCAAGTTTTTTTAGCTTTTCTTTTAATCTTACGTTTTCTTTTTCTACACTTGTTTCACTCTCAATCCCTAGCACTGTTTTATATTGATTTAGTTGCATTAGTAATAATTCTTTAATACTTAGATAGTAGTCCTTACAAGCTTGATTTTTATCTTTAGCATTTGGATTATTAAGAACCCGAAACGTTCTGACAAGTAGATCACCATCAACACCTAGAGTATTTCTATCAACGGCAATACAACGTACTTCTGCCATTGCATATACTGTATTTGTATCTAGTCCATGAGATTTATCTAGCTCATCAAGCAAGTTAAATAATATTTCCAATTTATCGCATGAGTGATGATACTTAATTTCTGACTCAATTCGTGTCTGCTTTAATTCAAGATCTTTTGTCTTATCGTCAATCATTCCTAACAAACCCAGATAAGTTGAATTAAGCCCTTGTTCTTTTTGGTACTCAAAGCCCCACATGATGGCGGTGTAATACAATCCCGCTGCAGGCAATGTAAAATTAGGGGCATTCATGGTGTATGTTTGTCTTGGTATTGTGGCTAAAATAGCATCAGAGTTAGTAGCATCTTTTGAAAAAGTATACTTAAAAGCCAGCTTTGCCCTTTCTTCTAAAGTCATACCCGCATACAGTTTAGTTTTATCAATTTTCATAGTATTTATTCTTTTGTGAGTACCGCGACAAATAAACCTTCCATATCACTTTTGTATTTTGTTAATTCATCATCAAAGTCTTTATCATTTGGCTCTATTGTGGCCTCCAGATCATCAGGTTTGATAGCTATTTGAGCTAATCCGAGAAAGGTTTTTTTATCAACTTCATGTGCATCACAAAACCTATTAGCTATGCCTAGCAGAATATTCATTTTTAAATAATTTAGTATCTACGCCCGCATTTAATACCCGCTTGCCACCGTCTGTTTTTTCACATTCAATTGCCATTTATGAGCGCACATTAAAGCTAATACATTGTGATACTGTAGACCAAACCACACTGCAAAATTAACCCGATTATCTAGCGCATGATGACACCTAAAGTCTCGACCAACAAACGTCCCATGCTTAACATTCGCCTCGATTGTACCCATCAGGGCTTCATCTTGCTTTGATATGCTTTTAAAGGCGATTAGTGCAAGCTCTTCTGATTTCAAATTTTTGTAAATATTATCAATATTAGTTTTCATTATCTGTTCTGTTCCTTTTCCATGTTTTGGCGAATCTGTAAAGTATTCTTGATCTCTCTTAAATCAGCTTCTAAAACTTCTGATTCGTAGACCTTTGCAATTGCGTTAAGCATGTAAATTAATTTTGTACCTGCAGCATCTTCAATATTGTTATTTCTAGCATCACGGTAAACGCTGTTCATTTCGCGCCTAATAGCAGTAAGATTATGTAAATCAATTTTTTTGCTGGTGGGTAGGGGTATTAGCTCACCCTTTGATTTTTCATTAGTTTTTGACATAAATAATCAGCTCTATCTACTGGTTTTAAGCATTATTATAATCTGCTAACCATTCATCTTTACTTTGCTTGGAAGGGATTTTCTTTGAAGGTGTGATGATATTTGAACCATGCTGAATATTTGAATCAGAATTACCATAATCATCTTGCCGAACCTGTTTTTGTTTTTTTGTATTTAAACAATTATCAGTAATTCGGTTTGTACTGTGGCTTGTAGTTTCTACGTTGTTAATACTTCTACCCCCTAGTGGCGGGGTATTCGCTTCTACTGGTGGGGTATTCGTACCACCTTCTAGCCCTTGTGTATCGCGTACATTTAGGTAAAGGTTTTGAGAGTTCCCATAATCCTGTACTGGCGGGGTATTCATCACTGCTTTTGGAGCAGTTTTACGGGCTTCTGACCTTTCTTTTCGAGCTATCTTTATTTCTTTTCTGGCTTCTGTAACTCGTTGTTTAAGTAGATCTCGGTTAGCCTTAGATATTGTATAAGCCCCTTTGCTTTTATAAAAAATAATACCTTTGCCTTTAAATATAAACCTATATTCATTATTCTTTTTACCCGTTCTTACATCAGCACGGTTTCTATACTCAATCACACCGATACTAGATAACAAATCGAGAGTATCTTTAATCGTCGCATCCGATGCCTGCGTATCTTTGTGGATAGTCGAATAAGATGGAAAGCATGAATCAGTTTTCAAACCTGTATAAGTGGCTATCACTAGTGCTATTGCCTTTTCATTAGGCCTTAGTGGTAATTCACGGCATTTTAATGTGGTTTCATAATTCATATTAAGTCACCTATGCTGCATCCTTTTGAAGCAAGGCTTCAATCTGACTTTCTAGCCAATAGGTTGAGCGGTTAATTTTAAAAGGTTGCGGTATAACGAGGCTGTAGAAAAACCCATTTTTCAACTCAATTATCTGTTTTATCCGAGTTTTCAAAAGACCTTGAAAAATAATAAGCTATAAAAACAAAGAGTTACGGACGCGGTATAACGGAAAAAT
>Ga0256839_1005337_pt1 | contig 11942 bp, 7 predicted proteins | sample 354166metaG_FD_185968 | JGI IMG/M metagenome (GOLD analysis project Ga0256839, IMG submission 185968) | Hydrothermal vent microbial communities from Mid Atlantic Ridge, Atlantic Ocean - 354-166 | ecosystem: Environmental > Aquatic > Marine > Hydrothermal vents | place: Atlantic Ocean: Mid...
ACATGGGCGACGCACAGGTCGGTGCGCAGGCGCGGTTGATGAGCCAGGCCATGCGAAAACTGACAGGCGCCATCTCGCGTTCCAAGTGCACGGTCATTTTCATCAACCAGATCCGCATGAAGATCGGCGTGATGTTTGGCAGCCCGGAAACGACGACCGGCGGCAATGCGCTGAAATTCTATTCTTCCGTGCGCCTCGACATCCGTCGCATCGGTGCCATCAAGGACCGGGATGAAGTTGTCGGCAATTCGACACGTGTTAAGGTCGTGAAGAACAAGGTTGCACCGCCGTTCAAACAGGTTGAGTTCGACATCATGTATGGCGAAGGGATTTCCAAGACCGGCGAATTGGTGGATCTTGGCGTCAAGGCCGGCGTCGTCGAAAAATCCGGCTCGTGGTATTCTTACGGTGACGAGCGGATCGGTCAGGGCCGCGAGAATGCAAAGGCCTATCTGAAAGAACACCCGAAGATTGCGCTTGAGATCGAAGACAAGATTCGTGCAGCGCACGGGCTGGATTTTGATCTCGCAGCCGAACTGGACAAGATCGCGGAGCCGGCTGCCATTCCCGATTCAGTCATCGAAAGCTGAGAAAGCCGCATGGATCGCAGGCCGGGCCAACAAGCCCGGCCTTTCCATGTCGTGTGGACAGTCGTTTTGCAGTTGTTTAAAGGGTATCGAACCCACCAAACCCAAAGCAAAGACAAACCTGCCCATGGCCAGCCTGAATGACATCCGGTCCACCTTTCTGGACTACTTCGAACGCAACGGCCACAGGGTCGTCGAAAGCTCTCCGTTGGTGCCGCGCAACGACCCGACCTTGATGTTCACCAATTCGGGTATGGTCCAGTTCAAGAACCTGTTCACCGGCGCGGAAACGCGCGACTACAAGCGGGCGACCACGGCGCAAAAATGCGTGCGGGCCGGGGGCAAACACAACGATCTGGACAATGTCGGCTATACCGCGCGCCACCTGACATTTTTCGAGATGTTGGGCAACTTTTCCTTTGGCGACTATTTCAAGGAGGAAGCAATCCCGTTTGCCTGGGAACTGCTGACACGGGAATTTGACCTCGACGCCGACCGATTGCTGGTGACGATTTACCATACCGATGACGAGGCTGCCGACATATGGAAGAAGGTTGCCGGCTTGCCCGACGAACGGATCATCCGCATTGCGACCGATGACAATTTCTGGCGGATGGGTCCGACTGGTCCATGTGGCCCGAGCACCGAAATTTTCTTTGACCATGGCCCGGACATTCCGGGTGGTCCGCCTGGCTCTCCCGATGAAGACGGCGACCGGTTCGTTGAAATCTGGAACCTCGTGTTCATGCAGAATGAGCAACTTGAGGACGGCCGTTTGCTGGACCTGCCGAACCAGTCGATCGATACCGGGATGGGCCTGGAACGCATGGGGACAATTCTCCAGGGCAAACACGATCTGTTCGATACCGACCTGATGCGCAACCTGATCGAAGCAAGCGCCAGCGCGACCGGTCAGGACCCTGACGGGCCGGGCAGGGTGCATCATCGGGTCATTGCCGACCATCTGCGGTCCACATCTTTCCTGATTGCCGAAGGGGTTTTGCCATCGAACGAAGGCCGCGGGTACGTGTTGCGCCGGATCATGCGCCGGGCCATGCGACACGCCCATCAACTAGGTGCAACCGACCCGGTCATGCATCGGCTCGTTCCGGCTCTGGTGGCCCAGATGGGCCAGGCCTACCCCGAACTGAACCAGGCCCAGGCAACGATCGAGGAAACCCTGCGTCTTGAAGAAACCCGTTTCCGGGCGACCCTTGACCGGGGCCTTCGCCTGCTGGACGATGAGCTTGAAAAACTGCCCGACGGCGGCGCCTTGCCCGGAGAAACAGCGTTCCGGCTTTATGACACCTATGGTTTCCCGCTCGATCTGACCCAGGATGCCTTGCGCGAACGCAACCGCGATGTGGACATCGCCGGGTTTGAAAAGGCCATGGCCGAGCAAAAGGCGCGCGCCCGTGCGGCCTGGACGGGCTCCGGGGAAACCGCGGATGCCGTCATCTGGCTCGACCTCGCACAGCAGCACGGCGCGACCGATTTTATCGGCTATGAAGATGAGACCGCCGAGGGCCAGATTTTGGCACTGGTGCGTGATGGCGCCACGATCGAGGAAGCCTCTGAGGGCGAACTGGTTCAGATCGTTCTGAACCAGACCCCGTTTTACGCGGAAAGTGGCGGCCAGGTGGGCGATACCGGGCAGTTGAAAACGGAAACGGCTGTCGTTCGGATCACCGACACGAAACAGGTGGCCGGGGTGTTTGCGCATTTCGGCAAGGTGGAAAGTGGTCGGCTGGCATCGGGCCAGGCCGCCGAACTGGCGGTTGACCGTGAGAGGCGAACCAAAATTCGGGCCAATCACTCGGCCACGCACCTGTTGAATGAAGCCCTGCGTGAGACGCTTGGCGCCCATGTTGCCCAACGCGGATCGTTGAATGATGACAAGCGGTTGCGGTTCGACTTTTCACATAACAAGGCACTTTCGCGCGAAGAACTGAACAGGGTTTCGGACACTGTGAACAGCTTTATCCGCCAGAACTCGCTGGTTGAAACGCGCATCATGACACCGCAACAGGCGCGTGATATCGGCGCGCAGGCGCTGTTTGGCGAAAAATATGGCGACGAGGTGCGTGTCGTGTCGATGGGGCGCGCCGAGACCGGCAAGGGGCTGGATGGCAAGACCTGGTCGATTGAACTTTGCGGCGGCACCCATGTCGAGCGGACGGGCGACATTGGCCTGTTTGTGATCCTTGGTGACAGCGCGTCCAGCTCGGGCGTGCGCCGGATCGAAGCGTTGACCGGTGCTGAGGCTCTGAAACACATCGAAAAGCAAAGCGGGGTTCTCGCCGATGCTGCGGCCGTTCTGAAAGTGCCGGTCGATGACATTCCGAGCCGCGCCGCCAGCCTTGTGCGGGAGCGGCGCGCGCTTGAAAATGAGATCTCGCAGCTGCGCCGGGAACTGGCCATGGGCGCCGGCGACACGGGCGAGGGACCGCACACTGCCAGGGAAATCGGCGGCATGAAATTCGTGGCCCAGGTCTTGAAGGGCGTGTCGGGCAAGGAGCTTCCCGGTCTGATTGACGAACACAAGGCACGGCTGGGGTCAGGCGTCATCCTGCTGATTGCGGACGCCGGCGGAAAAGCAGCCGTCGCAGCCGGCGTTACCAAGGATCTCATCGAAAAGGTGTCTGCCGTTGACGTGGTGCGCACCGCCGTGCAGGAACTGGGCGGAAAAGGTGGTGGAGGCCGGCCAGAACTGGCCCAGGGCGGCGGGGCTGATATTGGCGGGGCCGAGCGGGCCATCGCGGCCACAGAAAAACTGTTGGGAGAGTGAAATGGGTGCCCTTTGGATTGCACATGTCAAGGTTACGGATGAAGAGGCCTACATGAAATATGCCGCCATCGCCACCGAGGCGATTGCCGAACATGGCGGCACATTCATTGCGCGCGGCGGCCGGTTTGTTCAGCTTGAGGGCAACGCCCGGCCGCGCAATGTCGTGGCCCGGTTTGCCTCGGTCGAGGATGCGCTGGCATGCTACAACTCGCCCAGGTATCAGGAGGCGCTGAGCTTTGCCAGGAACGCAAGTGAGCGCGACCTCATGGTGTTGGAGACCGACGACTAGGCCTTGTCCGGGCGTGTCTACTTGTCCGTTCGGGCCGCGCGTTTGCGTTCATGCGGATCAAGGTGTCGTTTGCGCAGGCGAATGGATTTCGGCGTGACTTCAACCAGTTCATCATTGTCGATATAGGCAATCGCTTCTTCCAGAGACAACCGCACCGGCGGCGTGAGGCGCACGGCGTCGTCCGTTCCCGATGCGCGCACATTGGTCAGCTTTTTCCCCTTGAGCGGGTTCACTTTCAGATCATTTTCGCGCGAATGCTCGCCGATGATCATACCGGTATAAACCTGTTCCTGCGGGCCGATGAACATCCGCCCGCGTTCTTCGAGGTTCCACAGCGCATAGGCAACCGAAACGCCGTTTTCCATCGAGATCAGAACCCCGGCGCGCCGCCCGGGTATGGAGCCCTTGTGCGGGGTCCAGCCATGGAAAACCCGGTTGAGAACACCGGTTCCGCGGGTGTCGGTCAGAAATTCACCGTGATAGCCGATCAGGCCGCGCGATGGGACATGCGCAATGATCCGGGTCTTGCCGGCGCCCGAGGGGCGCATGTCGGCAAGTTCGCCCTTGCGTGGACCGGTCAGTTTTTCGATCACTGCGCCGGTGTATTCGTCATCGACATCGATGGTGACCTCTTCGACGGGTTCCAGTGTCTGACCATCTTCTTCGCGCATGATGACCTGGGGGCGCGAGATCGACAGTTCGAACCCTTCGCGGCGCATGTTTTCGATCAGAACCCCCATCTGCAGTTCGCCCCGTCCGGCCACCTCAAACGCTTCGCCGCCGGGCGTGTCGCTGACCTGGATGGCGACGTTGATTTCGGCTTCCTTCATCAGGCGCTCACGGATCACGCGCGACTGGACTTTCTTGCCATCGCGTCCGGCAAGCGGGCTGTTGTTGATCCCGAATGTGACGGAAATTGTTGGTGGGTCAATGGGTTGGGCGGGGATCGGTTGTTCCACGGACAGATCGCACAGCGTGTCGGCAACGGTTGCCTTGCTCATCCCGGCTATGGTCACGATGTCGCCAGCCTCGGCCTGGTCGATGGCTTGTTGATTGAGGCCGCGAAAGGCCATGACCTTGGTCACGCGGAATTGCTCGATCCTGTCCCCATCACGGCTGAGCGCCTTGATGGTTTCCCCGGTTTTCAGGGTCCCCGATTCGACCCGTCCGGTCAGAATGCGGCCAATGAACGGGTCAGCGCTCAGGGTGGTGGCCAACATGCGAAACGGCTCGTCCTTGTGGGCAATCTGGGTGGGTGCCGGGATGTGCTCGATCACGAGATCGAACAGCGCGTCCAGGTTTTCACGCGCCCCATCCAGCCCGACGTCAGCCCATCCCGAACGACCGGATGCATACAGGATCGGAAAATCCAGCTGGTCGTTGTCGGCCCCCAGGTTTGCGAACAGATCGAACACCTCGTCCAGGGCCCGATCGGGGTCTGCGTCCGGCTTGTCGACCTTGTTCAGCACAACGATCGGGCGCAGCCCCAGTGCCAGCGCCTTTGCGGTCACGAATTTGGTCTGCGGCATCGGGCCTTCGGCGGCATCCACCAGCAAGACCACCCCATCGACCATCGACAGGATGCGCTCGACCTCACCGCCGAAATCGGCGTGTCCGGGTGTGTCGACAATGTTGATCCGGGTGTCTTTCCATTCTACCGATGTCGCCTTGGCCAGGATCGTGATACCGCGCTCGCGCTCCAGATCGTTGGAATCCATGGCGCGCTCGGCCACCGCCTGGTTTTCGCGGAAGGCACCGGATTGTTTCAGGAGTTCGTCGACCAGGGTGGTTTTTCCGTGGTCGACATGCGCGATGATCGCGATATTACGCAGGTCCATTTTTCTACCTTGAATGGGAAGTCGCACGCCCCCTAACCCCTGCCGCGGCAAAAGGCCAGTGACAAAGCATCGCGCCCGCGCTGAAATGCAGTCAAGCGCCCCGTATCAGGGGATGATGCGGGTGTATTTTGTGCCCTCAATGGTCGCGCCGGCAATCAGCCCCGCCTGACCAAAGACGACAGCGATCACCGGGGTGAGCGTCGTGGTGGTATCGACCGAAATGGTCTCGCCCTCATTTTTCAGGACATAACGGACGTCGGCACCGACGGCCCAGCCAGGTGAATTCCGGAACTCTGCCAATGCATCCTGGGTCATGAAAAACAGAACGTGAGCATACTGCTGTGCACCGATCTGCAGCCCGATACTGGCTTTGGCCGCCGAATAGTAGTCTACGGTCACCCCCCCCACGCGCAGCGCGCCGCGCCCGTAGGCGCCGCCGATGCCAAGCCCGACACGCGTCACAAGTGGCATGACAAGCATGCCCGCCGCCTTGTCGGCAAGGTCGCGGGTGCTGGGATATGTTGAAAACAGATAGTTTAGCGCTGCATCGACACGGGCGTCGATCTGCTCGGCGCCGTTGCTGCCCAAACCGTTCGAACAGCCCGCCGCCGTCAGCAGGGCTGCGGATCCTGCGCTGGTGAATAGAACCCGCCGGGTAAGTTTTGTCATGGGGTTTTCCTTGTCTGCCGGTTGCCTCTGTTGCCGGTCTTATGCGACCGGTCCGGGCCGACTATAGAACAGCAAAGCGCGGGTGTCATCAGCAACCCGTTGTTGGGCGGATTTTAGCGCGCTCAGCCTCTCAGCAATCTGGCCGCGGCGGGTGCAAAATACGTGAGAATTCCGTCGCAGCCCGCCCGTTTGAAGCCAAGAAGGCTTTCCAGCATCACCTTGTTGCCATCCAGCCATCCATTCTGGATGGCCGCGCTCAGCATCGCGTATTCCCCCGAGACCTGGTAGGCAAATGTCGGCGCGGCGAAACTGTCTTTTACCCGGCGACAGATATCCAGGTAGGGCATGCCCGGCTTGATCATGACCATGTCGGCGCCCTCGGCCAGGTCCCGGCCGACCTGGCGGATTGCCTCATCCGAATTGGCCGGGTCCATCTGGTAGGTGTTCTTGTCCCCCGCAAGCGCCCCGGCGGCCCCCACCGCGTCGCGAAACGGCCCGTAAAAGGCAGACGAAAACTTGGCCGCATAGGACATGATGACCGTGTCGTGGAAACCGGCCCCCTCCAGCCCCGCGCGTATGGCGCCGATGCGCCCGTCCATCATGTCGGAGGGGCCGATGATGTCGGCGCCGGATTCGGCCTGAGCGACCGCCATGCGCACCAGGGCCGCCACCGTTTCGTCATTGACGATCCGCCCGTCGACCACATAGCCGTCATGGCCGTTGATGTTGTAGGGGTCGAGCGCCACATCCGTCATGACGGCAATTTCGGGCACCGCCTGTTTCACGGCCCGGATGGTCCGGTTCACCAGGTTGTCCGGGCTCCAGGCATCGGCGCAATCTTCGGTTTTCAGTTCTTGTTTCACATAGGGGAAAATGCAGATGGCCGGGATCCCCAGCGACACGGCCTCGCGGGCGGCTTTCACCACCAGATCAGGGCTCAGGCGCGCAACGCCGGGCATTGACGGGATATCTGTTGAACGATCCTTGCCCTCCTGAACAAACAGGGGCCAGATGAAATCCGAGGCATCCAGCCGGCTTTCGCGCACCAGGGCGCGCAGCGCAGGTGTTGCACGCAGACGCCGAGCGCGAAGGGCGGGGTAGGGCGCATGATGGTTTTGCATTGAAAGCTGTCCTCGCTGTCACTATCAACCCGATTGACATGGATTTGCCCCCATCTCAAGGGTGCCCCGAACCGCGGGCGCCCGGCGGGGCATGTGAAACTGGGCAGGAACGGGTAATTTGGACTGGTACGAGGCCGTCTTCGAAGTCATCGACATGCGGTCGTTTTCCAATCTCTGGTATTGGATTGCGCTGGCTGTCTTGTGGTCGACCACAAGTCACTGGGTGCTCGGCGTGCCGTTCGATATGGTCCTGCGGGCCCGGCGCAAGGGCGGTGAGGCCGAGCGGGATCTGGAAGACCTGGTTCGGATCAACACCAATCGCATCCTGTATATCGGCCGCGTGGCCGGCATCTGGCTTTTGGCCTTCAGTTCCGCTTTCGTGACCGCGCTGGTCCTTCTCGGGTTCTGGTACAAGGTCGAGTTTGCCCAGGCCCTGTTCTTTTTCGCCTTCCCGTTGTCGATCATCGGTTTGCTGTCCATGACCACGGCCCGCCGCATTCAGCACGAAAACGCAAAGGGTGATCTGCTGTATCGCCGTCTCGCCCGGCATCGCCTTTATACGCAGATCATCGGCATGCTGTCGGTCTTTGTGACGGCGATGTGGGGAATGTATCAAAACCTTGTCGTCGGCCCGCTTGGTGGGTTCTGAGCCAGGCCCGCTTGAGAAAATGAGGATCAGATGACCCGCGCGGCACAAATCACGGTCGGTGGCGCCCCCGAAGGGTTTGACGCCCGCCTGCTGCTTGACGAACTGGAAAGATCGGGTGCCCCCGTCATCCATTTGGCGCGCGATGACAAGCGCCTTGAAGCCATGCGCGCGGCTTTGGCATTTTTTGCGCCGCAAATCCCGGTGATGAGTTTTCCGGCCTGGGATTGTCTGCCCTATGACAGGGTATCCCCGCATGCCGATATCACGGCCGCGCGCATGGCGACACTTGCCGCGCTGACCCAGGGAATTCCGGCGCAGACCATTGTCCTGACAACCCTGAATGGCGCAACCCAACGGGTGCCGGCGCGTGACGTGTTGCGCCAGTCCGCGTTTGTCGCGCGTGTCGGCGAGCGCCTGGATGAGGCCGGGCTGCGCGACTACCTCGCACGCATGGGGTTCATCAAGGCCCCGACCGTCAACGAACCCGGCGACTACGCCATCCGGGGGGGCATCATCGACATTTTCCCCCCCGGCGAAAGTGGCCCGGTGCGGCTTGATCTGTTTGGCGATGTCCTGGACAGCGCGCGCCGGTTTGACCCGGTCAGCCAACGCACGACCGAGAAACTGACGCTGGTCGAACTTGCCCCGGTGTCCGAGGTCATTCTGGATGACGTCGCAATCCGGCGCTTTCGGCAGAACTACCGGATCGAGTTCGGCGCCGCGGGCACCGATGACCCCTTGTATGAAGCCGTCAGCGCCGGACGCAAGCATCAGGGGCTGGAACACTGGCTGCCGTTCTTCCACGAAAACCTGGAAACCCTGTTTGACTATCTGCCCGGCGCGTCGGTCTGTCTGGACGACCGGACTGCGAGCGCACGCACGGCCCGGTGGGAAAGCATCGAAGACCAGTATGAGACCCGCAAGCTGGCGATGGATGCCAAATCGCGGCTGGACACCGTTTACAAGCCGTGCCCGCCGGGGCTGTTGTATCTGGATGATCAAGACTGGGAACACGCGCTGTCCGGGCGCCGGGTCTTGCAGTTTTCGCCCCTTCCGCAGGCCACGGGCCCCGGTGTCATCGATGCCGGCGGGCGCATCGGGCGCAACTTTTCACCCGAACGGCAGCTGGAAAGCGTCAGCCTGTTTGGCGCGCTGGAAGATCATGTCGAAGACAAACGCCGCAAGTCTCAGGTGGTCATCGCAAGCTACTCCGAGGGCGCGCGCGAAAGGCTGAAGGGGCTGCTGGAAGATCAGGGTCTGCAAGGCGCGCGCGAAATCCGCGACGCACGCGACCTGCCTGACGGGGCTGGCGGCGTGCACCTTGCGGTCTGGGCGCTCGAACACGGTTTCGAGGCCAAGGGGCTGACGGTGATATCCGAGCAGGACGTGCTGGGCGACCGGCTGATCCGTGGGTCACACAAACGCAAACGGGCAGAGAATTTTCTGACCGAAGCTCAAAGCCTCAGCGCCGGTGACCTGGTCGTGCATGTCGAACACGGCATCGGGCGCTTCAAGGGGCTGGAACTTGTCACGGCCCTTGGGGCGGCCCATGAATGCCTGCTGATCGAGTATGCCGGTGGCGACAAGCTGTATCTGCCGGTCGAAAACATCGAACTGCTCAGCCGGTATGGCCACGAAGAGGGCCTGCTTGACCGGCTGGGTGGCGGTGCGTGGCAGGCCAAGAAGGCCAGGCTCAAGGCGAGAATTCGCGAGATTGCCGACCGCCTGATCCGGATCGCGGCAGAGCGTGTCTTGCGCAAGGCACCGATCATGGAGCCGCCCGCCGGCATGTGGGACGCTTTTGCAGCTCGCTTCCCGTATGAGGAAACCGAAGACCAGCTGCGCGCCATTGGCGATGTGGTGGCCGATCTTGCCGCCGGCCGGCCCATGGACCGCCTGATCTGCGGCGATGTCGGTTTCGGCAAGACCGAGGTGGCGATGCGCGCGGCCTTCGTTGCGGCAATGAGCGGCAAACAGATCGCGGTGATCGCCCCGACCACGCTTCTGGCGCGCCAGCATTTCAACAGCTTTTCAGAGCGGTTCCGCGGCTTTCCCGTCAACGTGCGCCAGCTTTCGCGGTTTGTCCCGGCAAAAGACGCAGCGCTGACCCGGCAAGGGATCGCGGATGGCACGGTCGACATCGTGATCGGCACGCATGCGCTGTTGGCCAAATCGGTCAGGTTCAAGAATCTCGGGTTGCTGGTCGTCGATGAAGAACAGCATTTTGGCGTTGCCCACAAAGAGCGGTTGAAACAGATGCGCTCCGATGTGCATGTCCTGACGCTGACCGCGACCCCGATCCCACGGACGTTGCAGATGTCGCTGACCGGCGTGCGCGACCTGTCGATCATCGGCACGCCGCCCGTCGACCGGTTGGCGATCCGCACCTATGTCAGTGAATTCGACGCAATCACGATCCGCGAGGCCCTGCTGCGCGAACACTACCGCGGCGGCCAGAGCTTTTATGTGGTGCCACGCATTTCCGACCTGCCCGAAATCGAACAGTTCCTGCGCGAACAGGTTCCCGAAGTGTCGTTTGTGGTGGCGCACGGTCAGATGGCCGCCGGCCAGCTGGATGACCGGATGAATGCGTTTTACGACGGCAAATACGATGTTCTGCTGGCCACCACGATCGTGGAAAGCGGGCTGGATATTCCGACCGCGAACACGATGATCATTCACCGTGCCGACATGTTCGGGCTGGCCCAGCTTTACCAGATCCGGGGCCGGGTGGGGCGCTCCAAGACGCGGGCCTATGCCTATCTGACAACCCGCCCGCGCAAGCCGCTGACCCCTGCGGCCGAAAAGCGGTTGCGCGTTCTTGGCGCGCTGGATGCGCTGGGGGCCGGGTTCACCCTTGCCAGCCAGGATCTCGACCTTCGCGGCGCGGGCAACTTGTTGGGCGAAGAGCAATCGGGCCAGATCCGCGAAGTCGGCTATGAACTTTACCAATCCATGCTTGAAGAGGCCATTGCCAAGATCAAGGCCGGCGAAATGGAAGGGTTGAGTGCGGCCGACGATCAGTGGGCGCCGGTGATCAACCTTGGCGTTCCGGTGTTGATCCCGGAAAAATATGTGCCCGATCTGGACGTGCGCCTGGGCCTGTACCGCCGGCTGTCAGGTCTGGAAAGCAAGGTCGAGCTTGAGGGTTTTGCGGCCGAGTTGATCGACCGGTTCGGCAAGCTTCCGAAAGAAGTGAACACGTTGTTGCTTGTGGTGCGCATCAAGGGCGAATGCAAGAAAGCCGGGATTGCCCGGCTTGATGCCGGACCGCGGGGGGCGACCATACAGTTTCATGACGACAAGTTTGCCAACCCGGCCGGACTGGTTGATTTCATTCAGGCACAAAAGGGTCTGGCAAAAGTGAAAGACAACAAGATCGTCGTGCGCCGCGACTGGAACAAGACCAGCGACAAGATCAAGGGGGCCTTTGCCATCGCCCGCGATCTGGCCGCCAAGGCCCGCGCCTAGGATCAGATCAGGTTGAGCCGCGTGGCCTTCTGAACCGCCTGCGCCGTCGAGACAACCTTCAGCGATTCGCGCGCCCGTTGCAGATGCTTTTCAATGGTCGCGGGCGTGACATCCATGATCTGAGCAATCTCCCGGGCCGTTTTTCCCGCCCCGATCCACCGCAGGGTCTCTTTTTGCCGGCTGGTCAACGGGCGACACTGACCGCTGCGCGGCAGCGTGCTGACGCGCAGATAGAACAGGCGGGCCGCCAGCTCGATGCTGGAGCCGTGCTCGGCCCAGACCCTGTCTGCATCCGTTTGGGTCAGACCCACCCGGGCGCCCAGGCTCAACACCGACATGACATGCGAATCGACATCGGCCAATGACAGGAAATAGCCGGCAGACAACTTGAAATCGGCCAGCAACTGTTGAAATCTGATCCGTTCCGGTGTCAGAGGCTGTGGATCAAGCTGCGATGCCGCCTGGTGCCAGCTGATGGCGCCGCGGTGGGTGATGGCCCATTTGATCAGCGGGGAAGAATAGTAATGACC
>Ga0256839_1005339_pt1 | contig 11937 bp, 11 predicted proteins | sample 354166metaG_FD_185968 | JGI IMG/M metagenome (GOLD analysis project Ga0256839, IMG submission 185968) | Hydrothermal vent microbial communities from Mid Atlantic Ridge, Atlantic Ocean - 354-166 | ecosystem: Environmental > Aquatic > Marine > Hydrothermal vents | place: Atlantic Ocean: Mid...
GCCCCGTTATCCAGCGCTTCGGCGCTATAGCGCCAGTCATCTATGCCGTCCATTACACCCGCATGGCCAAGCGCCATGCGGGTGATCGAAGGGGCCACATCCGGTGCGCCCGTAATGGTAAAGCGCACGCCGCCGTCCACGTCTTCCGCTATGGCAGTTGAGTCTATAGTCACCACATCCATATCGCGAAGATGTTCGCGCAATACATCAATTGTTACATTGTTCCAGTTGGTATTCGGGTCCGCCTCCAGCTGCCGCACCACCTCGGCAATAGCGGCAAAAGCCGATTGCCCCGGCTCGCTTAGGGGCGAACCGCCCATGCCCGGCGTATGGTCTTGCATGCCCATCATCGCGCCAGTATCGGCCCCCGTCATGCCTGCCATGGCACCATTGTGGTTCATGCCGCCGGAATCGCTCATTTGGGCAAGGGCGGGCGTGGCTGTCAAAGCTGTGCTAATCAGTAAAGTTTTCAACATGTCGTTTTTCCTGTGTTAAGTTCAAAGACCTTCTTGCACATCCGCAGCCGCTCCCACATGATAGCCATCATGTATCACACCTTTGTAGCTCACCTTGCCGACATCCCGCACCGCACCGTCATTTGCGCCGCAAAAGAAATGCTGGTGAGCATGCATGACCCTGTAAAATCTCTGTTTGTGGTGAATAGCGGGCTGGTAAACTTGGTACGGTTTCATGAAGATGGCGGCATGGTTGTGCTTCAGCGCGCAGGTCAGGGGGCGATTTTGGCGGAAGCCTCGGTTTATTTTGATAGCTACCACTGCGCAGCTGTGGCGGTTGAGCGGTCAGAATTGCGGGCCTATCCGATGAAGCCTGTACAGGCCCTGCTGCGCAATACCCCCGAAGCCGCAGAGGCATTTTCCCGGCATATGGCAACAGAAGTGCGGGAAGCCCGCAAGCGCGCCGAAATACTGGCGCTGAAGACCGTGGCCGAGCGGCTGTCGGCATGGCTGGTGTGGAACAATGGCCAATTGCCACCCAAAGGCGCGCGGCACCATGTGGCCGGCGAAATCGGCGTGAGCCGTGAAGCGCTCTATCGAGAGCTTGCCAAGCGAACCTAGTCCCCATCACTTAATGGTTTTTTATCCCGTTAACCCCGCGTTAATCAGACCTCACTAAACTGGTTTAGTAAGGTCAATTACTAGCGGAGAAAATCTAATGAAACCAACACATAAGCACCAAACCATGGCGCATTTTTTTGACGCCCTCGGCCATCCCCGCCGCCAGATGATTTTCCAGATTCTCAAAGAGGTCGGCCCCAAAGGTCTCCCCTTCCATACCCTCCTTGCGCGCACTGGCCTCACCCCCTCCACACTCAGTTTCCACCTGCGCAAGCTTGACCAGGGCCGGTTGCTCAAGCGCCAAGCCAAGGGCCGTGAAACCTGGCTTTCGCTTGATCTGCGCACGTTTTTTCTTTTTGTCGAGCCGGCGCGTGATCAGGTAAAGATACGGGCTTGAGCCAGCCTGCTTTTGCCCGCATATTGCATGCAACACAGCAAAAGGACTCATCATGCGACTGGCACGCAAAACTGCGATCGTAACCGGCGGCGGCTCGGGCTTTGGCGAAGGCATCGTCAAGAAATTCTATGATGAAGGCGCTATGGTCATCGTGGTCGATATCAACCATGAGGCCGCCAAGCGCGTCGCCGATCTTTATGACGGTATGGCTTTTCAAGCCGACGTTTCCAAAATGGAAGACTGGCAGGCGCTGGCTATGCGGGTCCGCGATACTTTCGATGGCGTCGATATCCTCGTCAATAACGCCGGCATCACCCACCTGCCCCAACCTATGGACGAGGTCTCCGAGGAGGAATTCGACCGTGTCATGGCCGTTAACGCCAAGTCGGTGTTCCTCTCCGCCAAAACCATCGTGCCAATGATGAAAGAGGTCGAGGATGGCGTCATCCTCAACGTCGCCTCCACCGCTGGCGTCTCTCCCCGCCCCAATCTCAACTGGTATAACGCCTCCAAAGGCTGGATGATCACCGCCACCAAAGCCATGGCCGTCGAGCTTGCCCCCTTTGGCATCCGCGTTAATGCGATCAACCCCGTGGCAGGTGAAACCCCGCTGCTGCAAAGCTTCATGGGCGAAGACACCCCCGAGATCCGCGCCAAATTCATTTCCACCATCCCGCTCGGCCGCTTTTCCACTCCTGAAGACATGGCCAACGCCGCCTGTTTCCTGTGCTCTGACGAGGCCAGCATGATCACCGGTGTTGCCCTGGAAGTTGACGGAGGCCGCTGCATATGAAGGTGGGCGTGCGCAATCTGATCACCGATGTGCAGGGGCTTTACGTTGGCAATGCCAGTGACGAGGCCCTGAAATCCGGCTGCACGGTGCTGGTGGGCGATAAGCCCTTCACGGCTGCCGTGTCGGTCATGGGCGGTGCTCCTGGCACGCGGGATACAGACATGCTCGCCCCTGATAAACTGGTGCAAGAGGTGGACGCCTTTGTGCTTTCCGGCGGTTCGGCCTACGGGCTGGATGCCGCCAGCGGCGTTATGGATGCCCTGCGTGCCCAAGGCCGCGGCTTTGCCGTTGGCGAGGCGCTGATCCCGCTCGTGCCCAGCGCCATCCTGTTTGACCTTATAAATGGCGGCCAAAAAGACTGGCCCCAAAACCCCTACCACGCGCTTGGCACCCGTGCCTTTGCAGCCCGCAACGAAGATTTCAGCCTCGGCACGGTTGGGGCAGGCTGCGGGGCCACCACCGGCACGTTTAAGGGCGGCCTCGGCTCCGCCTCCATCGTGCTGGCCAGCGGCCACACCGTTGGCGCGCTGGTTGCCGTGAATTCCTTCGGCGCGGTCACGCATGACTCCGGCCATTTCTGGGCCGCGCCGTGGGAAGTCGGCACCGAGTTCGGCGGCCTCGGCCCCGCCCCGATGGGAGACCCGCTAGCGCTGCCGAGCAACTCAAAAATGAGCGGATTTTCCGAGAAAGGCAACACCACTATCGCTATCGTCGCCACCGATGCGGTCATGGACAAAGCCCAAGCCACACGCATGGCCACCGTAGCGCAAGACGGCATGGCGCGGGCCATTGTGCCCAGCCACACCCCAGTAGATGGCGACCTGATTTTCGCCGCCGCCACAGGGGCCGTGCCGCTAGGTGATGGCATCGTGGACCCCTTGATGATCGGCCACGCCGCCGCCATTTGCCTCAGCCGCGCCATTGCCCGCGCCATTTACGAGGCCACCCCAAAGGCTGGCGACCTTCACCCCACATGGCGCCAAAAACATGGTTAATTATACTGGCCCCGATCTCTGTGCCCTCACCGCCATTGAAGTCCGCTCGCTGCTGAAATCCCGTGAAATCTCGCCGCAAGACCTGCTGGACGCCTCGGAAACCCGCATTCAGCAAACCGAGCCACAGCAAAATGCCATGGTCACGCGGTGCTTTTCCCGCGCCCGAAAAAGCATCCGCCCCGACAGCCTGCTGGGCGGCATCCCCATTGGTGTCAAAGACCTGACCGATGTTAAAGACGTCCGCACCACCTACGGCACCATCGGCTTTCAGGATCACATTCCAGAGGCCTCCGACCCCCTCGTCACCGCCATGGAAGTCCACGGCGCGCTGGTAGTTGGCAAAACCAACACGCCCGAAATGGGGGCCGGGGCCAACACTTTTAACACTGTTTTCGGCCCCACCGGAAACCCGCATAACCCTGCGTTCAACGCGGGCGGCTCGTCGGGCGGGGCGGCGTCGGGCCTTGCTACGGGGCAGGTCTGGCTCTCCCATGGCTCGGACTACGGCGGCTCGCTGCGCCTGCCTGCTGCCTATTGCAATGTGGTTGGCCTGCGCCCAAGCCCCGGCAGGGCAGGGGGCAGCAAAACCGTGTTTGAAACTATAGGCGTGCAAGGCCCGATGGCCCGCACCGTGGCTGACTGCGCCCTGTTTTTCGATGCCATGCAGGGGGTGAAAAGCCCCATCGGCTTTCCCGCGCCAGCAACCAGTTTCCTTAGCGCCGTTGAGGCGGCCCCCGACACCATGCGCATTGGCTATATGCCTGATCTTTGCGGCCATGCCCCCGTGGAAGCCGACGTGGCTGAAACCCTCGCCAGCGCCTTGCACATGGCCGAAAAGTCTGGCTGCACGGTGGAGGAGGTGGGGCTTGATACCACGGGCATGGACCAGGCCTTCCGCGCCATTCGGGCGCTTGGCTTTGCCACCACGGCGCTTTCGCTGCCTGAAAGCATCACATGCCATTTCAAAGCCACCATTAAAGGCAACGCCGCCGATGCTGCGGCCCTTACGGCCAATGACCTCGCAAAAGCCAACCTCATTCGCGCCCGGCTTTACCGTGATGCTACCGCTTTGCTGACTCATTTTGACATCCTCGCGTGCCCGGTTGTTGGCCTTGGCCCGATGCCACTCGAAATCGAATTCCCCCCCGAGGTCAACGGGGTAAAATCCCGCGATTATCTTGATTGGCTCGGCTTTTCCAATCTTGCGAGCCTCAGCAGCCTGCCGGCGCTTTCGCTGCCTGTTGGTCGCCTACCAAACGGCATGCCTATGGGTATCCAGCTTATCGGCCCTAACCGTGGAGAGGCCAAGCTGCTGGCCGCAGCCCGCAGTCTTGAGCGGATTCTTGCGGTGAACACCCGCCCCGTTGATCTGGTATAACCTAAGCCGCAAACCACCATACCCTCGCACGCCGTGCGGAAGTGCGGCCCTCTGGCAAACCGTGACTAACAAAGCCGACCAACATAAAAAAACCCGCAGCTTGAACTGCGGGTTTTTCTGTTTTTATAGGGGGGGCTGTTTACTCGCCCACAACCTTGATCCGGCCTTCGACGGTGGCATTTACGCCACCTTGGTCAATGACGTAATTAATCACGTCATTGGCCATCAGGTTGCCATTTCCGGTGTCAATCAGCATCCGGCCACCGCCGAGCATGCCGTAACCGTCACCACCGCCCATGGCGTAGTTGTTGGTGGCGAATTTATAGGTGGCGTTCAGGTCCACCTCGCTATCGCCGATCATCAGCTTCACAATGCGCGAGCCAGCCGGTGCGGTCGGGTCATATACAATGCTCATGCCCGAGATCTGCGGGAAGCGGCCAGAGCCATCTTCGACGCGGCTCACGCCGTTCTCCATGGCATCCAGAATCTGCTGGCCGGTGATTTCGGCAAGCACCGTAACGTTGCCAAAGGGCAGCTCTGTCAGGATATCGCGGCGGGTCATCATGGTGCCGGCATCATAGGTGCGGTCAGCGCGAATGCCGCCGCCATTGGCCATGGCCACGTCGGCATCTGTCGCCCAGCGCATGGCATCTGCCACAAGGTTGCCAATCGCGGCTTCTTCACCACGCACCACATTGCGGCGCGAGTCCAGCGGGCCGGTGGTGGCGCCAATTTCCACATTCAGGCTTTCATCAAGCTGGGTCTGGAAGGCGTCGACCATGGCTTGGGTGTCCGGGTCCGGCGTTACGTTGATGGTATCGATAAAGCGGAAATTAGGCACCCATGTGACGTTACGCTTGCCGCGCTTTTCACCAATGGTGACTTCAAGGTCAATCGGTGACAGGAAGCGGCCGTCAATCGAGGTTTCGACATAGGCGGTGCGGCCATCGTAAGAGGTGGCGTAGGAGTGGTCATCGCCCGAGATGATGACATCAAACGCGCCGCTGGAAATGAGCTGACGGTCATTTGACATGTCGGTTTGCACAACGCCGATCACGATATCCGCGCCATCATCGCGTGCCGCATTGGCAGCGGCCACGCCGGTATCCACGGTATCGCCAAACAGCAGGTCGCCAGAGGAGGTGACTTCAGGGGTGGTATCTTGCGCCACAGGCACAAGCGCAATTTTCACGCCTTCAAATTCCTTCATAATGGTGCCGCCAATGCCCACAACAGCAGAGCCATCCGCGTTGGTAATGTTGACCGCCGCCCAAGGATAGGCCGAAACCGCCATTTTTTCGATGAAGTTATCAACACCGAAGTCAAACTCGTGGTTGCCCGGCACCGCGATATCAAACGGCACCTGATTGGTGAGGTCGATCATATTCTGGCCTTGGTCAAAGCCGGAAAGAATGGAGGGCGAGAGCATATCGCCATCAAACACATAAAGGAAGTTGGGGTTGGCGGCGCGCTCGGCCAAAGCCACCGCATTCAGGCGGGCCACACCGCCACGGCCTTTTTTATCGGCGAAATTATAAATATCGCCAATGCCGAGAATGGTGATGTTTACGGTTTGCGCCATGGCGCTGGTCATCAGCATGGTGCTGAGCGCGGTTGCGCCCAGTGCGGCGGTTAAGGCGCGTTTTGAAAATTTCATCGGAGGTCCTTCCTGTGGAATGTTTTTAGCCATGCCCGCCTAAACGGGCGACCCCGACAGTCTGCGCGATTCCTGTGTCAAACTCAAGACAGTTTAACGTAAACTCCATGACACAACTGTGAGACTATTCCCCCGCGAACTGCGCTTCCAGTTCGTCGCGCCGCTCGTCGGTGATTTTGGCAAACATAACTTCGGGCGTGGTGAAAGCATGGCCAGCGGGCAGAGCGCTGAGCGCCGCTTCAAGGTCTGCTGGCCAAGCGGCATCTTCAGCGTTGATAGCTGCCAAAATCACCTTGGACGCATCGGGGATATAGGGGGCAGACAGCACGCCATAAAGCCGGATGAGGTTAAGCGCAAAGCGCACAATCGCGGCGGCATCTTCGGGACTTTCTTTATAAATCGTCCACGGCGCGGCGGCTTGCAGATATTCGTTGCCCGCCGCCCAAATGGCGCGCAAATCAGCGGCGGCCTTGCGCAGCTCCACCGCTTCCATGTTGGCTTCATAGGCTTTCAGGCGCTTGGCGATTTCGGCCATTACGGCGGCTTCGGACTCGCCATATTGGCCACCCGCCGGCACCGCCTCGCCAAATTTCCCACGGCAAAACTTGGTCACACGGCTTACAAAATTGCCCAGCACATCGGCGAGGTCTTTGTTTATGCCGCCCTGAAAGCTCTCCCATGTAAAGTTGCTGTCAGAGCTTTCCGGCGCGTTGCTCAGCAGCCACCAGCGCCAGTAATCAGACGGGAAAATCTCAAGCGCCTGATTCATGAATATCCCGCGCCCCTGAGAGGTGGAAAACTTGCCACCCTCATAGGTGAGCCAGTTATAGGACTTGATAAAATCCACCAGTTTCCACGGCTCGTTGCTGCCCATCAGCGTGGCAGGGAAGCTGAGGGTATGAAACGGCACGTTATCCTTGCCCATGAATTGCACGTAGCGCACATCATCGGCACCCTTGTCGGTGCGCCACCAGCGCTCCCACGCGGCATTATCCTGCCCCGTGGCATCGGCCCATTCAGCGGTGGCGCTGATATATTCGATCGGGGCATCAAACCACACATAAAAAACCTTGCCTTCCATGCCCGACCACGGCGCGCCTTCAAACTGCACTGGCACGCCCCAATCAAGGTCCCGCGTGATGCCACGGTCCCGCAGCCCGTCGCCATCATGCAGCCACTTTTTGGCAATCGAGGTGGTGAGAATTGGCCAGCCTTCCTGACTGTCGATCCATTTATCCAGCCGGTCGCGCATGGTGGATTGTTTCAGGTAAAGGTGCTTGGTTTCGCGCACCTCAAGGTCGGTGCTGCCCGAAATCGCCGAGCGCGGGTTTATCAGGTCTGTCGGGTTGAGCTGCTTGGTGCAATTCTCGCACTGGTCGCCACGGGCCTTGTCATCGCCGCAATTCGGGCAGGTGCCCTCGATGTAGCGGTCGGGCAAATAGCGCTTGTCAGCGTGGGAATAGACCTGCTTTTCACTGACCTCCTCGATCAGCCCCGCGCGACCCAAAGCGGCGGCGAGGTGCTGGGTGATCTCGCGGTTGCGCCCCGAGCTGGAGCGCCCGAAATAGTCAAACGAAAGGCCAAATCCCTCGGCAATGTCCTTTTGCACCACATGCATATCGGCGCAAAAATCAGCCACGGGCACCCCCGCTTTGGCAGCCGCCAGTTCTGCCGGCGTGCCGTGCTCGTCGGTGGCGCAAATATACATCACCTCATGGCCCTTGGCGCGCATATAGCGGGCATAGGCATCGGATGGCAGCTGCGAGCCAACGAGGTTTCCCAAATGCTTGATGCCGTTAATATAGGGCAGGGCGGAGGTGATGAGAATACGAGCCATTTCGGTGCCTTTTGTTGCTTTAAGTCCGCTATAAAGCAGGCGGGCTTAAACCTCTAGCGCAAATTGGCAAACGGGTCTTTCGGGTAGCAGACAGTTGAAAGATAAAGCCCCTGTGCTGGGCAAACCGGCCCGCAAGCAGGGCGGGATTTTGCTTCAAGGGCTGCCTTCACCTGCGCTGGCTGCCAGCTTCCCGCCCCCACCCTTTCAAGCGTGCCAACAAAGCTACGCACTTGATTATGCAGAAAACTTCTGGCGCGGATGTGAAAGCGCGTTTCAATGCCACCCCGATACGCAAGCTGCTCGATGCGCAGCTCATCCAAGGTTTTTACAGGGCTAAGCGCTTGGCAAACGGTGGAGCGGAAGGTGGTAAAATCATGCCGCCCGATCAAGTGCTGCGCGCCGGCCTGCATCGCCGCCAAATCAAGCGGGTGCTTTACCTGCCACATGGTGCCCTTGTCAAAGGTCATAGGGGCGCGGCGGCTGAGCAGGCGAAAGGTGTATTGCCGCTCAATGGCTGAAAACCTCGCATGAAAATCATCGGGCGCCAGCTGGCAGGCTACCACCGCCACGCCTTCGTTGCGCATGTAAAAGTTGATCGCCTCCATCAGCCGCTCGGGCGCTAACGCTTTCACCAAATCCACATGCGCTACCTGTCCGGTGGCATGCACGCCCGTATCGGTGCGCCCCGCGCCCTGAACCCCTTCGCACTCTGGCTCAAGGTGTTGTAATGCCGTGTTAATCACACCCTGCACTGTGGGTAAATCCTGCTGCTTTTGCCAGCCACAAAACGGCGCGCCGTCATATTCAATTTTCAACGCATAGCGCGGCATGTCAAAACCCTCTGTAAATCTCGCTCCTCAGCGACTATATCATAAAACAGCAGAAATCCAGTAAGGGGAAACGCGTGGGTATTGCCAGCATCACCGACAGCATCGCCCGCGTGATTGACGACACCCAATCGGGCGCAAAAGAGCTGTTTGAGCCGGTGGTGCGCATCGGGGTAACAGGCCTTTCGCGGGCCGGAAAAACGGTGTTTATCACCTCGTTGATCGCAAATTTGCTCGACCGCTCCCGCATGCCCGGCCTGAAGGCCAACCCGCTCATTTCAGCAGCGTTCCTTCAGCCCCAGCCCGATGATACCATCCCGCGCTTTGCCTATGAGCAGCACCTGCAAGCGCTGAATGCGCCCACGCCGCATTGGCCCGAGTCTACAAGCTCTATCAGCCAGCTTCGGCTGTCGCTTCGCACCCAGCCAACGGGCCTGTTGCGGGGCCTGAAGCGGGCAAAAACCTTGCACATAGATATTGTCGATTACCCCGGCGAGTGGCTGCTTGATCTGCCACTGCTAAAACAATCATACGCAGAGTGGTCGGCAAAAACGCTGGCACAAGCACACACAGAGGCGCGGGCCGGACTATCTGAAGATTGGCTTGCACAGCTTGCCGATTGCGACCTCGGCGCGGCGCTGGATGAACCGCACGCACAGAGCTTGGCCGAGGCCTTTACCGCCTATTTGCAAGCTGCCAGACAGGCCGGATTTTCCAACTGCGCCCCCGGGCGGTTTTTGCTGCCGGGGGATTTGAAAGGCTCGCCTGCGCTTACGTTTTGCCCCCTGCCGAGGCCGGATAAAGTGCGCTCAAAAACGCTATACGGGGCCTTTGAGCGCCGCTATGAGGCCTATAAAAAGCAAATTGTTAAACCGTTTTTCCGCGATCATTTTGCCAGAATCGACCGCCAGATTGTGCTTGTTGATGCGCTGGGGGCCATCCATAATGGCCCAGAATCGGTAGAGGACCTTCGCCTTGCGCTTGGGGAAATCCTCACCAGTTTTCGTCCGGGTAAAAACCATATTTTGTCTATGATAACGGGACGAAAGGTGGAAAAAATTTTGTTTGCGGCCACAAAGGCCGATCACATCCACCATTCCCAACACCCGCAGCTCACCGGCTTTCTGGAGGCGCTTTTGGCCGACGCCAAAGATACAGCCAACTGGAAAGGGGCGAGCACGCAAGCGCTGAGCCTCGCCGCGTTGCGGGCCACCGTTGAACAAACCACAAAGCACGAAGGCGAAATGCTCGACCTTGTGCGCGGCACGCTGATGGTGGGCGGAAAAGACGTGGCGCTGCATCCCGGAGATCTTCCGGCGGACCCCGCCCGCCTGCTCACCCCCGCCAAAGAAGGCGCAAAGCTGTGGCCCGAGGATATTGATTATAATCTCCCCGCGTTTGCCCCGCCAAAACCAGGCGATGAAGCCCCCAAAGGCCTTGCCCATATTCGCATGGACAGGGCTGCTGAATTTTTGATCGGCGACAAGCTATGATTGTGCGCGCAACATTGGAAGATGCCGCCGACTGCTCGGAAATTCTGCACGAGTGGATTTATGAAAACCCGTGGTTTCCCAACCATGCGCCGGAAAGTGCCTCTGAGCAATCCATGCGCAGCCGCATTGAAAACGACACCGTTTATGTGGCGAAAAACCGGATGGGCACCAACGGGTTTATCGCCTTTTCCAAGGGGTATCTGGATTGCCTTTACCTAACCCCCGAGGCCCGAAACCATGGCCTCGGTGCGCACTTACTGGCCCGCGCCAAGGCGGACAACCCCGGGGGATTATCGCTTTGGGTGCTGGCGCAAAACCAGGCGGCGGTGCGGTTTTATGCCCGTGAGGGCTTTCGGGAAACCGCGCGCGGCGATGGTGCGGATAACGAAGAAGGCCTGCCCGATATTCGCATGCAATGGCTGCCAAAGGAGGCGCAAAATGGCCAACCCGCGTAAGCCTGTAATGCTGGATGCCGAGGCGCTTAGCCCCGCACCCAGCCCGCAAAACGCACCACCGGTGCCAGAGGAAAGCGCCCCGCAAAATGCCGCTATGCAGCGCGCCACTCGCGCTGCCGGCAAGCCCGGAAGCTGGCTTTCACGGCTGTTTTGGGGCGCGGTTTTTGCCCTGTTGGGCATGGCTATATCGCTTGCGGCATGGGATTTCGTCGAGGGGCTTTTAGCGCGCAACCTTTGGCTGGGACGCGTGGCGCTGGGGCTAACGGCGATTGCCGTTTTTGCTCTTATCGTCAGCATTTTGCGCGAGCTTATCGGCTTTTCCCGCCTGCGCGCGCTCGACAGTTTGCGCCGTGAGTCGGCGGCTTCCCGCACGGCTGATCGGGCGCGCGCACTGAAAACGATTGCCAAGCTGGATCACCTTTATTCAAGCCGCTCCGAACTTCGCTGGGCGCGTGGGGAACTGAAATCCAAGCAGGATGACCTTTTGGATTCCGATGCTCTTATGGACCTCGCCGAGTATCAGCTGATGGCACCGCTCGATGCGCTTGCGCAGCTTGAAATCGAGGCGGCGTCACGGCAGGTGGCAGCGGCCACGGCGCTGATCCCGCTGGCGTTGGTCGATGTATTGGTGGCGCTTTCCAGTAATGTTTCGATGATCCGACGCATTGCGGTGGTTTATGGCGGGCGGGCCGGTGTGCTAGGCTCTTGGCGCTTGCTTAAGGGCGTGGCGGCGCATCTAATTGCGACCGGCGCAGTGGCAATTGGAGATGATATGATCGGCTCGCTGGCCGGTGGCGGCGCGCTTTCCAAGCTTTCACGCCGCTTCGGGGAGGGCGTGATTAATGGCACCCTGACGGCACGGGTTGGCGTGGCCGCAATGGAGATTTGCCGCCCGATGCCGTTTGAAGCGCTGAAGCGGCCAAGGGCCAGTTCGATAGTGAAATCTGCACTTGTGGGGATGTTTAAGTAGGATATATTTTAGTTCAAAAAACCTTACATATTCGCCTTTTAATATAACTATTAACCTAG
>Ga0256839_1005341_pt1 | contig 11932 bp, 8 predicted proteins | sample 354166metaG_FD_185968 | JGI IMG/M metagenome (GOLD analysis project Ga0256839, IMG submission 185968) | Hydrothermal vent microbial communities from Mid Atlantic Ridge, Atlantic Ocean - 354-166 | ecosystem: Environmental > Aquatic > Marine > Hydrothermal vents | place: Atlantic Ocean: Mid...
GCCAGCGTCGGTGGGCAGGACGACCGCCTTGGCTTTATGCCTGAATTGCCGCACATCGGCGGATATTCAGTCCCAGGGCGCGCAGGTTGACCGTGTATCGCATCGCAGGCATGCCCCGAACCCGCAAATGGGCAAGGTTCATCTGATATTTCAAGCGGGACATCGTCGCTTCGATGCCTGCGCGCCAGCGGTAGATTTCCCGGAATGCATCACTGCTTTCGTAAAGTCGTCGTTTCTGGTTTTCGGCCCGTGTTGGCGTGTATTGAAAGCGAGCGAATTGCCCGTCATGCTTCTCTGCCTGCACAGGACAGCGTACCCTGTCGGGACATTTCCTGCATCTGGAAAGATCGAAACGCGCCTGCAGTTTCGCGGTTGACGCAGAGGTCGACGCCGGTGCGACGCCATTTGGACACTCCAGCACCAAACCGACCTCATTGAGGCTAAAGTCCTCGAGGGTCAGGCGCCCTGAAGAGCCGCCTTTGGCCGTCCGTGCTGGTGCCATGAGGTCGATGCTGCGCTGATCGGCCAAGATCATGTTGTCAGCCGATCCATAGTGTGAATCGGCCAGCAACACTTTCGGCGTGAGCGAACGATCGGCAAGATCGTCCAATGCGCCCGGCAATCGGTGCCCGTCATGCACTGTCATCTTGTGAACCGCCACATGGGTGATCAGATCGGGCGACCGGGGTCGCGTCCCATGCGTGGGATTATCATCTTCGGCATAAGTTTCGACGATCTGCGCCATATAGCCCAAGCCTTTGTGGGCATTGTAGCTGGCATCTGGATCAGCAGGGTTGCTGACGCCGTCGCAGGGCATATTCTCAGGTTTGCGCGCAATGGCGATTGCTACGGGCGTATCCTCCTCCTCTTCTTTCGTAATTTCAAACTGCTCGTGCAGAACTTGATCCAACAACGCATATCCGGGCAACTCCGCAGCAGCCGTATTTCTGAACCGCACAACAAGTTGCAGCAGATCACGCCCGGCTTCATCAAGCCTACGCCGGGATGCGCTCGGTGCTGTGTTTGCGAAGCAGCCCGTCCCTTGCCGATCAACATATCGCCGGATGATGTCACCATCGATCAGCCCATGCAGTGCGGGATGAAACCGTGCAAGCTCGCGCGCGAATTTAGAAATGCTCTCAACGACGATCCCGAGCCGCGTCAAGCTGCGCATAGCCGAGCGCAGCGCGGTCGAGTCCATGCGCTGCCGACTGGTGTCCACGGAAAAGGCATGCACAAGGCGATCCGTCATACGGCGGAACAGAACCTCGTCGAGCCCTTCAGTAATGAAAAGACGGCGATAATTCCGCAAAGTCTTCTCGCAGAAGTAACAATCCGCCTCGGAACGCACATCAAGTGCGTGATGCCAAGCCATATTGAATGCCAAAGCTTCGACTGTGGCCGCATCGCTCAGGTCGTGCAATTGCTGCAAGAGCAGAACACCAATGACAATGTGCAAGTCCTTCGAAGGGCGGCCCAAGCGATCATCGAAATGCGGCAATAATTCTTCAATTGGAAGGTCATCAAGAAGGTGATCTCTGAAAACCCCGGCCCAAGAACGATCAAGCAGCCGTCGCCGCTTCTCGCCCATATCCGACCAGCGATCAAACAAATCGATGGTTCTTCTGTCGCGCAATGTAAACATGCCCAACTATAAGCGATCCAGAACTTAAAATGAATCGACTTTTTACCGCCCCGTCAACTTTCGGTTATAACTCTATGGGGAGTAGATAATGGACTATGATGAAGTAGCCTCGCTAATCGAAGAGAAGCGTGATGTGACTGTCGATTTTGGGACGCATGATAGCGAAATAGTCCCCTCACAGAAACGGATTGAAGAAACAGAAAAGCGCTTAGGGGTGAAGCTCCCTCCCAGCTACATCTGGTTTTTGAAAAATTATGGTGGTGGAACGGTCTTTGGTGACGATATCTACGCGATATCAAAATCGTATTCCGAGCAGGATATGTTTGATGTGGCGAGCAAAACCATCGCCGACCGTAATCAGGGTTTCTTAAATGACAATGAAATAGCAATTTGCACCACCGACTTTGGCGAGCAGTTTGTTATGGATACATCGACAAAATCAGATGATGGTGAATACCCTGTAGTCCGGAAAATGGGCGATGCGAGAAAGCAAGTAGCTGATAATTTTGTTGATTTTTTGGGGCGTTACATTGGTGAACAAATCACCTGACCCAAATCTTTTGTCAGAAAGATTGTGGCTAACTCCGCCGCCGGTTCTTCCTCTTGAAACTGTCGCATTTGCACGGCGCAAAACCAGCTCTCATCGCTTCCTTGGATATTTTGTCCTTTGGCGATGTCGCGCCATTCTGCGGTGTCATCATTTTTGATAAGGTTAATTGAGCGTTGGAAATCATTGGCTCTGATTGTGGTTTGCGCATAATAATACGCCGCGCCACCGGCCAACATAGCCGCCACCAGCATGGCACATCCCAACGTGACCCAATCCCATTTTGAGCGCTGGTCACGTTCTTCGAGGTGTCGTGCGATTGCGGCGAGTGCGTTGCGTTCCATGTTGAGTTTGTCGGCGGTGTCTTTGATATTTTGGGCGGCATCGCTGGTCTTGTTTGCGGCGTTTTGGTTTGCGTTTGATGCGTCGAAGTTGAGCTGAATTCCCTTGGCAAATCGTTGCACGAAATCGCCCATGACTTCATCGATGTTGTCGGCGACATGCGCCCCTGTAAACGGCGGCGCAATACTAGGCCACCGCCACATAGGCGCAAAACCCGTTGCCCAGCTTTTCACGGTCCACCACGGCGCGGTAGCCCTTGATCACCCCGCGCCGCTCCAACTCCTGCACACGGCGCAAACAGGCCGAGGGCGACAGCGCCACCCGTTCGGCCAGATCAATATTGCTGATCCGCCCGTTCCGCTGAAGGATGCGCAATATTTCTTCGCTTTTTACATCTAGTTTGGGCATCTATTGCTATACTTTCTGATTATCAGGGGCATCAGACGCAATATTGCGCCCGTTTTCAAATATAATTGCCGAACGACCGGAACAAAGGCAACCTGAAATGACCACAGACCTGATCCTCGCCCTGATCGCCTTTGCGCTGGTCAGCTCTATCACCCCGGGGCCGAACAACCTGATGCTGATGGCCTCGGGCGCCAATTTCGGCCTGAAGCGCACGGTGCCGCATATGCTGGGGGTGTCGATCGGATTTGTCTTCATGGTGGTGCTGGTGGGGGCCGGACTGGTGCAGGTGTTTGACGCCTATCCGGTCAGCTATACGGTGCTGAAAGTGGTCAGCGTGTCCTATCTGCTGTATCTGGCGTGGAAAATCGGCTCCAACCGCAAACCACCGAAGGGGGCCAAAACCGGCAGCAAGCCAATGAGTTTCCTGCAGGCAGCGGCGTTTCAATGGGTCAACCCCAAGGCCTGGAGCATGGCCCTGACCGCCCTGGGCGTCTACGCCCCGCCCGCGCCAACGCTTAGTGATATCGTGGTGGTGGCCGTGGTTTTCGGCCTGACCAACCTGCCGGCCATATCCCTATGGGTGATGATGGGCCAGCAAATGAGCCGTTTCCTGAACACCCCGCGCCGGTTGCGGATATTCAACATCACCGCCGGATTGCTGCTGGTGGCCACCTTGTATCCGATCCTGACGTCCTGACCCAAAGGCGTGCCTGCGGCACACACTATATTTGGCCCCTTCGGGGCGATGCCGCTGGCAGAGGTATTTCGGGCAAGAAGAAGGACCATATCTTCTTCTTGCTCCAAATACCTTCGCCGAAGGCATCCTGCGCGAGCCCCGACAGGGGCGAAGCGCGGGTCGACGGGCGTCAGCCCGGCGAAACCGGATCAAAACGGCACGTCATCGGCCCGATCCGCCGGCACCACAAAGCGCGCAACGATCTTTTTGGCACCGGCGCGCTCGAATTCGATATCCAGCTTGTCACCCTCGATCCCCATCACATAGCCATAGCCGAATTTCTGATGGAACACCCGTTCCCCCTTGGAAAACGCCGCATTTGCCGTGATGTCGATCACGGCCTTGCTGGCCTCGCGCGGTTGCCCCATGCCATGCCCTGCCTTGCGCGCCTGCATCCGTCGCCAGCCCGGTGAATTATAGGCATCCGCCCGCTGCGCCTTGTCCTCCATCGCTACGCTGGGCGACGCCGCCCCGTATCCGCCGCCATATAGGCCCGGCGGGGTCAGCACCTCGACATGTTCTTCGGGCAATTCGTCAATGAACCGCGAGGGCAGTTGGCTTTGCCACTGCCCGTAAACCCGCCGGTTGGCGGCAAAGGAAATCGTACACAGCTCCTCGGCCCGCGTAATACCAACGTAAGCCAGCCGCCTTTCTTCCTCCAGCCCCTTCAGCCCGCTTTCATCCATGCTGCGCTGGCTGGGGAACAGCCCGTCCTCCCAGCCCGGCAGGAACACGGCGGGAAATTCCAGCCCCTTGGCCGCGTGCAGGGTCATGATGGTCAGCTTTTCCTCGGAATCCTCGGAGGCATTGTCCATGATCAGCGCGATATGTTCCAGAAACCCTTGCAGGTTCTCGAACTGCTCCAGCGCCTTGACCAGTTCCTTCAGGTTTTCCAGCCGCCCCGGGGCTTCGGGCGATTTGTCCTTCAGCCACATGTCGGTATAGCCGCTTTCCTCAAGGATCACCTCGGCCAGTTCCACATGGCTGGCCCCCTCGTCCGCCGCCACCCGCGCCCAGCGCGCAAAACCGCCGACCAGCGCCTGCAACGCGCCCTTGGCCTTGCCCTTGATCTCGCCGGCTTCCAGCAGCATCCGCGTGGCCATCAACAGCGGCACCCCGTTTTCCCGTGCCGCCCGCTGGATGGTTTGCAACGCCTTGTCCCCCACTCCGCGCCGCGGTGTGTTGACGATTCGTTCAAACGCCAGATCATCCTCGGGGCTGACCGTAACGCGGAAATAGGCCATCGCGTCGCGGATCTCCATGCGCTCGTAAAACCGAGGCCCGCCGATTACACGATACGGCAGACCGATGGTCAGAAACCGGTCCTCGAAGGCGCGCATCTGGTGGCTGGCCCGCACCAGAATGGCCATATCGTCCAGCGACACAGGCGCCTGCCCACGGGTGCCGCGCTGCATCGCCTCGACCTCGTCACCGATCCAGCGCGCCTCTTCCTCGCCGTCCCAATGGCCGATCAGCCGCACCTTCTCGCCCTCGTTCTTCTCGGTCCACAGCGTCTTGCCCAGCCGCCCCTCGTTGGCGGCGATCACGCCGGATGCCGCCCCAAGGATGTGACGGGTCGAACGATAGTTCTGCTCCAGCTTCACTACCACCGCGCCGGGGAAATCGGCCTCGAACCGCAGGATATTGCCCACCTCGGCCCCGCGCCAGCCATAGATCGACTGGTCGTCATCGCCGACGCAGCAGATATTCCGGTGCCCGCCCGCCAGCAGCCGCAGCCACAGGTATTGGGCGACGTTGGTATCCTGATATTCGTCCACAAGGATGTATCTGAACCAGCGCCGGTATTGTTCCAGCACATCCGTGTGTTGCTGGAAAATCGTCACCACATGCAACAGCAGATCGCCGAAATCCACCGCGTTCAGGGTTTTCAGGCGGGTCTGATAGGCGGCATACAGCTCGCCCCCCATGTTGTTGAACGCGCCTGCCTCGGCGGCGGGCACCTTGTCCGGCGTCCATGCGCGGTTCTTCCAGCCGTCAATCACCGAGGCCAGCGCGCGCGCGGGCCAGCGTTTGTCATCAATATTGGCCGCCGCCAGAAGCTGTTTCAGCAGGCGGATCTGGTCGTCGGTGTCCAGAATGGTGAAATTGCTTTTCAGCCCGACCAGTTCGGCATGGCGGCGCAGCAGTTTGACACATATCGCATGGAAGGTGCCCAGCCACGGCATCCCTTCCACGGTCTCGCCCAGCATCTGCCCCACACGCTCTTTCATCTCGCGCGCGGCCTTGTTGGTAAAGGTCACGGCCAGCACCTCGTTCGGACGGGCGCGGCCGGTGTTCAGCAAATGCACGATCCGCGCGGTCAGCGCCTTTGTCTTGCCGGTGCCCGCGCCGGCCAGCATCAGCACCGGCCCGTCCATGGCCTCGACCGCGCGGCGTTGTTCGGGGTTCAGCCCGTCCAGATAGGGCGCAGGTCGCGCGGCCATCGCGCGGGCGGCAAGGCCGGTCGGGGCGGGGATATCGTCAGAATAGCTCATGGCGACGTGGGTAAACGAAATGGCGGGCAAGATAAAGAGGTGTTCATATTATGTTCTGAAGGTATTTCAGGATGACATGCGGGAAACAAACCTATTTTGTGAAAATGGCAGCGCCCGACCTGGTGGGCGCATGACGACATGGTTTTCGCGGATAGAACAGTTGTTTGATTTCAGACATATTAACCAGTTGCACCGTTGCATAGCGCCCTCCATGGGGAGGTCGGGCGCTGTCATTTTTGCAAAATGACGGGTGCGAGGGGATAGGTGATAAATTTTTACAGGAGCCTCGGCAGAGCTATTCTGGCTCTTATACATACTCAACTACCTCTTGACACATAACTACATTTGTTCCCTTATTGTTCTTACGCAGCATCTTGATGAATACGGAGCCAACATGGATATTCAAACTTACCTGATTTATACATTAACAACGGCCATCGTCATTTTCTCACCTGGCCCTACTGCAATACTAATGGCATCCCAAGGCGCAAGTAACGGCCTAAAAAGAACGCTATTTGGCGTGTTCGGCATCACCTGTGCAACAATGATATATTATGCAATGTCTGCCACCGGCATTGCCTCGTTGATAGTGGCATCATACACTCTGTTTCAGGTTATCAAATGGGTTGGTGTCGCTTATTTATTGTATCTTGGATTTTCCGCAATATTCAGCAAATCGGGCGGATTGGTTGTTAAATCCGGCGCACCGTTACGCAAGCGAAGTTCACTATTCACTCATGGTTTTCTAGTTGAATTTTCCAACCCCAAAGCCCTTCTGTTCTTTTCGGCAATTCTTCCGCAATTCCTTAATGTAGACAGGCCAATCGCGCCGCAGTTCCTGATTATGTGGGCAACTGCATTTCTGCTGCAATGGATAATATATTCGGGCTATGCGTATCTTGGCGACCGCATAATCCAAGGCGGTGTCAAAAGTTGGATTGTCAACGCGATCAACAAGACAGCCGGGGCAGCCCTTATCTTTGCCGGGATCAAAATGGCGAGCGTGACTACGAATAGGTAACCGCGAATAAATGCCATCTGAATGACCATTGGCGTCTTCCCCCATCCCCCGCAACCCGCTAACACTCTGCCCATGACCCTGCACAGCACCCACCCTTCGATTGCCGATCTACGCCACCGCGCCCGCAAGCGCATTCCGCATTTCGTGTGGGAGTATCTGGACAGCGCCACAGGGGACGAGGCGACCAAGCATCGCAACCGCAGCGCCCTTGACGATATCCTGCTGCGCCCCTCGGTCCTGCATGGCGAATTCACCGCCGATCTGGCCACACCCCTGATGGGCCGCAGCTACCCCTTGCCCTTCGGCATTGCGCCGGTGGGCATGTCGGGGCTGATCTGGCCCGATGCGGAACGGGTGCTGGCCGCACTGGCCGCGCAAACCGGCATTCCCTACACCCTGTCCACCGTCGCCAGCCAGCCCCCCGAAGCCGTGGCGGACCGCATCGGCGATCAGGGCTGGTTCCAGCTATATCCGCCGTGTGACCCTGAAATCCGCACCGACATCCTGAACCGCGCCAAAGCGGCCGGTTTCCACACGCTGGTGCTGACCGTCGATGTGCCCGTAGCCAGCCGCCGCGAACGGCAGGTGCGCAGCGGGCTGACCAATCCACCGCGTCTGACGCCGCGCCTGCTGGCGCAGGTGGCGCGTTGCCCTGCCTGGGCGCTTGGCACATTGAAACACGGGATGCCGCGTTTGCGGCTGATGGAAAGCTACCGGAAATCCGCCGCCGCGCTATCCTCCACCGAACATATCGGCTATCTGCTGCGCACCTCGCCCGATTGGGATTACCTGCGCGAATTGCGCGCCGAATGGGACGGGCCGCTGGTGGTCAAGGGTGTGCTGAACGCCGACGACGCCCAGCGCCTGCAAAACGAAGGTGCCGATGCCGTCTGGGTGTCGAACCACGCGGGCCGCCAGTTTGCCGGTGCCCCCGCCTCTATCACCGCCCTGCCCCTGATCCGCGCCGCTGTGGGGCCGGAGTATCCGCTGATCTTTGACAGCGGCATCAAGGGCGGGCTGGATATTCTGCGGGCCATCGCGCTGGGGGCCGATTTCGTGATGCTGGGGCGGGCGTTCCATTACGGGCTTGGGGCGTTCGGAGCCAAAGGAGCCACGCATGTGGTGGATATTCTGCGGGCCGATCTGGCCTCCAATATGGGACAGATCGGGGCGCGTCGCCTTTCGGATGTGAAACAGCGCCTTTGGTCCTGACTTCATAACCTATGGGTTTCGCAGAAATGGCAGCGCCCGACCTGGTGGGCGCGTGGCGCAACGGGTTTGCAATGGATGCGGGTGCAGGCACTCACACATAACGACTAAATGCGATGTAGCCAAAGCGCCCTCCTGGGGGAGGTCGGGCGCTGTCATTTCTGCGAAATGACGGGGAGAGCTGGAAAATCGGCGGTTTTGGTAAAACGGGTTTCCCAAACCAAGACACACTCTAAAGCAAATCCAATCAAATGTATTCACATAGCCCCCCGAACGCATTTGCTTACGCAAACGCTGCCTCGGGGAACTGTGTGAATGCGCGATCCTGAATAGATTGGATGCACTCTAGTCAAATCCTTTCCCAAACCTTACAACCCCCTTAAACCCTGCCATTCGTCAGGGGCGCATCGACCAGACCCACAGGGAGGCCACATGCCGGAATTCAACAAAATCCTGATTGCCAATCGCGGTGAAATCGCCATCCGTATCATGCGCGCCGCCAACGAGATGGGCAAGAAAACCGTCGCCGTCTTTGCCGAAGAGGACAAGCTGGGCCTGCACCGTTTCAAGGCCGACGAGGCCTACCGCATTGGCGAGGGCATGGGGCCGGTCGCCGCCTATCTAAGCATCGAGGAAATCATCCGCGTTGCCAAAATGTCGGGCGCGGACGCGATCCATCCGGGCTATGGCCTGCTGTCGGAAAATCCCGATTTTGTCGATGCCTGCACAGCGGCGGGCATCACATTCATCGGCCCCAAAGCCGAAACCATGCGCCAGTTGGGCGACAAGGCATCCGCCCGCGATGTGGCGATCGAGGCCGGCGTGCCGGTGATCCCCGCGACCGAGGTTCTGGGCGATGATATGGACAAAATCCGCAAGCAGGCGGCCGAGGTTGGCTACCCGCTGATGCTCAAGGCGTCATGGGGCGGCGGTGGCCGTGGCATGCGGGCGATCAATACCGAGGACGAACTGGAAGAAAAACTGCTGGAAGGCCGTCGCGAGGCGGCTGCCGCCTTTGGAAATGACGAGGGCTATCTGGAAAAGATGATCACCCGCGCCCGCCACGTCGAGGTGCAAATCCTTGGCGATCAGGCTGGCAACATCTATCACCTGTTCGAGCGCGACTGTTCCGTGCAACGCCGCAACCAAAAGGTGGTCGAACGCGCCCCCGCGCCCTACCTGAGCGAAGAACAACGCGCCGAAATCTGCGACCTTGGCGTACGCATCTGCAAACACGTTGGCTATGAATGTGCCGGCACGGTCGAATTCCTGATGGACATGGACACCGGCACCTTCCATTTCATCGAGGTCAACCCCCGCGTGCAGGTGGAACACACCGTCACCGAGGAAGTGACCGGCATCGACATCGTGCAGGCCCAGATCAAGATCGCCGAAGGGAAATCCTTGCCCGAGGCCACCGGCAAAGCCAGTCAGGACGAGGTGCGCCTGAACGGCCACGCCCTGCAATGCCGCATCACCACCGAGGATCCGCAAAACAACTTCATCCCCGATTACGGCCGTATCACCGCCTATCGCTCGGCCACCGGCATGGGCATCCGTCTGGACGGCGGCACGGCCTATGCGGGCGGGGTGATCACGCGCTATTACGACAGCCTGCTGGTGAAAATCACCGCCCACGCCCAGACCCCCGATGCCGCGATCCGGCGGATGGACCGCGCCCTGCGTGAATTCCGTGTGCGCGGCGTATCGACCAACATCGCCTTTGTCGAAAACCTGCTGCGCCATCCGACCTTTCTGGACAACAGCTATACCACCAAATTCATCGACAACACGCCCGAGTTGTTCAAATTCAGGAAACGCCGCGATCGCGCCACCAAAATCCTGACCTATATCGCCGATATCACGGTGAACGGTCACCCCGAGACTGAAGGGCGCGCCGAACCCTCGGCACAGGTGAAAACCCCGCATCCCCCTGCCCCGCAGGCCGATCCCGCCCCGGGCACCCGCACCCTGCTGGAACAAAAAGGCCCGCAAGCGGTGGCCGACTGGATGGCGGCACAAAAGCAACTGCTGCTGACCGACACCACCATGCGTGACGGGCACCAGTCCCTGCTGGCCACACGGATGCGCAGCATCGACATGATCCGCGTCGCCCCCGCCTATGCCGCCAACCTGCCACAACTGTTTTCGGTCGAATGCTGGGGCGGGGCAACCTTTGATGTCGCTTACCGCTTCTTGCAGGAATGCCCGTGGCAACGCCTGCGCGATCTGCGCAAGGCCCTGCCCAACGTGATGTCGCAAATGCTGCTGCGCGCCAGCAACGGCGTTGGCTATACCAACTACCCCGACAATGTGGTGCAGGCCTTTGTCAAACAGGCCGCGGCCAGCGGCGTTGACGTGTTCCGCGTGTTTGACTCGCTCAACTGGGTGGAAAACATGCGCGTGGCAATGGATGCGGTGATTGCCGCCGACAAGGTTTGCGAAGGCACCATCTGCTATACCGGCGACATCCTGAACCCGGACCGCGCAAAATACGACCTGAAATACTATGTGGCGATGGGCAAAGACCTGAAAGCGGCAGGCGCGCATATTCTGGGGCTGAAAGACATGGCCGGCCTGCTGAAACCGGCCTCGGCCACGGTGCTGGTCAAGGCGCTGAAAGAAGAAGTCGGCCTGCCGATCCATTTCCACACCCACGACACATCCGGCATCGCAGGGGCCACCATCCTTGCCGCATCAGATGCGGGCGTGGATGCGGTGGACGTAGCCATGGATGCGTTCTCGGGCGGCACCTCGCAGGCCTGCCTTGGCTCGATCGTCGAGGCCCTGCGCCATACCGACCGCGACACCGGACTGGACATTGCCCATGTGCGCGAGGTTTCCGATTACTGGGAGGCCGTGCGCGCCCAGTATGTGGCGTTTGAATCAGGCCTTGCCGCGCCAGCTTCCGAGGTCTACCTGCACGAAATGCCCGGCGGCCAGTTCACCAACCTGAAAGCGCAGGCGCGTTCCTTGGGGCTTGAGGATCGCTGGCACGAGGTGGCGCAAACCTATGCCGACGTGAACCGGATGTTCGGTGATATCGTCAAGGTCACGCCCTCCTCCAAGGTGGTCGGTGATATGGCGCTGATGATGGTGTCCCAGAACCTGACCCGCAAACAGGTCGAAGACCCCGATACCGACGTATCCTTCCCGGATTCCGTGATCGACATGATGCGCGGCAATCTGGGCCAGCCCCCCGGCGGCTTTCCCGAACCGCTGGTCAACAAGGTGCTGAAGGGCGAAAAACCCAACACCGAACGCCCCGGCGCGCACCTGCCGCCCGTCGATCTGGAACAGACCCGCACCGATCTGTCCAAGGAACTGGAAGGCTTCGAAGTGGATGACGAGGACCTGAACGGCTACCTGATGTATCCCAAGGTGTTTCTGGATTACATGGGCCGCCACCGCCAATACGGCCCCGTGCGCACCCTGCCCACCCGTGCCTTTTTCTACGGCATGGAACCGGGCGAGGAAATCACCGCCGAAATCGACCCGGGCAAAACGCTGGAAATCCGCCTGCAGGCGG
>Ga0256839_1005342_pt1 | contig 11932 bp, 10 predicted proteins | sample 354166metaG_FD_185968 | JGI IMG/M metagenome (GOLD analysis project Ga0256839, IMG submission 185968) | Hydrothermal vent microbial communities from Mid Atlantic Ridge, Atlantic Ocean - 354-166 | ecosystem: Environmental > Aquatic > Marine > Hydrothermal vents | place: Atlantic Ocean: Mid...
CCAATGCCTGCCCCCATATCCAGATAGCGGGTTCCGTCCGATGTCTCCAGCCAAGGGCCCTGACCTTTCACGAATGAAAGCGGTGCCCGCGCATATGTTGGTAAAACGGGGCTTATCACGTTGGTATCTCCGGTTATAAATCAAAATCGCCCGAATATCGGGCGTATTTTTGTAAATGACGCAATGTTTGAGGGGAGTCAATCAATTGAAACGCATGGTCTTGTAACTCCTGCGCAGCAAAACTATTATAGAGCCTTGTTTACAAAATTCCGGAGAATAAAATGGCTTGGACCGATGATCGCGTTGAGATCCTGAAAACCATGTGGGGTGACGGCAAAAGCGCCAGCCAGATCGCAACCGAGCTTGGCGGCGTGACCCGCAATGCCGTGATCGGCAAGGTGCATCGTCTGGGCCTGTCCAACCGTCCGGCAAAAACCGCCAAAGCCACCACGGCCAATGCCCCTAAACCCAAAGCCGCAGTTGCCGCCAAGCCCAAGGTTGAAAAACCCGACGCCACCCCCGCTACGCGAGTTGGCAAGCAGAAAAAAGAAGTGCCGGTGGTGAATATTCATCCGCCCATTCCGCGCCCGCGCCCGATTATTACGGCTGGCAAACCGTTGCCGCCGCAACGCTCGGCCAATGAAGTCAGCGCCGAGGCCTTGGCCAATGTCAAAAAACTTGAGGAAACTGCCCGCAAGCTAACCCTGATGCAACTGACAGAACGCACCTGTAAATGGCCCATTGGCGACCCTGCCACCGATGAATTCTGGTTTTGCGGCCATCCGGTTGACCCCGGTAAACCCTATTGCGAAACCCATGTTTCGGTGGCCTTTCAACCCATGAGCAACCGCCGCGATCGTCGCGCCAGCCGCTAGCGTTTTTTCAAAAACGCATCTTCGGCAAAATACTGGTATGAATCGGCGTTATGAATGGCGCGGCTTGGCGACCTGCGCGCATAATCGGCACATACCCCGCGATTATAACAAAGATCATCGGTGCCCCCGACAACATTGTAATGGGACATTTCATGAATAATGGTGCCAGCCTGCGTACCCGAATCAAAGACTTCCTGAAAATCGGATTCAGCCAGAACCGGCAAGTTAAAATAGTTCTGGCAAATATAAATGGTGGTTGGATCATTGGGGAACACATTGGCATAAGTGCCGGAATCACAATTCTGTTCACCATTCTGGGCGCAGAAATAAGTGATTTTGCTGGTGCGGATATGGGTTTTCAATCCTGAAAGCGTGTTGCGCACCTGTTTGGCACGCACCGGATCCCAAACGCCAAACCAGCTACGATAGGCACCATTGCTTGAATTTATAGCCACTGTAGCCGCCGACAGCGCGTCAAAAGCCCCTAAAACCGCGCGCTCGATCGAGCTCTGTTCATCAGGGGTGCAGCGAATAAATTCGGCTTTTGCGACACTGGAAAAGCCCAGAAAAATTGTTATAATTGCAAAAAATCTTGTCATAAAACCCTCATAAACCAACGGTGTATAATATCGACCCTTACCAGCCATTACAATTTTCCCCCGATACGGGGTTAAATCCAAGGACAATCTTTAAGGTATGACACAAAAATGATCAAATTCAGCCTGAAATGCAGTAATAATCACCAGTTTGATTCATGGTTCGGGTCAAATGACGATTTTGACCGCCTGAAAACCCGCGGGTTGATTTCCTGTGTGGTATGTGGCGCAGCGGAAATTGAAAAAGCCATCATGGCCCCGCAGGTTCCCGCCCGTTCTCGCACCAAAGAAACACCCTTGTCGGCCCCTGCTTCCCCTGCGGAGCAGGCGGTTAAAGAATTGCGCGCCAAAATTGAAAAATCTGCGGATGATGTCGGCACAAATTTTGCTGCCGAGGCCCGCAAAATCCATGATGGCGACGCGCCGGAACGGTCAATTTTTGGCCAGGCCAAGCCCGAAGAAGCCCGCAGCCTGATCAAAGACGGCGTGCCGGTTATACCTTTGCCTTGGTCAAACAAGCGCAGCAACTAGCAATCATTGACAGCGGCAAGGTTGATCTGTTTTGTGATAAGATCCGTTATTCACCCAAAGGCGCCAAATGAAACGTATTACCTTGTTACTTTCCGCAACTGTTTTGCTGTCCTCTTGCGGGGTTTTGGCAATTTTTGGCAATTCTGGGCCGGATATCCCTGCGGTTACCAGCACCATTCCCGCATGGGATGGCGACCATATTTTGTGCAGCGAGGATGTCAGTTTTGCGGTGGGTTCCACCGATATCTTACCGGAATTCGATGCGGATGAACGGCTGGGCTTTTGTGCGCGGTCCATGAAATATCTGGAGCTTCACCGCCAATATGGCGATAAAACCACTTATTTTGGCATTGCTGCCGCGCAATCAGGCAGTCTTGCGGCCACTTATGCACGTTTGGTGCGGCGCGCTTATACCGCCGATACATGGCAGATCATGCAATCGGTAAACCTGTTGCTGGATGAAAATGTGGATGCAGCCGCCGCAGAACTGGCCCGTGGCGGCAATGGCGGCCAAAGATTTACCGACAGGATGATTGCAAACGGGCAGGATGATTTGCAAGATATGCTGGATGTTTTGAAGGCTAAAGAACCCGAGATTTACGCACAAATGATCACTGATCTGGCTTCAACCTTGAACCCCACCAACCCGATGCTGTTAAGCGCCATCAACCGCAATCCGTTTTTTGCGGCCTATGAGGCGTCATTGGCGGAAATACGGGCCGAGGTCAGCGGCAATGTGGATTTTTCCCTGATTGAACATCGGCTTAAAATCGATGCCGCCCTTGATTATCTGATCGCCAATATCGCCCCATATCCTGAAACCACGCCATAACCTGTGGCGCAATGCATTAATGCCAGCCTTGTTCCTTTGGTCTTCGGGCTGTATGAAACGGCCAAACAAAGACATTCGGGAGTAAAAAAATGCCACGTCTGGTAATGAAATTCGGCGGAACTTCCGTTGCTGATATTGACCGCATCCGCAACGCGGCCCGCAAAGTGAAACAAGAGGTCGAAAACGGCTATGAGGTCACCGTTGTGGTTTCGGCCATGTCTGGCGAAACCAACAAACTGGTCGGCTGGGTTTCCGGGGCCGCGCAGGGCGATACCGCCGGCACGCCGGGGTTTTATGATGCGCGTGAATATGATGCGATTGTATCCTCGGGCGAGCTGGTAACATCGGGGCTGATGGCGATTGTCTTGCAAGAAATGGGCATTAACGCGCGCAGCTGGCAAGGCTGGCAAGTGCCGGTAAACACCACGTCTGATCACGGCGCGGCCCGTATTGAAAGCATTCCCACCGATAATCTGGACGCTAAATTTACTGAAGGCATGCAGGTGGCTGTGGTCGCCGGTTTTCAGGGGTTAAGCGCGGATGGTCGCGTTACCACCCTTGGCCGTGGCGGGTCTGATACAACGGCGGTGGCATTCGCCGCAGCGCAAAACGCGGAACGCTGTGATATTTATACCGATGTTGACGGAATTTACACCACCGACCCGCGCATCACCGGCAAAGCGCGGCGCTTGAAAAAGATCGCTTTTGAAGAAATGTTGGAGATGGCATCCTTGGGTGCCAAGGTTTTGCAAACCCGATCGGTTGAATTGGCGATGCGCAATAACGTCCGGTTGCGGGTGTTATCCAGCTTTGAAGAAAATACAGATAATGCAGGCACGCTTGTCTGCTCGGAGGAGGATATCATGGAATCCAATGTTGTAACCGGTGTTGCGTGTTCACGCGACGAAGCCAAACTGACCCTGATTTCGGTGGCTGACCGCCCGGGCGTTGCCGCCGCAATTTTCACACCGCTGGCCGAGGCTGGTGTTATTGTCGATATGATTGTGCAGAATATTTCCGAGGAAGGCCGCACCGATATGACCTTTTCTTGCCCTGTATCCGACGTGCCCCGCGCGGAAAAAGCCCTGATGGACGCCAAGGCGCGCGGTGATTTCAATTTTCGGGAACTCGACAAGGACGTTAATGTTGCCAAGGTCTCGATTATTGGGATCGGCATGCGATCGCACGCGGGTGTGGCCCAGAAAATGTTCAAAAATCTGGCCGATGACGGCGTGAATATCAAGGTGATCACCACATCGGAAATCAAGGTTTCTGTGTTGGTGGACAGAAAATACATGGAACTTACGGTGCAGTCGTTGCATGATGCGTTTGAACTGGAACGCAGCACCTGAAGGATACCATGTCAGACGCAAAAGGGGTTGATTCCCGCACCTTGCTAAAAAGACTGCGCGATACCCTTGCCCAAGCTGGCGAAGGCCAGGAAAGGCTGGACCGTGTCACCACATTGATTGCAAAATCAATGGATGCCGAGGTGTGTTCGATTTACCTGCGCCGCGATGAAACCACGCTGGAGCTTTGCGCCACCGAAGGGTTAAACCCCGAATCCGTGCACCAAACCCGTTTACGGGTGGGGCAAGGGCTGGTGGGTCGGGTTGCGGAAACCGCCGCGCCGGTCAATGAACCGGACGCCCCCAATGCGCGCGGTTTCAGGTATATGCCAGAAACCGGCGAGGAAATATTTTCATCTTTCCTTGGTGTCCCGATTGAACGTCTGGGCGAGGTGCTGGGGGTTTTGGTGGTGCAAAACGAAATGCCCCGCGAATACAACGATGACGAGGTTTACGGGCTGGAAGTCGTGGCAATGGTCATTGCCGAAATGACCGAGCTGGGCGCGTTTACCACGCCCGGCGAAATGTCGATGGGCGCGCAGCATACTTGGCCGTTTTTTGTCAAAGGCGTGATCGGGCAGGAAGGCGTGGCCGAGGGCGTGGTTTTGCTGCACGAATCCCAAGTTGTCATCGCTAACCCGATCGCGGACGACCCCGAGGTTGAAGACAAACGTCTGACCGTGGCGCTGGATGCCTTGGTGGCAGAAATCGACGGGTTTCTGGCCAAGGATTACGGCAGTAGTGACAAAGAGCACCACGATGTAATGATCGCCTATCGGCTGTTTGCCCAGGACAAAGGCTGGCGCAGACGGATGCGGGCCGGCATTGCCTCGGGGCTGGCGGCCGAGGTTGCGGTTGAAAAAGAACAGACCTCTACGCGGTCGCGCATGGCGCGGGTCAGCGACCCTTATTTGCGCGAACGCCTGCATGATCTGGATGATCTGGCCAACCGGCTGTTGCGGATATTGCTGGGCCGTGAAGACGCATCCGAACGCGGCATTCCGGAAAACGCCATCCTTGTGGCGCGCAATCTTGGCCCCGGTGAATTGCTGGAATATGGCCATAAACTGATCGGGGTGGTGCTGGAGGAAGGCTCGGTCGGGTCACACGCCGCGGTGGTGGCGCGGTCGCTTGCCATTCCGCTGGTTATTCAGGCCAAACGCATCACCCGAGAGGCCCTGAACGATGATCCTATTTTGCTGGATGGCGATATGGGGGTGGTGCATCTGCGCCCCGAAGACAATGTCGCGGCGGCGTTTCGTGAAAAAATGGCGATGCGCGCCCAAGCCAAGGAAGAATATTCAGCACTGCGCGATAAACCGGCAACAACGCTGGATGGCGTGACAATATCACTGCAAATGAATGCGGGGCTGATGGTTGATCTGCCCAATCTTGCGGTTTCGGGGGCTGACGGGGTTGGCCTGTATCGCACCGAATTGCAATTTCTGGTGCGGTCGCGCATTCCGCGGCGCGGTGAATTATCAAAGCTTTATACCCGCGTAATAGATGCCGCCAATGGCAAGCCGGTGGTATTTCGCACCCTTGATATCGGGTCAGACAAAGCCCTGCCCTATATGAAACGCAACGAGGAACCGAACCCCGCCATGGGCTGGCGCGCCATTCGTATCGGGCTGGACCGCCCCGGTGTTATGCGCATGCAAATACAGGCATTTATTCGCGCGGCCAATGGCCGGCCCTTGCATATCATGTTTCCGTTTATCGCCCAGTTTGATGAATTCCGCGAAGCCCGCAGTCGGTTATTAACCCAGATTGAAAACGAACGGGAAAAGGGCCATGCGGTGCCTTCGGAATTAAAAATCGGGGCAATGCTGGAAACGCCCAGCCTGGCCTTTGCCCCCGACCAGTTTTTTGAAATGGCTGATTTTATTTCGATCGGCGGCAATGACCTGAAACAGTTTTTCTTTGCAGCAGATCGCGAAAATGAAATGGTGCGGCGTCGTTATGATACATTGAATGTCAGCTTTTTAACTTTTATCGAACAAATTGCAGCACGTTGTGACAGCCTGAATACACCGGTATCTTTTTGTGGCGAAGACGCGGGCCGCCCGGTTGAGGCACTGGCCTTTGTGGCGATGGGCATGCGCACCTTATCCATGCGTCCGGCCTCGGTCGGGCCGGTAAAACACCTGTTGCGCTCGGTTGATCTGGGTGAGGCCCGTATGGTGATTGATGCGGCGCGCAAATCCGGCGAGCAATCGGTGCGCGGGGCGCTGGTTGATTGGTTGGCAAGCAATAATTACCCGTTTCAAGGTTGAAACCCTGCTGTATTTGCACCTCAGAAATACAGCAGGGTTCGTGTGTTTTTATCTTTTAGTTGCTCAAAATCTGACAGCACTACAAATTTTTCAGTTGGGTCCAGCTGAAAATCCGGCTTGAATGCTTCCATTATCGAATCGATTATAAGGCTGCGCAACCAAGTATGGCCAGCTTCGTTTTCTTTTGAAATATTCCATCTGATTTCATGGCGGATAGATGGCACATCAAAGGGATTTTCGGCGCGAGACAGGTTTTTATCGCCAAGTATTAATATAAACGAAGATCCGACATAAACCAGATCAGTGCCCGCAATAAATTCAGATTTTCTATGCAACACCAATCTGCTAGCTAGCTTTTAATGCTAGGCCAATAAAAAAATACCGCCTTATTTTTAGGCCCGGCGCGGCTTAAACGGTAGATATGTAAAAAACAGCCCGCTACAGCGATGTGGCGGGCTGTTTTTTTGCCAATCACAAACCTGTTATTTCAACACGGTAACATCACGCCGCGGGAACGGAATTTCGATGTTGTTCTCCTTAAGCGCATCCCAAAGCGCCAAATAGGCATCACCGCGCACATTGGTTAACCCGGCTGACGGATCGCGTATCCAGAATCGCAATTTCAGATCAACCGAGCTGTCGCCAAACCCGACAATATGGCATTGCGGATTGGGGATTTTAACAATCCGTTTCACATCACCGACGGCTGATTTGGCAATTTCGCGCACCAGATGCGGGTCGCTGTCATAAGCAACCCCGAACGGAATATCCAGCCGCACCAGATCAGAGGAATGGGACCAGTTGACAACCTGTCCGGTGATCAGATCCTCGTTCGGGATCAGGTGTTCTTTACCCTCGCGGGTTACCACCGAAACATAGCGCGCGCCCAGACCGGTGATCCAGCCAAAGGTCTCGCCAACCGAAATCACATCGCCGGGTTTAATGGATTTATCCAACAGCAAAATGATGCCGGAAACCAGGTTTGATACTACTTTTTGCATGCCAAACCCGATGCCAAGGCCAATTGCGCCCCAAACCTTTGGCTGATATGCAAAAGCAAGTTTATCGCACCAATGATAAATTACTAGGGCATATAAAAAGGGCGGCGCTTCACTTATGAAACGCCGCCCGATTATTGCAACAGGTAAAGGGTATTTAGCCCAGATCAAACCGGTCTGCATTCATAACCTTGCCCCATGCCGCCGCAAAATCCTGCGCGAATTTGGCCTGGTTGTCAGCTTGCGCATAAACCTCGGACAGTGCACGCAATTGCGAATTTGACCCGAACACCAGATCAACCCGTGTTGCTGTCCATTTTGTGTTGCCAGAGGCACGATCAACGCCCTCATAAATGCCATTACCGGCATCGGACCATTCGGTATTCATATCCAGCAGATTTACAAAGAAATCATTGGAAAGCACGCCGGTTTTGTCGGTAAAAACCCCGTGTTTGGTGCCGCCGTGATTGGTGCCAAGCACCCGCATGCCGCCAACAAGCACAGTCATTTCCGGTGCGGTCAGGGTTAGCAATTGCGCCTTGTCCAACAGCAGTTCTTCTGGCGAAATGGTGTAATCGCGCTTTTGATAATTGCGAAACCCATCTGCTGCGGGTTCCAGCATATCAATGCTTTCAACATCGGTTTGTTCTGCCGATGCATCTGTGCGCCCCGGCGTGAATGGCACCGAAATGTCATGTCCGGCAGCCTTGGCTGCTGCCTTAACCGCAGCGACACCGCCCAGAACAATCACATCCGCCAGCGATACTTTTTTGCCAGCCGTCGCGCTATCATTAAAGCCGGTTTGAACTGCTTCAAGCGCGGTTAATGCTTTGGCCAGTGCTTCGGGCTGGTTTGCTTCCCAGCCGTTTTGCGGGGCAAGGCGAATGCGCGCGCCATTGGCGCCGCCGCGCATATCCGAGCCACGGAACGTGGATGCAGATGCCCAAGCGGTTGAAACCAGTTCAGACACAGACAACCCGCAATCCAGCAATTTTGCTTCCAGATCGGCAATATCCTGATCATCAATCAAAGCATGATCAACCGCCGGAACCGGATCTTGCCAGATCAATTCCTCGGCAGGCACATCTTTGCCCAAGTAACGGGCGCGCGGCCCCATATCGCGGTGGGTCAGCTTGAACCATGCGCGGGCAAAAGCATCAGCAAACTGGTCAGGGTTTTCATGGAAACGCTTGGAAATAGGCCCGTAAATCGGGTCCATGCGCATGGCCATATCAGCGGTGGTCATCATGGTTGGCACTTTTTTGGAGGCATCATGCGCCGCTGGCGCCATTTCGTCTTCACTTACACCAACCGGCACCCATATCCACGCACCTGCGGGGGATTTTTCCAGATCCCAGTCATAGCCCAGCAACAGATCAAAATAGCCGTTATCCCATTTGATCGGGTTAGCTGTCCATGCGCCCTCAATGCCGCTGCTGATGGTATCATCGCCGTGGCCCGAACCATAGCTGGATTTCCAGCCAAAGCCCATTTCTTCGATCCCGGCTGCTTCGGGTTCCGGCCCGACTTGGGCTGCATCACCGGCGCCGTGGGCCTTGCCAAAGGTATGGCCACCTGCAACCAGTGCTACGGTTTCTTCGTCATTCATGGCCATACGACCAAATGTTTCACGAATATCGCGCCCCGAGGCCAGCACACTTGGTTCGCCATTCGGCCCTTCGGGGTTTACATAAATCAACCCCATTTGCACCGCTGCCAGCGGGTCTTCCAGATCACGGTCGCCGGAATAACGATCATCGCTTAACCATTCGGTTTCGCCACCCCAGTATACGTCTTCTTCGGGTTCCCACACGTCTTGACGACCACCGGCAAAGCCAAATACCGGGCCACCCATGGATTCAATCGCGCAATTCCCCGCAAGGATCATCAGATCAGCCCAGGAAATTTTATTGCCGTATTTTTGCTTGATCGGCCATAACAACCGCCGCGCTTTGTCCAGATTAACATTGTCAGGCCAGCTGTTCAGCGGCGCAAACCGTTGTTGGCCGGTGCCGCCACCGCCGCGCCCGTCGGCAGTGCGATAGGTGCCGGCGCTATGCCATGCCATACGAATGAAAAACCCGCCATAATGGCCGTAATCTGCTGGCCACCAATCTTGGCTATCGGTCATCAATGCCATCAGATCTTTTTTCAATGCGTCAAGATCAAGCGACTTGAATGCCTCGGCATAATCGAAATCACCATCCATCGGGTCTGATTTGGCGGAATTCTGGTGCAGAATCCGCAGGTTCAACCGGTTTGGCCACCAATCGCTGTTTGATCGCATGCTGGCATTTGTCGCCCCGTGGGCAACAGGGCATTTGCTGATGTCATTTCCGTCCATTTGATTTCTCCGATTGGTTTCGAGCATTATGCCCAAAATAAATTAAATACGTGCGCTGGGCACTGGCGAATCAAAGCAAGCTGCTTTGGTTTCTATAGGTTAGAAACTATCTGCCGATGATTAATAATGGAAATTGTAATTTTGTATTAATCTGATAAGGTAAAGTTATGATAAATATCACCCTCAGACAGCTTCGCTATTTCGAAGCGCTCGCGCGGCACGGCCATTTTGGCATTGCGGCAAAATCCTGTTCCATTTCCCAGCCAGCCCTATCGGTGCAAATAAAAGAGCTGGAAACAACGCTGGGCAGTATCTTGTTTGAGCGGGGTTCGCGACAGGTTCGCCTGACCAGTCTTGGCGAGGAATTTCTTGGCCGTGTCGGGGGGGTTTTACGCTCGGTCGAGGAGCTGGGCGATCTGGGCCGCGCCGCCCAGAACCAGCTGGTTGGCCAATTGCGCATTGGCATAATTCCGACAATTGCCCCCTATTTGCTGCCTGCAATACTAGCTGACCTAACAAAACTTTATGCCAGCATTGATATTCACATCCGCGAAACCATGACCTTTACCTTGCTTGAAGAACTGGCCGCCGGCAAAATTGATATGGCGATTGTAGCCCTGCCGGTTTCCGAATCATCGCTAACCGAAATCCCGTTATTCGAGGAAAACTTTGTGCTGGTCCGGCCGCTTGCCGATGCCAAAAAGCCGGTGCCGGACCGTAATATGCTGCAAGAAATGCGCCTTCTTTTGCTGGAAGAAGGCCATTGCTTTCGCGATCAGGCCCTGTCTTTTTGCAATATAGAACCCAGCCTGCCCCGTGGAACCCTTGACGGCACAACACTATCAACCCTTGTACAAATGGTGGGGGCGGGTATTGGTGTGACCCTGATCCCTGAAATGGCGGTTAATATTGAAACCCGCTCTGCCGAAGTTTCAATTGCGCATTTCAAAGAACCGGAACCTTTCCGAACCGTTGGCATGATCTGGCGCAGCACAAGCCCGCTGGCCAAACAGTTTTTGCAAGTATCCGAAGTTGTCCGGAAATCCGCCCAGCATATGCGCAAAACATAAGGGGAAATAAAGCGAAACCTTTGGTGTAATATCAGCCAGATACAAACAGGCGCAGTCCCGGTTGTTGAACCCGAAAGGCCTCTGCATAATCGAGAGGCTCCCTGTTTAATCGAAAAATTATGTATGATATTGCAAGTCGGGCCGGGAGTCTTGATGGGCATATTCAGCCTGAGCGCTTGCCTCGGGTCGGGGGCAGAATGCATTGAGCAAGGTTCGCGCGTTGCTGGAGCAGCCAGCCATTGCTGGTTCGCCCCCCGTTTTCACGAGGTGAAAAAGATGTTTCTGGAACCTCCTTGGTTAGCAGGTTATTCAGCACTTCCTACCTGATTGGGGAACATTTTTAATGCACAAAACCCCTAACCGCGCAAATCCGGCGGGGTGGCTTCGGCCACCAGCAACTCAACAATTTCGTCAATGCCATGCACGGCCGAACCTTTGGATCCCAGCCGGCGCATGGAGACCGATTTTTCCTCGACCTCGCGCATGCCCACCGCCAAAATTACAGGCACTTTGCCCAAGGAATGTTCGCGGACCTTATAGTTGATTTTTTCGTTACGCACGTCTGCCTCTGCGCGGATCCCGCGGGCCTTGAGGCGCGATACCACCTCCAGAACCCAATCATCGGCATCCGATACAATCGCGGCCACAACCACCTGACGCGGCGCCAGCCATAGCGGGAATTTACCCGCGTAATTTTCGATCAGAATGCCCAGAAACCGTTCAAAACTGCCAAGGGTGGCGCGGTGCAGCATTACGGGCGTATGTTTGTGGCTGTCTTCGCCGATATAGGTCGCATCCAACCGTTGGGGCAGCACAAAATCGGCCTGTAACGTGCCAAGCTGCCATTCACGGCCAATTGCGTCGGTCAGCTTGAAATCAAGCTTGGGGCCATAAAACGCACCCTCGCCCGGGTCGGTTTCATAAGGATGGCCCAATGCTTTGATCGCGCCTTCCAGCGCGGCTTCGGCGCGGTCCCATACTGCGTCCGATCCGGCGCGGATTTCAGGCCGGGTGGAAAATTTGATGCTGAAATCGGCAAAACCCAAATCCGCATAAACCCG
>Ga0256839_1005343_pt1 | contig 11926 bp, 6 predicted proteins | sample 354166metaG_FD_185968 | JGI IMG/M metagenome (GOLD analysis project Ga0256839, IMG submission 185968) | Hydrothermal vent microbial communities from Mid Atlantic Ridge, Atlantic Ocean - 354-166 | ecosystem: Environmental > Aquatic > Marine > Hydrothermal vents | place: Atlantic Ocean: Mid...
GGCCCAAAAGAGGGGCAGGGCCACAGCGCCCTCCGGCCGAAGGAGGGCCGGCCAGGCCCGCCGCACAGCCCGCCACAGGAGCCAGGCCAGCCCCGGCAGGAGGAGCACTTGGGCGCCCACGAAAGGCTGCCACGCCTGGTCGAGAAAGCGGCGCCACAGGGGCAACTGGCGGGCCACCTCGGCGTACTCCATCTGTTTGGCGTAGAAGGTGTTGGGGAAGAGCGCGCCGGAGAGGGTCCAGTTGAAGGCCAGGTAGGGCGCCACCACCAGCGCCCACGCGCCGGCGAAGAGTGCCAGCGGCTTGAGGGCTTCGCGGCGCCGCACGGCCAGGAAGTGGGCGGCCACCAGGCCCGTCAGGAGCAGGCTCTCCGGCCTCGTGAGCATCAGGAGCCCGCCGAGAAGCCCCCAGTAGACGGGCCGGGGATCGTCGCGGACGTGCTCCGCGTAGGCCACCAGAAACCAGAGGACGAGAAACGTGTAGAGGGGGATTTCCATGCCGCTCACCCCGCTCCAGGCCAAGTGCCACTCCAGCAGAAGCGCGAAGACCGTGGCCCAGGCCACCTGTTCGTCCCCGAAGAGGAGGAAGCTCAACCGATACCCCATCCAGGCCGTGGCCACCAGGAAAAAGAGGCCCAGGGCGTAGGTCCAGCCCAGGGGCGAGCCGGGCACAGCGTAGGCCACGCTGAGCAGGATGGTCCAGAGGGGGGCCGTGCTGCCGGCGCTGAAGGTGCCCGGCGTGTAGACCCACTGGTTCAGCTCGGCCAAGTTGCGGGCGTAGGTCTGGTGAATCCAAGCATCGTCCAGGGGCAGGCCCAGCTCGCCGGCCAGCCGGTAGGCCGCGGTAAGGTAGAGGCCGGCCGTGGCGAGGGCCAGCAGGAGGGCGGCCAGGCCACAGCGCAGTTGGCGCGCCGAGGGGAGGGTGTGCAGGCCCTTCGGCACGATGACAGCCCGTTGGCCGGAAATCAGTTGGGGTCGCTCACGGCGCATGGTGACCTCTCCGATTGCTCTGCCTCAACCCGCTCGAGGAGCCAGACTGCCTTGCCCAAGGCATCCTCGAAGCGCACGCAGGTTTGCCAGCCGGGCAGTTGGCCCGAACGATACGCCTCGTCGTAGGGGGCCGCGTGGTCAGATTCGAGCACCAAGAAGCGGGCGCCGAACAGGTCGGCCACGGCCTCCAGGGAGGCGAGCCCGTCGGTCGGGGCAACCACGGCCCACCGGCCGGTCGTCCCGTAGAAGGAGGGCGGGTCCACAACTACCACGGGCTGATCGGCCGGCGCGCCGGCGGCCTCCAGCCAGCGGTCCACGGCCGCGTAGTGCTCGAAGCGACGGTTCCAGGGGGGCAGCACGGCCGAGGGGCCGCTGGCGAACCAGACGCCCAAGGCGTACTGCCACAGGCTGACGAACACAGCCATGCCCACGAACCCCCACAGGAAGACCTTGGTGGCCTGTTCGGGGTGCCACGAGGGCCGACGGCGGGCTACCCACGCCACGCCGGCGGCGATGCCCCCCGGCACCAGGGCGCTCAGCCAGGGCAGCAGCGCGGCCGCCGAGTGGAGCGTGGAGCCCCGGCGCGAGGGGAAGGTGAAGACCAACGCCATCACGCCCAGGAGCACGGCGGTGTAGGTCACGATCAGGCGCACGCGCGTCTCCCCCCACCGCCTGCGGGCACCGGCCACCACGGGCGGCACCAGGAAGAACTGGAGCCCGCCGGCCAAAATAACGCCATTCCATACTACCCCGGAGAGCTTGGAGCGCACAATAGGCCAAAGGCCCCAGGCCAGGTACCGACCGGGCCCCAGTTCCAGCCCGAAGCTGAAGAGCTCGTCGTACCCCCGCAGCCAGATGGTCTTCGTGCCGCCGCCGGGGAACGGGGTGCCGGCCACGCGCACGTTGCGCCACCACCAGGGGGCCATCACGGCCGTGTAGCCCAGGCCCAAGGCCACCAGCGCCGGCCCCGGGGCGACGCGCGCCCGCCGCGCCCAGAGCATGGCGAGCAGGGCCACGCCCACCAGAGGGCCGTCGGCGCGCGTCAGGTGGCTCAACCCCACGCCCGCACCGGCGAGCGCCCACCAGCCCACGTGGCCGCCCTCAAGGCCACGCCAGCCGGCCAGCAGGGCCAGGGCCACGGTCAGGGCGAAGGGGGTGAAGGTATCCGACACGCCCCAGTAGACGAAGTAATAGCCCGTGAAGGTGGCCAACAGCCCGCCGGCCAGGGCGAAGTCGCGCCGGCCCCACCACGCCAGCGCCAGCCACGCGGCCAGGGCCGGCAACAGGGCGCTGAGCAGGGCGAAGGCGAGCTGCACGGCCCGCCAGGGGGGAAGAAGCCCGTCCAACGCCCACGTGGCCGCCGCCGCCACCCAAGTCGTCAGGGGCATCCAGTAGAGGTGGCTGGGTCGTGGGAGCTCGAAGGGGCCGTCCAAGTAGTTCCAGATCACGAAGTCGGTCATGCCCCGGCCGGCCACCACGTCCTGGGCCACGTTGTAGTAGTAGAAGGCGTCGAAGTACCCCGGAATGCGCACCGGCCAACTGCTCGCCAGGCGCACGGCCGCGGCCAGCAGGAAGGTGACCACCACGACGCGGTCAACTCGCACACGCCCCGCGGTCACGGTTTCACCTCGGCAACAATGGTACGGCCGTCGTCATAGCGCACCTCCCAGCGTGGGTTGGCCCGCAGGGCGGCCACCAGCGGCGCCTGGCGCACGGCGTCGGCCATCACGCGCCCCACGCCCCGCCGGGCCAGCAACGCCTCGTAGTCGTATCGGGCCCCGCTGATGGCCGCGTACTCCTCCCACAGCTCCAGGGGGTAGAGCTCCACGCGCGTGTCCACGAAGACGGGCACCTCGGGCACGGCCCAGATGAGATAGCTGCCGTAGCCCATCTCGTTGAAAAGGGGGCCGCCTTCAGGGTGGCGCCGCAGCCATTCGGCCGCGGCCACGGGCGTGTCCGGCGTCACCAGGTCGGCCACCTTGGCCGGCAGGGGCAGGCGTGCCTTGGTCCACGGGTTGACGGCCAGGGGAAGGAGGAACAGCGAGGCCAGCGTGACCGCGTGGGGAAGGGGCCGGAAGGCCGTGCGCTGTTGCCGGGCCGACGGCGTGGGCCACAGGCCGGCCACGACGAGGGGCCACACGGCCGCGTACCAGATCACGTAGCGCGTGGAGGTCAGCCCCATGCCGGCGAAGAGGGCCAGGACCACAAGCTCCGCCGGCCGGGGGCGCCTCCGCGCCCAGGCCAGGGCGAAGAAGAGCCCCACCAAAGAGGCGAAGAAGAGCCCCCCTTGGGGCGTCGTGGGGCGGGGTGGTTGCCACTCCACGATGAACGCCTGGCTGGGCGGGTCCGTGAGCAGGCGCACCACGTAGGCCCACGCGCCAACACCGCGCGGGTTCGCCAGGGTAGCCAACAAGATGAGGCCCGTCAGCAGGGTGAGCTCGGCCACAGCCCCCCGGGCGAAGGTGTCCCACACCCCCGCGCGGGATGCCCCCTCGCGCCGTGCCCGCCACACGTCGGCCGCCGCCCGGCCCAGCTCGCCGGCCCACACGGCGCCAACCACCGCCAGGGCCAAGACGAAGGAGCCGTGGAGGTTGACCCAGAGGGCCGCGAGCGGCGGCAGCCACCACCGCAGCCGGCGTGCTCCCGCCCTCCCCCGGGCAAGCGGCCAACAGGCGGCCAGCACCAGGGCGAAGAGGGGCAGGGCAAAGGTCTGGGGGCGCACGGCCCAGTTGTTGGAGCTCATCAGCAGGCCGACGGCCGTGGCCGGCGCGGCCACGCGGTGTGTGCCGGCCGCCCGCCAGGCCGCCCAATAGGCGATCCCGAAGAAGAGGGCCACGCTCAGGGCGTTGGCTGCCACGACGGCGGGAAGGCCGCCCCACCGGTGGAGGGCGTACAGGAGGACGGCCCCCAGCCACGAGTGATAGACGATGGGCGCGCCCCGCCGCGTCCAACTGAACGTGTCCACGGCCGGAATAGCTCCCCCGGCCACGATCTCCTGCCCCAGCCGCACGTACCACCAGAAGTCGTGGGGGGGCACGGGCACCAGGCTCACCAGCACGAAGGCCACGGCCACGATGGCCACGCCGTACACGAAGCCCATGGAGCGCCAGCCGGCGCGCAGCCCGCTCACGGCCCCTCCTCCGGCAGGCGGTACAGCTCGTAGTGGCCGGCCGGCGTCACGGCCACAGGCACGAGAATCTCGTCGGTCAGCCGCCTCAGCGCCTCCACCAGCTCGGGGGACATGCGGTCGGGCCGCCTCTCGGCGAGGAAGTCGGCCCCCCAGCGGTAGAGGAGCAGGTGCGTGTACCCCTGGCGGCGCCACGCGCGCGCCAGGGAGTCGGCGTTGCCCTCCACGTAGATGCCGTGGGCGAAGTTGTCGAGGAGCGGGTCGGCCTGCACCTCGCGCGGCGCGCCGTAGCTGCGCGGCTCGAAGAGGAAGTAGACGCGCGCGTCCGCCGGCAGGCGGGCCAAGAGCTCCATGGCCGCCGTGTACTCCGGCAGCACCCGCTGGCGGTAGGCCGCCGGCGTCTCCACGCCCACGACGACGGCCAGCGGGTTGCGGGCTACCACGAAGAGGCCGAAGTCCCACACGCTCAGCAGGACGACCCCGGCCACCACGGCGCGCAGGATGAAGCTCACCCGGAGGCGGGGCGTGTCCACGTCGCCGGCCGCCAGGAGCCCGCGCGCCGTCAGGAGGGCGAAGGGAAAGAGGGCCGGCATGAGGAGGCGCCCCTGCCACAAGTCCACGGTGCGCACCACGCCCAGGGCCCAGAACCCGGCACTCACGGTGAAAAAGAGCCCCAGCGCGAGCAGCGCCGGCCGGCGTGTCGGGTGAGATCGCCACTCCTGCCAGAAGGCCCACAGGGTCAGGGGGGCGGCCAGCAGGTAGAGGGGCCCTATGCGGCCGTCGAAGTAGGTCACGTCCCTGTGGCCCAATGTCACGTTCAAGGGCAGCAGGAGGAGTTCCACCACATTTCCGCCAATGCCCGTGCCCGCGTTGGCGTACCAGGCGGCGCGAAACTCGTCCCAGTAGCGCCCCCCGAAGACGAAGGGGTAGAAGGGGTTGCCCATGAAAGCCCAGTTGCGCGCGTACCAGGGGAGGGCCACGGCCAGGGCCACGCCGGCGAAGAGGAGTCCGGCCCCGAGGAGCCGGCGGAGGTCGGCCCGCAGCCACCACACTATCAGAAGGCCGGCCGTCACCGGCACCACGAAGCTCGTGTACTTGACCCCCATGGCCATGCCGGCCATCGCGCCGCTCAGCGCCAGCCACCCGCGGACGTGGCCTGCGGCGTGCCACCGCCACAGGGCGAAGAGCGTGCCCAGGGTGTAAAAGGCCAGGGCCAAGTCCGTGTAGGCCCAGGAGGCCAACAGGGGCAGGGAAGGCATGGAGACGAGCACGAGCAGGGCCATCCGCCCCGTGCGCGCGCCCCAGACGCCCCGCCCCCACGTGAAGAGGAGCCCACCGGCCAACACGCCCCACGCCACGTGGAGGAGCTGGGGCGCCCGCTCGCCCCCCATGCCCATTGCCCACAGGTAGACGCCCTCAACCAGGTGGGGAAACCAGAAGGGGGAGAGGTTGTAGGGCCGAATGCCCCCCGTGCGCAACACCCACTCGGGCCACGTCAAGTGGTAGAGGAGGGCGTCGAAGCCGTCGGCCGGCGGGGTAAGGGCCATGAGGAGCGCGAGGAGTGTCGGCGTGGCCAGGGCCAGGGCCCACAGGGGACGAGAGGCCGCAGCCCCGCGCGCGCGCGCCCACAGAAGGCGATATTCGTGCCGGCGAGACCACCCCAGGTGTGCGGCCAGAATCAGGAAGAGCACCTGGCCCACGATGAAGACGCTCCCCCCGGTGAACCCCAGGAGGGCCAGGGCCAGCCCCCCCAAGCCCACCAGGCCAAGCCCCGTGCCGGCGCTCAGGCAGAGGTGTTCCAGGCCGGGCGAGGCCGGCACGCCCAAGCGCTCCAACGCCCACGCCCCCAGGCTGGCCGAGCCCCCCACAATTGTGGCGGCCACGATCACGTTCCAGGCGCTCATGGCCATGCCGCGCACCACCTGGCCGCTCAAGGGGCGCTGGACCACGTAGAAGGCGGCCAACACTAGGGCCGCCCACACCACCAGGCCGACGCCGGCCCAGAGGCGCCGGCGGCCGTGGGCGAAGGTCATGGGCCAAGGACGGGGTCGCATCTCCACGGGACTCACTCTTCTGCTCGGGCGGTCATCTGTGGGGCCGGTTCCACTCGGGACGTGCCCCCGTGCTCCCGTCGGCGGAAGCGGAAAAGGAGGAGCACCGCCAGGGCGAGGACGGGCACCGGCACGTAGGCGGCCGGCTGTTCCGAGTCGCCCACGACCGTGGCCAAGAAGACCCACCAGGGCACGGCGAGGAAAGCGAGCATCGCCCCCCAAAAGGCCCGCGCGCTCAGCCCGGCCCTCCGCCAGGCCAAGAGGGGCAAGAGCGCCACGATCTGGTTGGTCGTGGCCGTGCGCCAGGCCGTCCACATGGTCAACACGAGCGCCCACAGGAGGAAGTGCTCGACAGCCTCCGCGTCGTCGGGGAGGGTGGTGAGGAAGAGGTAGGCCAGCCAGCCGATGGCCACCAGGAGCCCGCCGGCCAGCAGGGCCGAGGCTCCCTGTGGGCCCAGGCCGGCGCCCACGATCATCAGGGGAGCATCCTGCACCAGCCGGGTGTAGCCGGCGTAATCCCGCACGGCGGCCAGGAAGCTGAGGGGCCACGCCGGAAACCACAGGGCCGGAACGGCGTTCAGCAACAGAAAACTCACGCCGAAGCCCCACCACACAGCCCGGCGCCCGGCACGCCACGCCCACAGGAGCGCCGCCGGCACGAAGAGGAAGATCATCTGGGGCTTGAGCGTGGTGAGGGCCAAGGCCGCGCCGGCCGTGCCGCCCCGTCCGGCGCGCAGGGCCCACAGGGTCACGGCCACGGCCGCGGCCACCACCACGGCAGGCTGCCCCAAGATGATGGCCCGCGCCGTGGGATAGAAGAAGAGCGCGGCGATCACCAGGGCGCTGAGCTCCACGGGGCGGGGGCGCCGCGGCCACACTGTGGTCACCACGAAGAGCACCATGAGCCCCTGGAGCAGCACCATCCAGATGGCCCGTGCCAGGGGAAAGGGGAAGGGAAGCAAGGGCACGATGAAAAGGGCGATGCCCAGGGGATAGGCGAAGCCGAACTGGTGCTCGCCGGGCGCGGCCGGCCGGCCCAACATTTCGAGCTGAATGGCGCGCGTCACTGCCGCGCCGTAGGGGTCTTGCCCTTCCACCACCCAGGCGCGGATGGCCCGCCAGACCACGAAGAGGTCGTTGCCGCCGAGCCAGCGGCTTGTGAAAAAGGTGTACGTGAGCCAGACGTAGCCCACAGCGAAGAGCGCGCCCAGGAGGAGGGCGGGCCACCACGTCTTGGTCGAACGTCCCATCCGCGAAAGCTCCTGTGAACCTGCGTGTGCCGGTCAGGCGCCCTGCACTGCCACGCCCGCCGGCCGGCGCCCGAGGGCGAGCCACCCTGCGTAGAGGGCCAGCAGGCCCACCGGGAAGGCGATCCCCCCGGCCACCACGCCCAACCACGCGCCGGCCCGCCGTGTCCGCGGGCTCCCCATCATGAGCCCGGCCGCCCCCATGAGCAGGCCGTTGAGCACCGTGAGGGCCGCCCACGGCCAGCTCAGGAAGACGCCGCAGTAGAGCCAGCAGAAGATGGCCCCGTCCGGCTCCAGCAGGCGAGGTGCCGGCGGCTTGGGCCACCAGGCGTAGCAGTAGAGCCCGCAGGCGGCCACAAAGAGGCCGGCGGCCAGGGGCAATCCCACAGTGATCAGCCGCTCCGACGCGGGGCGCCACGAGGCCAAGAAACGGGGCGACGGCGACGTGCGCCAGCGGTGGGCGGCCACCAAGAATCCCATCACGGCCGCGATGACCAGGGCTTGACTGACTAACGCAAAGGCCCACCAGGGCACTCCCAACGCCTGGGCCAACAGGCTGAGGGGTTCCCGGGTCTCCACGCTCTCCCTCCTTCCAACTCGGCCGGCCTCTGGACATGAACAATTGTAGGCGAATTTCCCCGCGAGGGCAACCCCTTGAGGGCACAAGGGGAGGAGAGCGCGCAGAACTTTCGGGAACCCCGTGCGGCACGCGAGTGCTGGCGTGCCGCACGGGGATGGGAGGAGACGTCCGGCGTCGCGGCCAATCACAGGAAGCGGGCGAAGAGGAGGCGGAAGATGCCGCCGTGGCCCAGGGGCCTGGGCGCCGGCCACCAGTTGAGCCGCCCCACCAGCGCGACCAGGGCCGGCACCAAAACGCCCCGCACGATGAAGGTGTCAATCAGCACGCCCAGCGCCACGGTTGCGCCGATCTGGAAGAGGCTCTGCATGGGGCTCACCATGAGGGCGGCAAAGGTGCCGGCCAGGATGATGCCGGCCGAGGTGATGACCCGGCCCGTGTAGGCCGAGGCCACGCGCACGCCCTCGCGTAAGTCGTGGAGCCGCTCGGCCTCCTCCCAGACGCGGGAGACGAGGAAGATGTTGTAGTCGGCCCCGAGGGCCACGAGGAGCACCAGGATGACCAGGGGAATGGTGTGGTTGACGCCCCCCTGGGCGAGCACGTCCTGGAAGAGCCACGTCACCAAGCCCATTGTGGTGCCGTAGGAGAGCACCACGGTGGCCACGAGGTAGACGGGCGCCACGAGGCTGCCCAAGAGAAGCACGAGCACAGCCCACACGCTGAGCACCACGGCCGGCGCCACGCGCCACAGGTCCTGGTCCATGAGCGTCCACACGTCCCGGCTCTGGGCTGTGGCCCCGCCGAGGAGAACGCGCCCGCCGAGCCCTTCGGCGTGGCGTCCAGCCTCCTGCTCCAGGCGGTTCGCCAGCAGGCGTGCCTCGGTGCTGTAGGGGTCCACGCTCAGCAGGACCTGGAGGAGCACAGTTTGGCCATCACGCCCCACGAAGGCAGAACGCAGTTGGGACCACGTGGCCTCGTCGCCCAGGAGGTCGCCGGGCCAGAAGTACGCCCCCTCCGGCACGGCCTCGGCCAGGTTGCGGAACGCCTGGGCCAGGGCGCGCTGCCGGGCGCTCAGCGCCTCCGCCCCGCCAGCCTCGCCAAAGCCGGCGATCATCTCGGCCGGGGGCACGAAGAGGAGGTCGTCAGAGGCCGCCTCTTGCCGGAGCTCGGCCAGGGCCGTGCGGAGCTCCTGCAGGGCCTGTTGCCAGGCGTCGAGGCCGGCACGGGCCTCGGGCCGCGAGAGCCAGAGGTCGCTCAGGAAGGGGGCGTCCTGGTCGGAGAAGAAGGCGGCCAGGGCCCGGAAGTCCTGGGCCACCTGTGCTCGTGCCCGGGCCATCTGCTGGGCCACGTCGGGGCCCGGCGCCACGGCTCCTGTCCGCATGGCGTCCAGCGTGGAGGCCATCTGTCCGAGGAGCTGGAGGAGTTCCCCGTAGGCCGGCTCGCGTTGCACCTCGGGGTAGGCGCGCCCCACCTCCTCCAGGTAGGCCGCGAGGGCCTGGAGCTCGGCGGCCGCCTGGGCGAACTCCTCGGGCGTGGTCGGCGGCGTCGAAGGGGCCTCGAAGCCTCGGGCCAGCAGGCTCATCTGGGTGCTGAGCTGGAGCCCGGCCTCGGCCTGGGTCACCACCTCCTCCAGGGTGTCGAGCGCCTCCAGGGCTCTGGCGAGGGCGCCCGAGTCGCGCAGGCCGGGGTGGGTCTCACCCAGGGCGCTCAAGTAGGTTCGCAATCCCCCCAGCCGGCGGCGCACCTGGTCGCCGCCCATCAAAGTGAGCATCTCGGGCGAGAGCTCAGCGGGCACTCGGCCCATTTGAGCCTCGATGACCCGCACTTGGTTGGCCACGCGCAGTTGAGCGCGCCACGCTTCCACGTCGTCGGCCACAGCCGCCAGTTGGGCTTCCAGCTCCCCGTAGGCGGACGATTCGGCAACGTCGGGATGGGCTTGGGCCACGGCCTCCACGTACCGGCGCAGGTCGTCGAGCCGGCGGAGGGCTTCCCGGAGCGCCCGGTCGGCCTCCTCGGGCGAGGCCGGGCGTTCCGCCGGCGCTTGGGCCTCGATGGCCGAGGCAACGGCGCGCAGTTGGGCCTCCAACGCCAGGGGGAACTCGCCGTTGCCCAGGGGGTCCACCAGGCTGCGCACGCGGGAGACGCCCTGCGAACGGGCCAGGGTGTGGTGCAGCTCGGCCAGGCGCTGCAGGCCCTCGGGCGATGTCCACGCCACGGGCGCCTCCACGAGCACGAAGGTGGGCATCACTTCGCCGGCGCCGAAGCGCTCCATCACGATCTCGAAGCCCCGCCGGGCCTCGCGCTCGGCCGGCAGCTCGCTGAGGATATCGAACTTGCGGTCCATGTTGGGCAGGGCAACGTAGGGCGCCACCAGGAGCGCCGACGTGACCAGGGCAGCCACCAGAGGGCGCGCGGCCACGGCGTCGGCGACTTTGGCCCACAGGCGGGAACGGGGCGTGCCCCGGTCACTGTCAGGCCGGTGGAAGGGCCAGAAGAGGCGGTTTCCCAGGATGGAGAGCAGGGCCGGCGTCAGGGTCAGCGAGGCCAAGAGGGCCACGAAGACGCCCACGGCCATCGCCGGGCCACGGGTCTTGACGATCTCGAAGCGGGCCACGGCCATGGCCAACACCCCCAGGATGACAACGGCGCCGCTGGCGGCGATGACCGGGCCCACACGTGAGAGCGCCTCAACGTCGGCACTCTGGAGCCGCGCCGAGCGGGCCAGCTCCTCCCGGAAGCGGGAAATGAGGAAGAGGGCGTAGTCGGTGCCCACGCCGAAGATGAGCACCACGAGAAAGGCTTCGGTGTCGGAGGAGACCTTGAGCCCGAGCTGGGCCAGCCAGCCCAACACTCCCCGGGCCACGACGAAGGCCACGCCGATGGAGACCAGGGGAATACCGGCCGCGATGGGCGCCCGGTAGATGAGGAGCAGGATGACGACGACGAGCACCACGGTGACAATGGTGGTGCGGTCGATGCCCTCGATGATGGCGGCCATCAGGTCGCGGTTGATGGCCGCCTCGCCGGTGACGTACACCTCCACCTCATCGGGGCGGGTCTCCTGCACGTGGGCGCGAATGGCGTCCACGGCCTGGTTGGCTGCGTCGCTCATGGGGGGTGCGGTCAGCTCGAAGGGGATGAGGAGCACAGTGCCATCGGGGCTTTGCAGGGTCTCCTGGGCTTGGGGGCCGGCGAAGGGGGAGACCACCACCCCCACCACGTCGGGCGCCCCCTCGGAGTCAAGCCAGGCGACCAGGTCGCGGGCATAGGCGATGTCCCTCTCGCGGAGGCCGTCGGGGCGGTAGAGCACGAGCACGCCGTCGTCGGCGCGCACGCTTTCTGGAAAGCGCTCCGCCAACGCCCGCTCGGCCTGTTGGGAGGGCACGTCGTCGGGCAGGAAGGCGATCTCGTTGGTCAGGCTGACATCGGCCAACCGTGGTGCCAGCGTGACCGCGGCCAGGGCCGCCAGGGCCCAGAGGACGATGACGATCCAGCGACTGCGCACCAGGGTGTGTGCGAAGCGTTGCCACATGGCGAACCTCCTTGAAAGAAACGAAAATTTTGAACAAAACAAAAAAGCCTCATTTGGGTCCCGAGTCGGCCACCTGCAGGGCCTGGAGCACCTCCTGGACGAAGGCGTTGAGCTGGCGACACTCGGCTTCGCTCAGTTGGGCCACGTGCTGTCGGTACCGCCGGCTCTGAAGGAGGAGGAAAGTGGTCAGCCGGCGGTTGAGGCGGCCGGTGAGGGCCAGGCCGACGCTCAGGCCGGCCAACGCCTGCACGCCCAGGTCGCCGGGAAGGCCCAGCGCGGCCAAGCGCTCCCGGAACTCGGGGTCCTGGCGCAAGCCGGCCAACGTCTCCTCCAGCAGGAGGAGGATGCCGGCCGTCATCTCGGCCAGGTAGGCGAGCGGCCCGGCTTCCTCGTCCACGCGGGAGA
>Ga0256839_1005344_pt1 | contig 11925 bp, 8 predicted proteins | sample 354166metaG_FD_185968 | JGI IMG/M metagenome (GOLD analysis project Ga0256839, IMG submission 185968) | Hydrothermal vent microbial communities from Mid Atlantic Ridge, Atlantic Ocean - 354-166 | ecosystem: Environmental > Aquatic > Marine > Hydrothermal vents | place: Atlantic Ocean: Mid...
CTACAACCAGTGTGGCAACGCGCCCCAGGGCCCCTTCCCCTACGCCGGCGACGTCTACTACGTGGTGGTGGACTGCACGGGCACCCCCATCTTCCCGGGCGGCCAGCAGTATTACAAGAAAGAAGTCCAGTTCCGCATCGCCTCGGCCGGCGCCTGGGACCCCACCGACGACTGGTCCTACCAGAGCCTCGGCCCCACGCGCGACGCCCTGCTCAAGGCCACCTCCATCCCCATGTACGACGCCGGCACCCTCATTTGGGGCGCCGAACCGGGCGGCTCCGCTGAGCCCACGCCGCCGTCCGCCGGGCCCCACCTCGTCCACCTGCCCCTCGTGAACAACGGCTCGGCGCCTGTTGCCACACCGACGCCGGCGCCCACGTCCACGCCAACGCCGGGAGCAGGGGGCGCCTGCCGGGTGGAGTACACCATCAGGGACGAGTGGGGCACCGGCGCCACGGTGGACGTCACAGTGACGAACACGGGGCCAGAGACGGTGGAGGGGTGGGTGCTGGCGTGGACGTTCGACAACGGCGAACGGATCACGGACGGGTGGAACGCCTCGTTCACCCAGGAGGGCGCCCGCGTCGAGGCCAGGAACGCGAGCTGGAACGCCCGAATCCCGCCGGGGGAGTCGGCGACGTTGGGCTTCACCATGAGCCACAGCGGGACCACGTCAACGCCGGACGACTTCACTCTCAACGGCGCCCTCTGTGTCGTGGCCGACACGCCGGGGAGCTGAACGCCAGGACGCCTGTAGCCCCGAAGGGATCGCCGGGGAAGCTGTCCGCCGGTTACCTGGGGAGATCACCTCGAGAGGAGGGCCGGGGGGAGGGTTCCCCGGCTCCTCCTTCCCGGTCGAGGGCGTCCACGAACTCCTGGAGCTCCTGTACCAGGGTGGGGCGGTTGTAGAAGGCGGCCACTTGCTCCAGGAGACAGAAGATGTCCATGTGACACCCGAGGCAGTGCATGTGGTGTTCCACGAAGAAGCGTGCCAGGCGTGGCTCGGCTTCGAGCAGCTCGGCCACGGTCATGGTCGGCTCGACCTTCATGGTGTTTGCCTCGCTTCCCTTCCTCTCCGTTATGGCCCCTGTGGTGGAGCGGTGCTCTCGGCCGGGTTGTAGACCACAAAGCGGCGGGCTTCTTCGTCAAAGGCCAGGACGACCACATCATACGGGGTCACGTTGACCTCCCGGTTCACCATGAGCTCCCATGTCTCGCCGTCGTCCATCATCCAGAACTCCAACCGGTGCCGGCCCGGCGGGAGAAACACCTGCTCGACGACGGTCACAGCTCCCTCCCGACGCAGTCCTCCCGGACGATAGGTGCGCTCAAGGCGAGTCTCCCCGTCCACGACCAGGCGGAGGCGCACCGGATATCGCTCGCCGCCCAGCACCTGCTCGGCCGAGACACCCTCGGGGAGCTTGGTCTGGAGCTCGGCCGAGGAGGGGGCCGGCGCCTTCAGCGGGGGCGTGTGGGCCATGACCACGCGCACGGCGGCCTGCTGCGGCGGGAGGCCCGAGGTGGCGGGGCGCTCGGGCCAGATGCTGATGGCCAGGGTCAGCGCCAGGAGGGCCAGGCCGCTCAGCATGGCCTTGGGCGGGGGAAGGACCAGCCGGCGCAGCCGCGCGCGCTCGAAGATCGCGGCCGGGAGCCGCTGAGCCGGCGAGCTCGCCGGCTCAGCGGCGACCACACGCTCGAGGAGCTCTTCGAGGCCGGCGCGGTCGCCGGGCGGCACGGCGGCCCAGTAGACGGGGCGCTCGAGAAGGCGACGCCGCAGGCGCACGTTCTCGGCCAGCCAGGCCGGCCCCTCGCGAAAGTTGCAGTCGTCGGCAGGGCAGCTCACCACCACGGCGGCCCGCGCGCCGGCGTCCAGGAGGGCGTGGAACCAGTCCGGGCTGACCATGCCGGCGCAGGGGAGCACCACGGCGGTCACGGGCACGGCCCCTCCTCCCCGCTCCCACGCGACTTGGGCCACGGGCAAGGCTGCCGCTTCGCCGCCAGCGTCGGCCAACGGGGGCACCCAGCTTGGGGGCAGGGTGCCCAAGAGGGCTTGGCGCTGGCAGGTGAAGAGGACGACCGGCGCCTCTCCTCCGGCCCGCGCTCTCCCCAGGCCCTCCTTCAGGTGATCCACCAGGCGGGTGGGGGAAAGGGGGCCCAAGTCCACGCCGGCGGTGGTACAGGTGCCAATGCAGAGGCCACAGCCCGTGCAGAGGGACTCGGTCACCACGGCCAGGGCCTTGAAGCCGGTGGCATCCCCGCTGCGGGGCACCATCTCGATGGCCTCGTAGGGGCACTTGAGAGCGCAGAGGGCACAGCCCGTGCAGAGGTGCTCGGTGATGCGGGCCACGCCCACGGGGCGCCCCTTGGCCAGCCAGGGCAGGGCCAGGAGAGCGCCCAGGATGACGAGCGTGCCCGCCAGGACCACCTTGGCCCCGTACCGGGAAGCCAGGGGCAAAAAGCCCAGGTAGAGCCAGTCCACCTCGGCGCGGGCCACCAGGCGCGCGAAGTCGGCCGGCGGCCCGCTGCTCGCGGGCCGGAGCAGGGCCAGGGCCACCAGCACAGCCACGGCCTGGAGGGTCAGCCAGCGCGGCGGGAGAAGGGCCGGGCGGGAGAGGCGGATGACGTGGACCAGCAGTCCCCCCAGGAGCAGGATGCCCAGGAAGACGTGCAGGAAGAGAATGATGACGAAAAAGGCGAAGTTGCGGTCCACGGCGCCGGGCTGGTAGAAGGCCATGGCCACCTGTCCGCCCACGAGGTTCACGCTGAACTCCGTGAGCCACTGGGCGCGGTCGTCCCAGACCAGCCAATATCCCATGACGCCGATGACGAAGACAACCAGGAGGATGACCCAGCCGCTCACCCAGGCCAGCCACCTGGCGCCCCAGAAGCGGTCGCCCACCAGCATCTTCAGGGCGTGCAACACCGCCACGACCACGAGCATGTCGGCCGCGTAGCGGTGGACGCTGCGCACGACGCTGCCCAGGGGAGAGGCGCTTATGGCCACCACCGTCTCGTATGCCCGGGCGGCCCCCGGGCGGTAGAAGATCGTCAGGTAGACGCCGGTCACCGTCAGGACCACGAGCAGGATGACGGCCAAGGTGCCCAAGTGGTACATGGGGTGGAACGCCGTCCCCGTGAGACGGCCGAGGGCCCGCTCCACAGCCGCCCACCCGCGCTCCAGGCGCCGCAAGAGACGGCGCTCCGCGTACAGCGGTGTTCGTCGTTTCATCGGAATAGGCTCCAGACACGGATCTTGCTTTTACTGTAGCACCGGGGGAGCCCTTCCGTCTTTGCGCTGGCGCAAGGTTTGTGGCCCCACAGTGGGGAAAGCCAAGGGGGGCGAAGGTCCGCTCACGAGGCCGTGGCGGAGGGCGTCCTGTCGGCCGCGAGGAGCCCGCCCAGCTCGGCCACCACCATGCCGGCAAGGATGAGGGCGCCGCCCACAAGCTCCTTGAGGCCCAACACCTCGCCGGCCAGCCACCAGCCGAAAAAGGCGGCGAAGACGGGCTCGAGGCTGAAGATGAGGGCCGTGTGGGTCGGCGTGGTGAAGGGCTGTACGCTGTTCTGCAGGCCCAGGGCCACCACCGTGGCCGCCAGGGCGGTGAAGAGGATGGCCGCCCACGTGGCGCGGGGCAGGCGCACCTCGGGGGTCTCGAAGATAAAGGCGCCCCCCAGGGCGATGAGGGCCACCACGGCAATTTGCACCACGGTCAGGCTCAGCGGGTCGTGGTGGGGGGCAAACCGCGAGACGCTGATGATGTGCATGGCAAAGGCCACCGCGCACCCCAACACCCAGAGATCGCCCGGCGCCGGGCGCAGGGAGGCGTCCAGGGTGAGCAGGCCCAGCCCGGCCGTGGCCATAGCCACGCCCGCGGCCGTCCAAGCGCCCGGCGGCTGGCGCAGCCACAAGGCCGCGATGACGGGCACCAGGACGACGCTCAGGCCGGTGATGAAGCCGGCCTTGCCCGTGGTGGTGTACTGGAGCCCGATGGTCTGGAGGATGTACCCCAGGGCCAGCCAGACGCCGATGATGCCCCCGGCCCGGAGCTCAGCACGGGAGAGGGCGCGCACGCGCCGGTGAAAGAGCAGGGCCAGCGCCAACGCGGCCACCGTGAACCGCCACGCCACGAAAGTAAGCGGCCCGACGGCGTCCAACGCTCCCTTCACCACCACAAACGTGGAGCCCCAGATGAGGGTCACGAGCACAAGTGTGATGTCGGCTTGCCAGCGAGACATGGGTGTTTCCCCCATCACAGTGAGCGGGATATCGGTGCGGCCCCCTTATTCGCCCCGGCTGAACAGGTACATGGCCAGAGCGTTCATCACGATGCCGAACCCCAGCACGATGAGCACATCGTGCCAGACCTCCAAGGGCCGGCCGAAGAGCTCCAAGCCCAGGCCAAACTCGGCCAGGCGGTTCAGGACGAAGGCGGGCAGTCCCTGGGCCTCCAGGACCGTGCGGCGCAGCGGGTCCACGGCGTAGCTGGCCGGGTTCACTTTGACGATGATCTCCATCCACGTGGGCAGACCGCGCATGGGGAAGAAGGCCCCGCTGAGGAAGATCATGGGAAAGGCGATGAACTGGTTGACGGCCTGGAACCCCTCCACGCTCTTCATGCGCGAGCCGAGGGCCACGCCCATCGAGGTCATGGCAAAGGCGCCGATGAACATGAGGGGCCAGAGGCGGAGCACCATGCCCAAAGTGAGTTCCACGCCGGCCAGCGGGGCGATGAGCAACACAAGGGTGCCCTGCACTGTGGCCACCGAGGCACCGCCCAGAGTCTTGCCCAGGGCCACGGCACCACGGCTCACGGGCGCCACCAACACTTCCTTCAGGATGCCGAACTCCCGGTCGAAGACGACCGAAATGCCGCTGAAGATGGAGGCGAAGAAGATGTTCATGGCGATCACGCCGGGGAAGATGAACTGCTTGTAGTCCACGGCCATGCCGCCCACCGAGGCCGGGCCTGTGCCGGCCGTCTCCACGAGGGGGCCCATGGCTCCGCTCAGCCCGTTGCCGAAGACAACCAGGAAGATCACCGGAAAGGTGAGGGCGCTGATGATGCGGGCCTTGTCGCGCCACCAGCGCACCATGTCTCGACGCCAAATAATGTACACGGCTTGAAGTGTGTGCCACGTCATGGTGATGCCACCTCGCGTTCGTTCTTTGTGTGATGGAGCACTGGTGTTCTCCTACCTGTGGGGCCTCATGCCGAACCGTGTGCGAAGCCGGTTGCGCTGCACGTCCTTCTGGTCCAACTCGGCGTCGCGGATCGTGCGTCCAGTTAGCTTGAGGAAAACATCGTCCAGCGTGGGCCGGCGCAGGCTGATGGTGTGGAGCGTGCCCGGGAACTCGCGCACGAAGCGCGGGATGAAAGTCTCGCCGTCTTCCACCTCGAAGCGCAACTCGTCCTTGTAGCGCTGGACGCGAACGCCGAACTGCTGCTCGATCAGCGTCGCGTCCTGGTCCATGTTCGCCGTGCGCACGGTGATCACGTCGCCGCCCACTTGGCGTTTCAACGCCTCGGGGGTGTCCAGGGCCACAATGTGGCCGTGGTCCATGATGGCCACGCGGTCGGCGAACTCGGCTTCCTCCATGTAGTGGGTGGTCATGAAGATGGTGATGCCCTCCCGCTCCCGGAGGCCGAAGATGTACTCCCACATGTGGCGGCGCGTCTGGGGGTCGAGCCCGATGGTGGGCTCGTCGAGGAAGAGCACGCGGGGCGTGTGGAGCAGGCCCCGGGCGATCTCCAGCCGGCGCTTCATGCCGCCGGAGAAGCGCTCCACCAAGTCGTCGGCCCGGTCGCTCAGCTTCACCATCTCGAGCACCTCGCGGATGCGCCGCCGGCGCTCGGCCGGCGGCAGGTGGTAGAGCACGGCGTGGAACTCCAGGTTCTCGGTGGCCGTGAGGCGGTCGTCCAGGCTGGGCTCCTGGAAGACGATGCCGATGGCGCGCCGCACGGCGGCCTGCTCGCGGACCACGTCGTGGCCGGCGAGGAGGGCGCGCCCCTCTGTGGGCCGAAGCAGGGTGACCAGCATCGAGATTGTGGTGGTCTTGCCCGCCCCGTTGGGCCCCAGAAAGGCGAAGATCTCGCCCGGGTGCACCTCGAAACTCACGTGGTCCACGGCCGTGAAGTCGCCGAAGCGTTTGGTCAACCCGTCCACCACGATCATGGCAGCGGTCATGCTCCACCTCCGTCCTTTTGGGCCCACCGGCGTGGCCTCAGCCCCCTGTGGTAGAGGAGATGGCCGGTCGCGGCCAAGGCCGCCACAGCCACAGCTCCCCACACCTTCGCGCGGCCGCGGTGGTTTGTGCTGTGTCGGGATGCCGGCGGGGTGTATCGCCTGAGCAGGAGCGTCACCAGCCAGTTGAAGGGGCCCGGCATGAGGCGAATGGCCTCGCTCATCACGGCGTCGGCCAGGGTGACGTAGAGGCGGCGGGGCCGACTGTGGACCGCCTCCCAGATGGCCTCGGCGACGCGCTCCGGCGCCACGCCGGCATCGCGCCGGCGGAGCCACTCGAGCGCCTCCACCCGGATGTCGTCGGCCGAGCCGGCGGGCACGATGTGCTCGCGGAAGGCCGTGCGCGTCATGCCCGGCACCACGCGCACCACGGCGATGCCCGTGTGGGCCAGCTCGGCCCGGGCCACGTCGCTCAAGTGAGCCAGGGCGGCCTTGGAGGCAGTGTAGCCGCCGGCCAGGGGAAAGGGCATGTTCTCCATGACCGACGAGACGTTGACGATGACGCCGTTGCCCTGTTGGCGCATGGTTGGCACCACGGCCTGGAGCAGGGCCACGGGCGCGAAGACGTTGAGGCGGAAGAGCTCCTCCAGTTGGCCCACGTCCAGCGAGGCCACTGTGCCAAACATGCCCCGGCCGGCGTTGTTGATCAGGGCGTCCACCCGGCCGAAGGTGGCCAGCGTGTGCTCGACGAGGTGGTTCACTTGCTCCTGGTCGGTGACGTCCGTGGGCACGGCCAGCGCCCGGCCGCCAGCCTGCTCGATCTCGCGGGCCAGAGCCTCGATCCGCTCGGCCGACCGGGCGGCCAGCACCACGGCCCAGCCCCGGTCGGCGAAGAGACGGGCCGTGGCCGCACCAATGCCGAAGCTGGCGCCCGTCACGATGACGACAGGTCGGTCCGTCGCACGTGTCATGAAAGGTCCTCCTGTTGGACGTGATGATGGCGGAGGGCGCGCTCCAGCGCCTCCACCACAGTGCGCTGTTCTTCCAAGGTCAAACCGCTCAGCAGGCGCGCGACAGCCTTCCGGCGGACATCTTGCATACACGTCATCACCTCCCGGCCGCGCTCGCTGAGGGCCAGGCGCCAGATGCGCGTGTCGTCGGGATCGGGGTGGCGCTCCACCAGGCCGGCCTCCAACAGGGAGCGCACGGCCTGGGAGATGGCCGCTGGCGTCACCTCCAACGAGGCGGCCATCTCCTTTTGGGAGAGGCCTGGGTGGTAGGTTAACTGGTGCAAGATGCGGATTTGGGTGAGGTTGAGCCGTTCGCTCATGCCCTCGGGCAGGCGGTACTGGACGAGTTTGCCTAAGGCCCCGAAGACGTTGAGCAGGCGTTCGGCGAGCTGGTAGGTCTCCTCGGGAATGGGGTCTGGAGCAGGCCGGGACGGGATCATGGGCACCACCAATTAATTAATTTAACTAACTCTTCCGGCGCGGCAAGTATACTCCTGAAGTGACGAGCTGTCAAATGGGGGTCACCTGGGGGAGCCGAAGGGGATGACCACGGCGTCCTCGTCCAGCCTGCGGCCGTTTGGGTCCCGGGCCGGCAGGCGTCGCAGGGTCTCCAGCTCGTAGAGGCCCACTTTCACGGCCTGGGGCGAGGCGTTGGGGGGCAGGGGGAGCTCGTGGACGTCGGCCAGGAGGTCGCCGGGCTCCCACTGGGAGAAGGGGAAGAGGCCGTTCACAGGCGGCGCGTCCGCCTGAGCGATGATGGCGCCGTCGGCGTCCACCAGGTGGATGAAGAGCTGGTAGTTCCGGCGGGGGCGCGCTCGTGCCCGCCAGAAGAGGGTGAGCCGGGCACGACCTCCGCCGTCCCGTTCCAGGCGGGCGCTCACCAGCTCCAGGTCCCCGTTGTCGCCGAACAGCACGCCCACATCACGCCCTTCGGGGCGCACCGGCCGTCGAGGGCGCACCCGCACCGTGGTGGGGAGCTCCACGGTCCCGGCGCGCTCCAGGGTGAGCGGGTCGTAGAGCCCTGCGACAAGGCGGTACCGGACTGCCGGCGCGCTCTCGGGAACGCGCAGGCGGTGGTCATCTATAATGTAAAGGGCGGGGTCCCACGCCCTTGTGGGCACGTCGCCGGGAGGGAGGGTGTCCGAGCCGGCGAAGGCGCGCCCTTGGGGGCCGGCCACCAGTTGGACGAAGGCGGCGTAGTCGGCCTCCAGCCGCGCCAGCGGCTGCCAGTAGAGGCGCACGTCGAGGGTGCCCCCCTGGACCACGCGGGTGGCGCTCAGGTCGTAGCCGATGAGGGCCACAGGCGCTTCTGCCCCCAGGGGCATGAAAGCGGAGTAAGTGGCCGGCAGCGCCCTGTCCGGCGGGGAGGTGACCACGAACCGGCGCGAGAGCAGGTCGCCCCAGGCAACGCGCAGGAGGAGGACGAGGCCCACGGCGAGCCAGGGGAGGGCCTGCCAGGGGCCCACACGTGGAACCGATGGATGGCGGGCTGCTCCCGCCGGCCGACGTGCTTTCCGCCGTCCCGCCGGCCACGCCCCCCCCAGGAGGAGCCACGCCGCGCTCGCCAGGGCCACCAGGCCGCTGATGGCCCGCACGGGCGTGTTGCCCATGCGCACCTCCAGGCGGTGTTGGCCGGCCGGCAGGCGCACGCGCAGGAGCCCGGTGGCCGGGTCGCGCGCCACGGGCACGGGCCGGCCGTCCACCAGGGCACGCCATCCGGGAAAGGCGAACTGGGGCAGGGTGGCCCACGTCTCGCCGCCGGCGCGGTAGCGGAGCGCGATCCAGTGGGCTCCCCACCCCTCGACCTCGCCCTCCAACGCCGGCGGCGGTTCCACGAAGGCCCGGCGCTCGAGAGCGTCGTCCACGCCGGCCGGCAGGCCGGCCGCCACCTCGGGCGGGACGGGCAGGAACTCGCCCGCTGCCGTGGTGCCCCACGTGCCCGTGCGCCGCTCGTAGCGCACCACAGCGGCCGGGGTGGTCTCCGCCGGTGCGAAGCGCCACTGGAAGAAGTAGGGCATGGCGGCGCCGGCGAGCAACAGGACGGCCAGGCCGGCTGCAATGGCCTCGGCCGGCGCGCGGCGGTGGGGAGCCGAGGGCCGAAGCCGGCCCAGGAGATCGGCCAGGCCAACCACCCCGAAGCCCACCAGCAGGGAGGAGAAGAGGAAGGCCGGCCCGTAGAACCGGGTGGGAAACTGGGCGTAGGCGAGTGGCGGCAGGGCTTCCCACAGGGGAGCCGAGGCCGGCACCATCATGAAGAGGGCTGCCAGCCACAGGACCACAGCCAAGGCCCGCACGTCGCGCCGCCACCGGGCGACCGGCACTTTCACCAGGGTAAGCCCCCCAACGGCGGCGAGCACCAGGTGGGCTCTGCCCACGTTGAAGGGCAGCTTCGGGTTGTACGCCCGCGTGTCCTGGAGGGGCGTGGCCGCGAGCATCTCCCGCACCGAGATGAGGTGCAAGGTGGGGTCGAAGAAGCCCTGCCGGGCCACGTCGAGGGCCACGAGAGCGCGTTCGGCCAGGGCCGGGCCCCAGTAGAGGGCTCCCAGCCCCACGGCGAGGACAAAGGCCTGCCCGGCGCGGCGGAACGCTGCCCAACGGCGCCGGCGGGGGACAGCCGTCACCAGAAGCCACGCCACGTAGAGGGCCAGGAAGGGAGTGAAGAGCAGGGTGCTCACGTGGTGGCTCAGGATGAGCAGGCCGTAGGAGAACGCGGCGGCCACCAGGACACGCCGGCCCGGCTCCTCCGCGAGCACCAGGCGGCCCCAGGCCAGGGTGATCCAGGGAAAGAGGGCCCAGGCCCAGAACTGCTGGTAGTTGCCCTGGACGAAGAGCTCTCTGAAGCGGTAGGGAGCCAGGGTGTAGGCCACGGCGGCCGCGAGGGCGGCCCCTGGAGGAAGGTGCTCGCGCGCCCAAGCGTACATGCCCAGCGCATACGCCCAGGAGGCGAGGGCTAAGAAGAATTTCAGGGCCGCCACCGGGGAGAGGAACGCCTGCAGGCCGGCCACGGCCGCGTAGAGGAAGGGGGGCGTGAAGGTGAAGATGGGATAGCCCAGCCCGCGGGCCAACAAAGTGTGCCAGCGGGGCCACCAGACGCCCTCATCCCAGGCCCAGCGCCACAGGAGGGCGCGGTGCAGGTGCAACATGCCGTCGGCCGTGAGGGGCAGGCCGCCGGCAATGAGGTATGGGAAAACGGGCAAGAGGCTGACAAGGGCCAACGCAGCCGCAGGGGCCAGCCGAGCCGGGCGAGTCATGGGCCACCGTCGTGTGGGTGTGGTCTCCGTGCGGGGAGTATAGCACATTTCGACAAAATGACATCCGGTGGGAGGCATATCTCGAGAGCTCCTTCATGTGCTGCCCCCAACCTCAATTGACGTTCGGAGGGGAAGAGGGTAAAATCACTTATCGCTGTTTTTCGGCTTCTTCCGCGCCGGGAAGGCGCCGACGTTGGCGTTCATTTCCCCACACCTTGATTCCCCGCGCCATGGTTCCCTCCAGGCACAAAGAGCAGCCGAGCAGAGTGTCCAAAGAGCTCCGTACAAGTGACCCGACCCAGGAGGGAATCTCATGCGCGTGTCTCTTTCACGTCGGCTATCTCGCTTTGGGGCCATCTTCGGTGTCCTCGCCCTCGCCGCTGTTGTCCCCATCGTCTTTTCCCTGATCGTGACGCTAGGCGCCCAAGCATCAGCCCAGGAGCACGTCTACCGAAGTGATGTGAACAGAAGCCAGAATGGTACTGTGGTCAATAGCAACATTATCACCGACACGACGTGGACGCGGGCCGGCAGTCCGTATGAGGTTATTGCCAACGTATCGGTCGACCCAGGTGTTGTGTTGACGGTGGAGCCCGGGGTGGAGGTGCGCTTCGAGCAGAACAAGGGGCTGACGGTGCAGGGCACGCTCTGGGCCGTTGGGACGGCCTCACAGCCCATCACCTTTACCGGCACGAGCAAGCAGCCGGGATGGTGGAGTAACATCCGCATCCTGGGCAGCTCCGGCGCGCCCAACGTGGGCAGCCGGCTAGCCCACGTCACGGTCGAGTATGCCGGCGCCAGCTACGCCAACCTCTACCTGAGCGAGGCCCAGGTCACCATCACCGACAGCACCTTCCGGGGCAGCAGCAAAGACGGCATCTACGCCTGGCTGGGCGGAGTGGCTCACATGACGGACACGCAGTTCATCAGCAACACCACATACGCGGTGCGCTTTGCCGACGGCAGCGTGAACCCCGTGCTGGCCCGTTTGACCGGAGAGCAGAATGGCATCGACGGTGTGGCCTTGGGAAGCGGCACCCTCACCGGCGCTCACACGTGGGAGAACATGGGGATGGCCTACGTGATCGTGGGCAACGAGTCGGTGAGCCAGGGCGCTGCCCTCACGGTGGAGCCCGGGGTGGAGGTGCGCTTCGAGCAGAACAAGGGGCTGACAGTGCAGGGCACGCTCTGGGCCGTTGGGACGGCCTCACAGCCCATCACCTTCACCGGCACGAGCAAGCAGCCGGGATGGTGGAGTAACATCCGCATCCTGGGCAGCTCCGGCGCGCCCAACGTGGGCAGCCGGCTGGCCTACGTCACGGTCGAGTATGCCGGCGCCAGCTACGCCAACCTCTACCTGAGCGACGCCCAGGTCACCATCACCGACAGCACCTTCCGGGGCAGCAGCAAAGACGGCATCTACGCCTGGCTGGGCGGAGTGGCTCACATGACAGACACGCAGTTCATCAGCAACACCACAT
>Ga0256839_1005345_pt1 | contig 11925 bp, 8 predicted proteins | sample 354166metaG_FD_185968 | JGI IMG/M metagenome (GOLD analysis project Ga0256839, IMG submission 185968) | Hydrothermal vent microbial communities from Mid Atlantic Ridge, Atlantic Ocean - 354-166 | ecosystem: Environmental > Aquatic > Marine > Hydrothermal vents | place: Atlantic Ocean: Mid...
GCCTGTTTGCGATAGCAAGCATTCAGCGTGGATATTTCATGGGTTTCTTGTGGCTGACCCTTTGCTTGATACACGCGGCTGACCCCACCCCCAGGAAAGCCAAGCAAGCTTTCAGCCCAGCCAATCGCGTTGGTATGCTCAGGCACAATCACCCCACCTTGCACGCCCAAAACAGACTCATCCTTGAGTGGTGAAACAAGCTGACTCAACCAATCATTATCCACCCTGCAATCATCATCAATAAACACCAATGTGTCATACCTGGCATGTTGCACCGACATATTCCTGGCATAAGCAATACCTAAGTTTTTCATGGGGTGCGGCACATACACCACGCCTTCAGGTGCTTGCGGGTTATCCGTTTCTTCCACCACCACGATTTCAAATTCGCCGTCAAAAACCTGTTGCCGCAAATCATCAAGCACACGATTCAACAGGTCTCGCCTATCTCGTGAAATCACCAAAATAGAAACCTGCATCATTTATGCCGCACCCTGCACAATACGCATCACTTGCTCAGCTCGTGCTGGCCACTGATGCTTTTGCATTGCCGCATCGTTTGCTATTGTATGCTGCGAAGGTGCGTTGAGGCTCGCATCCAAAGCTTGCAACCAGCCCTGCTCTGTTTTGCACATGGTAACCCATGGTTGTAAATGCTCCGCTGTTTCACACGCTGTAGCAATGATGGGTTTCTGAGCCACTAGGTAGTCGTAAAGCTTGGTGGCATCGCCTTGAATCCCTGCAATATAAGGTGCAACAAGCACATCACAGTGCTGCATATATGAGAGCAGTTCTTGTGGTTGTTTTGTGCCTAGCCAGTGGATATTGCTTTGCCCACCAAGCACTTGTTTGCTTGCATCACTTGCTCCACCAATCATCACCCATTGCCAGTCCTTCCTTTTTTCTGACAACCACCGCACCAGCTTTGCATCAAACCAAGGCCCCGCATGACCAACAAAGCCTATTCTTGGTTTGGCGATATGTGCTAACGCCTTTGGTTCACTCTGAATAGGCTGTATTGCCAAAGCTGTTGCATTCGGCACATGATAAACATGTGCATCACTACCACGCCAAGCCACTGCCCGCTTATACAGAGCCTGAGTAACCGTTAAGACAATATCTGCATGTTTTACACATTTTTCCTGCAATGCTTTCATCTCATCATTCGCATGAAACACAGCCCAATCTTCCGTCCAGTCAAACACAACTTTTGTTTTTTGCTGCAAAACACTCACCATAGCAAAATCATATGGATGGTAAAAAATACTCACCCAGTTACCACGACCATGTAATAAGCTTGAAATTCCATTGGCTACTCTTTTTCGATTAAAGTCCCGAACACACGCTACCCTTTCAAGTGGTACGCATAAGGCTTTTTGAATGACATGAACCTTGCCATGTTGCTCAAGACCATGTGATTTCTCACCTCGCCACCAAGCAGCATGTCGATCCAAATATAATACTTTGTTCACATCTTCTCGTTTAGACAAGGCATAGGGAAGCCACTGCTTTCTCGCCCAGCGGGTATCACCCCATGCTTCTTTAGACACAATAAGAAAGTTATATTTATTCACCAACTTTCTTTTCCAACGTTAAAATCATCCAATAGGGATAGTGCTTAAACCAAGGCACACATGACCAAAGCCTATCCGCCTTGGGCGACTCCAAAAGGTTTTGTAACCATGGTAGCCTAGACAACCACTGCGGAAAAATATAACGCACACCATCTTGCCGTGTGACTTCAAACCCTGCCTGCTCAAACATTTTTTTAAAGTCTTGAACAAGCATAAACCGATGCTCAAAACCATGGATTTCAACAGGTGTCATTTCTCGGTAATGTTCATCAGCATCACAATAGTAAGGGCGCTTTTCACGCCACATTTCATACCGTGATCTCAGGGTTACATTGGGCACAGAAATAATCCAATGACCACCATCCCTTAGAACACGAAAAACTTCTTCCATCATCAAACGCATGTCAGGTACATGTTCCAAGACTTCCATGCTAATCACTGTGTCAAACTGGTTATCCTCAAAGGGCAACCTCGTTCCATCAGCCACCATAACATTCAAATGCTTATCTTGGGCAAGTGCCAAGCGCTCAGTGTTTAAGTCAACACCAAAGCCTTGGTAGCCAAGCTCCTGCAACAGTGCACCTTCACCGCAGCCAATATCAAGGCATATTCCATGTTTGGGGTGCAGCGCCCTTACCCAATACGCCATGCGTTGCAGCAAAGCAGTTGGCCATGCGCCTTTCACATAGCGGTCTGGAGAAGCATGACCCAATGGCTGAATATCTGTCATTTACTCTTAACCATAGTAACAAGTTGCATCATAAAATCTCTCTCCCTTAGCCATGTTATCATCAGCCAAACACTCAAATAAAGAAAGCCAATAAGCAATACTCCTAACTTTGGCACCAATAAAGCTATAAACCATGTGAACACAAATGCGCTAAACCCTGGCATCGTACCTGATAGAATTTGCCTAACAAAAGAGGTATAACCTCCGACCAGCTCAGTTTGAACAGCCCGCATATGTAGCGCCAAACTTAAACAGTAAACCAATAATAATACAATCGCTGCTCCAACCAAACCAAACCCATACACAGCGGGTAAAATCAAGACTCCAAACAATGTGAACTCAATCCATTTCATCTTATGCATCACCGCAGTTCTTTTTCTGGCCATCAAAACAGGACCAAACACAGTCGCCACTCCACGCACCCAACCCATACACAATAAAACAACAAAAACAGAAGCCGCAGGCAACCATTTTTCCCCAAGCACAAAGCCAATGAGTGCCTCAGGAAACAAAAGCACAAAACAAACGACTGGTGTTAATATTCCCGCCATTAATCGCACACTTAAACCCAGTATATATTGAATTCGTTGAACATCATCCTGTATTTCCGAGAGTGCTGGAAACATCACCATATTAAATATTTGCACCAACTGGTTGGTTAAGATTGCCGCAAGGGTAAACGCCACGCCATAGTAGCCAAGTTGATCCACGCCCATGATTTTTCCGACCACCATGTCATCCAAGTTTGTCATGGCAAAAACCAAAATACCTGATCCCATCAAGTGACCACCATAGCGCCATATTTCTAGGGCAGAAGTACGACTAAACTGACCTGATGGACGAAAGTGATGCAAGAAATAAGACAGCACTGAGGATGCCAAAACGCCTGCGATAATACCCCAAAGAATAGACTCCGCACTGGCTTGCCAATAGATAACCAATAAAATTGATACTATGGTCTGTACCGTTTCTCGTGTGAAATCAATATAGGTTTTTTGTTTAAAGCTTAGTTCTTTTTTTAGCAGTACCAAGCCAAGGCTCTCAAAACCTTGAATGAAAGGGATCAATGCCGCCCACTGGAGCAACACTTGCAATTGAGGGCTTTCAAAAAAAACTGCCGCAAATGGCGCAAGCAACCAGCACAACAATGCAAGCACCAAGCCCCGAACCCAGTTCATATGCAATGCTGTATGCAAGAAAGCGGGTGTTGGGTTTACTTTCTGGATAACCGAGGCTGATGTTCCAGTATCCGATAGCACCCACATGCTACTAACAACTAAGGTTACAAGCGTGATTAAACCAAAGTCAGACGGTAGCAAAAAGTGTGCTAAAAAAGTTAGCCGGAATAATCCAATGATTCGTGAAAACCCAAATGCCAAACCAACCCATAGACCTGCACGAAATACACGGCTTGACAGGCTCATGGGTTACTACCTCCTCCCAAAGAGAGTATCAATCACCCGTAGCTATGCGATCAACAAGCTGTTTCACCGTGGGGATAAAGCCATTTTTGTAGAATGGGTCTTGGGCGAATTTATATGCCGCATGACCTGAGAACATCAAATTATGCTCGGGTGCATCACCATAGGCTGAGCGCAGCAAGGTTTTTTGAATGCAATAACTTCTTGGGTCTGCCTTGCGACCTGTGGTTCCCTTTTCATTATCCGCCCAATTGCTAAACTTGCACTGCGACAAACAACCCATGCAGTCCAACTGATCTTTACGGATTTCAGCAGCTTTCTCTTCCGTCACAAACACAAAAGTTGAATCTGGTGTTGGCAAAGCCTTGGTAAAGCCTTCAGCTATCCACTTATCTGCGCTGGCTTTACCTTCAGGCGTTAAATATACCACACGATTTCTTGGCCCATAAGTAAAGGGAACCGTATGATTATCCGCATGTTCAGGATGATCGGTAAATGCAACCTGCCGCTCAGAACGCGCATATAACTCATCCAAAAAAGCATTGCGCACAGCTGATGAATAAAAGCCTGTGGGTGAGAATGGGTTCAAAGCAACATCACCTTCTTTTAAGCTTAGCAATGTTGGCCCCCATGAGTCTCGAACTGGGCTTTCTTGCGTTAGAAGCGGGCGAGTGCCAAATTGAAAGGCAATAGGCGCAACAGCGGGGTCAACCATCCAATCTGCCCACTCTCGCAAATACCATACCCCACCAGCCATGATAATTGGTGTATTTTCCAAGCCAAACTTATTCATGGTTGCACGCAGCTCTTTCACCCGTGGATAAGGGTCTTGCGGTTGGTCAAAGCGCTCCGTGTTGGACAAGCCATTGTGCCCACCTGCAAGCCAGGGGTCTTCATACACCACACCACCCAGCAAATCGGGAGCCTTGCGGTATGAGCGAAGCCAAAGCGCGCGAAAAGCACGGGCTGATGAAATAATAGGATAATAATGAACACCATATTGTACTGCAATTTCTGCAAGCTTGAATGGCATACCCGCACCACAAGTTACTCCGTGTACAATGCCTTTGGCTTCCTTGAGTATGCCATGAAGCACCTGCTGCGCTCCACCCATCTCCCAAAGCACATTGACATGCAGCCTGCCATTTCCATCCGCAATATCGTGCGCTTGCCTTAGCTGGGTTAAACCACCTTCGATGCCAAACTGAACCAACTCCTTAAAACGCTCCTTTCGGTTTCTTCCCTTATATTCAACAGGTATAATATTACCATGCTCATCATGGCGGCTTGCATTCACCGCCGACACCGTGCCTATGCCACCTGCCTTCGCCCATTCTCCTGAAGTTAAACCTGTTGAAATACCAACACCCTTTCCACCTTCAATTAACGGCAACACCTCTTTACCTGAAAAAACCATGGATTCTAAATTGAATGACATAAATACACCTTATCCAAACTTGTAGGTCGCTTCCCCTTTTGTTCTGTAGGGCAAAAAAGGGTTGAAATCAACATATTGCAAGCGCACAGAATAAACACTCCACACAAAATGAGCAAGCCACTTAGAGCAATGCAACATATTCCGCAACCCCCCTGCAATCACAACGCACCTGTTGACGCCACAAAAAAACAACCGCAATCTCACCCTGAACTTTTGAAGAAAAAATCAACACACTTTGACCCACACAAGCAGGAGCCTCACCATGACAAGCAACCAACAGCGCACCGCTCTACAACGCCAAATCTGGCAAATCGCCAATGATGTCCGAGGCGCCGTCGATGGTTGGGATTTCAAGCAATATGTACTCGGCACACTTTTTTACCGCTTTATCAGCGAAAACTTTGCCAACTATATCGAAGGCGGTGATGACAGCATCCGCTATGCCGAACTCCCCGATGATGTGATCACGGACGACATCAAGGACGATGCTGTTAAAACCAAGGGCTACTTTATCTACCCCAGCCAATTGTTTGCCAATGTGGTGAAACATGCGCATACCAACGAAAGCCTGAATACTGATCTGGCAAAAATATTCTCAGACATTGAAGCCTCCGCCAGCGGCTACCCCTCCGAAGACGACATCAAAGGCCTGTTTGCCGATTTTGATACCACCAGCAACCGCCTGGGTCATACAGTCAAAGACAAAAACAACCGCCTTGCTGCCGTGCTCAAAGGCGTGGCAGGGCTAGACTTTGGCAATTTTGAAGACAACCACATCGACTTATTCGGCGATGCCTACGAGTTCCTGATTGGCAACTACGCCGCCAATGCGGGTAAATCCGGCGGTGAGTTTTTCACTCCCACCCATGTCTCCAGGCTGATTGCACAAATCGCCATGCACAAGCAAACCAGCGTCAACAAAATCTTTGATCCTGCCTGCGGCTCTGGCTCATTATTGTTGCAAGCCAAAAAACACTTCGATGCCCATACCATTGAAGAGGGCTTCTTCGGTCAGGAAATCAACCACACCACCTACAACCTGGCGCGGATGAACATGTTTTTGCACAACATCAACTACGACAAGTTCAGCATCAAGCTGGGCAACACCCTGATCGAGCCCCATTTTGCAGAGGACAAACCCTTTGACGCCATCGTCTCCAACCCGCCCTACTCGGTCAAATGGATAGGCAGCGATGACCCCACGCTGATCAATGACGACCGCTTTGCCCCCGCAGGTGTGTTGCCGCCCAAATCCAAGGCAGACTTCGCCTTTGTGCTACACGCCTTGCATTACTTATCCAGCAAGGGGCGTGCTGCCATTGTCTGTTTCCCTGGCATTTTCTATCGTGGTGGCGCCGAGAAAAAAATCCGCCAATATCTGGTGGATAACAACTATGTCGAAACCGTGATTTCACTCGCGCCTAATCTGTTTTACGGCACCACCATTGCCGTCAATATCCTGGTGCTCTCCAAACACAAAAGCGACACCACCACCCAGTTCATCGATGCCAGCGGCGAGGATTTCTTCAAAAAAGAAACCAACAACAATGTGCTCACCGACCAGCATATTGAAAAAATCATGGCAATGTTTGATAGCAAGGAAACGGTCGAACACATTGCCGAAACCGTGGACAACAGCAAAATTGCTGATAACGACTACAACCTCTCCGTCAGCGCCTATGTCGAGCCCAAAGACACCCGTGAAGTGATTGATATCGTGGCACTTAATGCTGAAATCAAAACCACCGTCGCCAAAATCGACCAGCTACGAGCCGAGATTGATGCGATTGTGGCGGAGATTGAGGCGGGGGCAGAATGAAAGATAAGCCCGTTTCACTGACTCAAACACCCGAAGGCTATGGCGATTGGCTGGCTGAACTGAAGAACAGGATTCACACTGCCAGACAGCGTGCAACACTGGCGGTTAACCGTGAATTGATCCTGCTCTATTGGCAGATCGGAAAGGATATTTTGGCGCGGCAAAATGCTCAGGGATGGGGGGCAAAGGTTATCGAACGACTGGCGCATGATTTGACGACCGCCTTTCCCGATATGAAAGGCTTTTCTTCACGCAACCTCAAATATATGCGCGCATTTGCTGAAGCATGGACGGATGAACAGATTGTGCAACAGGCTGTTGCACAATTACCCTGGGGTCACAATCTGGTGTTGCTGACCAAGTTGAAAAAGCATGAAGAACGCGTGGCGTATGCTCAAAAAGCACTTGAACACGGTTGGTCACGCAATGTGCTGGTCATGCAGATTGAAACGGGGCTTCTTGAGCGCGAAGGCGCTGCTGTGACCAATTTTGAGCAGCGCTTGCCCAAGCCTCAATCCGACCTTGCCCGCGAATCGTTGAAAGACCCCTACCGTTTTGATTTTCTGGGGCTGACTGCCGAAGCTCAGGAGCGCGACATTGAGCAGGCATTGGTACGCCATGTGACTGAATTTCTGCTGGAGTTGGGTGCGGGTTTTGCCTTTGTCGGCAAGCAGGTGCATCTGGAAGTCGGGGGCGATGATTTCTTTATCGACTTGCTGTTTTACCACTTGAAGTTGCGCTGTTATGTGGTGATTGAACTGAAGACTGGTGATTTCAAGCCCGAACACCTCGGTCAGTTGGGATTTTATCTCACTGCTGTGGATCGTCAGCTCAAAGCAGAAGAAGATCAGCCCACCATTGGCTTATTGCTGTGCAAGAGCAAAAACAAAGTGGTGGCAGAATATGCACTGGGTGACAAAACTCAGCCCATGGGCATTGCAGAATACAAGTTGCAAGAGGCTTTGCCTGAGCATTTGGAGAGCAATTTGCCCAGCATCGAACAAATTGAACGGGAATTGCGGAGGGATAAGGCGTGAGTGAGTTGGAACCACAGAACACACAGAAGAATAGATTTTTGGAAAAGCTGCTGGATGGGGCTGAGGTGGCGTGGTTGCCGCTGGGGGAGGTTGCGGAAACTTATGGCGGGCTTACAGGTAAAAATAAAAAGGACTTTGAAGATGGGAATACAAAATATATATCATATAAAAACATTTTTGGAAATATCCAAATAGATTTTGACGATCTTTCACTGGTTAGAGTATTAGAGAAAGAGAATCAGAATGATGTGAGATATGGTGATGTTTTGTTTACAGGCTCCTCCGAAACTGCAGTTGAAGCAGGCATGTCTTCCGCTGTTACAATATATTTTTCTGAAAAAGTTTATTTGAATAGTTTTTCTTTTGGTGTTCGTTTCAATGACAATATTACATTGATACCAGAGTTTTCTAAATATTTGTTTCGTAGTAGTTTGATGCGTCGTGAAATTGCTAAAACAGCAAGTGGTGTGACTCGTTTTAATATCTCTAAAGCACGCTTCAAAAAACTAAAAGTCCCCATCCCCTGCCCAAGCGAGCCAGAGAGGTCGCTGGCGATACAGGGGGAGATTGTGCGGATTCTGGACGCTTTCACCGAGCTGACCGCCGAGCTGACCGCCGAGCTGACCGCCGAGCTGACCGCCGAGCTGACCGCCGAGCTGACCGCCCGCAAAAAACAATACAACCATTACCGCGACCAACTGCTGACCTTTGAAGAGGGGGAAGTGGAGTGGAAGATGTTGGGGGAGGTGGCAGAATATTCAAAAACGCGGATTTCATTTGAACAGCTTGATCATACAAACTATGTGGGCGTAGATAATTTACTGCAAAACCGAGCTGGAAAAGCTGAATCCAACCATGTCCCAACTTCAGGAAACCTAACAGCATACAGCGAGGGTGATACTTTAATTGGCAATATACGCCCTTACCTGAAAAAAATATGGTATGCCGACCGTGTTGGCGGTGCAAACGGTGATGTTCTCGTTATTCACCCAACAGACAAAAAGATTGATTCTCGATATATTTATCAAGTCTTGGCTGACGAAAAATTTTTCAATTACAGTATGAAACATGCCAAAGGGGCTAAAATGCCTCGCGGAAACAAGCCTAAAATTATGGAATATTCAGTCCCCGTTCCGTACCCAAATGACCCTGAAAAATCCCTCGCCGAACAAGCCCGCATTGTCGCCATTCTCGATAAGTTCGATGCGCTGACCACCTCGCTAACCGAAGGCTTGCCGCGTGAAATTGAGCTGCGCCAGAAACAATATGAATACTATCGCGATCTGCTGCTCAGCTTCCCCAAGCCAGATGAGACCAAGGGTGAGAAGGTTGGTGGACTTGGTGGACCGGGTGGACCGGGTGGACCGGGTGGATCTGGTGGAGAGCAGCTAGAATCGTCCACACTGTCCACTTTGTCCACCAAGTCCACCCTTTAAAAAGGAGCGAGTGATGTCTGAGCTGATTCCAACGCATGGCGGTTATCGCAAGCTGAAAAGCTTTCAGGTGGCGCAGCTGTGTTATGACATCACGGTGCGTTTTTGTGACAAGTATATCGACCGCTTCAGCCGAACCAGGGATCAGATGGTGCAGGCGGCACGGTCGGGCGTGCAGAATATCGCAGAGGGCTCGCAGGCATCAGCGACCTCGAAAAAAACAGAACTGAAACTGACCCAGGTGGCACGCGCCAGCTTGGAAGAGCTAAAACTGGATTATGAAGATTTTTTGCGGCAACGCGGGTTGCCGCAGTGGGAACGGGAAAATCCGCTACGACAAGCGCTGATCGATCGACGCTGTCAAACTGCTGACGAAGTGGCCGCCTGGATTGTGGAGATGGTGAGGAAAGGTGGCCCGAGTGAACAAGCTAGGCAGATTCACCAGTCGTCCTCCCTGTCCATTGCGTCCACGCTGTCCACCAAAGTTTATCCCGAGTTCTCGGCGAACGCCGCATTGGTTTTGCTGGCAGTGGCTTGTGCTCTTCTCGACCGCCAAGTTGAACGACTGGCACAGGATTTTGAGAACGAGGGCGGTTTTACGGAACGGCTGTATCGGGTGCGCAGTAAAAAACGGAGAGGCCGAACATGATTGATTACACTACACCCATCGCAGAATCCAACAATTTCATCGTTCTTGATCGATACAGCAAAGACTGGAAGGTGGCAGAGAGCTACCAGTCTGAGGCGGATCTGGAACATGAGCTTGTGCAGGATCTGAAAAATCAGGGTTATGAATTTTTACCAGAGCTGACCACCCCAAATGCCATGCTCGCCAATGTGCGGGTGCAGTTGCAGGCACTCAACAAGGTGCAGTTTTCGGACAGCGAGTGGCGGCGCTTTGTTGAGGAATATCTGGATAACCCCAGTGATGGCATTGTGGATAAAACCCGCAAGGTTCATGATGATTATATCTTTGATTTTGTGTTTGACGATGGCCATATCCAGAACATCTATTTGCTGGATAAAAATAACATCGCCCGCAACAAGGTGCAGGTGATTCGTCAGTTTGCGCAAAGAGGCACGCACGCCAACCGCTATGATGTGACGATTCTGGTCAATGGTTTGCCTTTGGTGCAGGTGGAGCTGAAAAAACGCGGCGTGGCGATTCGGGAAGCGTTTAATCAAATCCACCGCTACAGCAAGGAGAGCTTTAATGCAGCGCACTCATTGTTCAAGTATTTGCAGTTGTTTGTGATTTCCAATGGCACGGACACTCGTTATTTTGCCAATACCACCAAACGCGATAAAAACAGCTTCGACTTCACCATGCACTGGGCGAAGAAGGACAATAGCCCAATCAAAGACCTGAAAGACTTTACCGCCACCTTTTTTCAGAAAAATACCCTGCTCCATGTGCTGCTTACCTATTCCGTATTTGATGTGAACAATACGCTATTGGTGATGCGCCCTTACCAAATTGCCGCCACCGAGCGCATCTTGTGGAAGATAAAAAGCACCTTTGCCGCCAAAAACTGGAGCAAGCCGGAAAGCGGGGGGTATATCTGGCATACCACAGGCTCAGGCAAAACTCTGACCAGCTTCAAGGCAGCACGGCTGGCGACCGAGCTGGATTTTATCGACAAGGTGTTTTTTGTGGTCGATAGAAAAGACCTCGACTACCAGACCATGAAGGAGTATCAGCGTTTTTCGCCGGACAGCGTCAATGGCTCCGAAAGCACTGCGGGCTTAAAACGCAATTTAAGCAAGGACGACAACAAGATCATCGTCACCACCATCCAGAAGCTCAACAACCTGATGAAAAGTGAGAACGCTCTGGCGGTTTACGGGCAGCAAGTGGTGTTTATTTTTGATGAATGCCACCGCAGCCAGTTTGGCGAGGCGCAGAAGAACCTGAAAAAGAAGTTCAAGCGCTATTACCAATTTGGCTTTACTGGCACGCCAATTTTTCCACAGAATGCTTTGGGCGCAGAGACCACTGCCAGTGTGTTTGGCAGAGAGCTACACGCCTATGTGATTACCGATGCCATTCGGGATGAGAAGGTGCTGAAGTTCAAGGTGGACTACAATGATGTGCGCCCGCGGTTTAAGGCGATTGAGACGGAAACGGATGAAAAGAAACTGAGCGCAGCAGAAAACAAGCAGGCGTTGCTGCATCCTGAGCGTATTGCCGAAATATCCCAATATATTCTAAAGCATTTTCATCAAAAGACCCATCGCCTGCAAGCTGGCAGCAAAGGCTTTAATGCCATGTTTGCGGTGAGCAGTGTCGATGCCGCCAAACGCTATTACAAAACCCTGCGTTCATTGCAGGCAGACAGCGACAAGCCGCTGAGTATTGCGACCATTTTTTCGTTTGCAGCCAATGAAGCACAGGATGCCGTGGGTGATATTGCCGATGAAAGCTTTGAAGTATCGGCAATGAACAGCAGCGCCAAGGCGTTTCTGGATGCTG
>Ga0256839_1005346_pt1 | contig 11924 bp, 10 predicted proteins | sample 354166metaG_FD_185968 | JGI IMG/M metagenome (GOLD analysis project Ga0256839, IMG submission 185968) | Hydrothermal vent microbial communities from Mid Atlantic Ridge, Atlantic Ocean - 354-166 | ecosystem: Environmental > Aquatic > Marine > Hydrothermal vents | place: Atlantic Ocean: Mid...
CAAACACGCCCCCAAATGATGGTTTGACAGTATTTGGCGCGACCCATTTGCGCGGCAACTTGTTCTTTCCGCAGGATCAGGACGGCATTGTGTTTCCTGGAACCACTGGGGCAACTCCCGGACCCATGATTACCATGTTCGCCACAGGCACAAACAATGCTGACCGCATGGTGATTCAACACAGCCCGGGCTTCCCGAATTATGGGTTGTTGTATAAAGACTCTAATGATTCATTTGTCTTCAAGCTTAACAATGATGTTTTGACCATTGACAGCACCGAGATTATTGCACATCAAGACATCAAGCAGCCGGTTAACCGGGGCGGTGCGCTGAAAGCGGCTGTGTATATGAGTATGTGTGGTGGTACAGCCGGGACAACAGCCACCATTACACGGAGCTATAATGGCGTGAATTCTGGAGCGATTACCGCCACTCACAATGGCACCGGAAAATGCATTATTACCTTTCCTTTTGCTATCAATAACCGCTTCTGGGTGGCCAACGCGCTCAATGGCCCGGGTAACTCACGCCGGGCGGCCATGTGTGATATCGCGACGAACACTAAACTTTCCTGTGCGCGCTGGAATACCCAAACTGGTGCCCATATCTCCAGTCAAATAATGTTGTTGGTTTATTGAAAGATGATTTGTGTTGGCCGTTTCCGGCTGATGCCCGCATGGAAACGCCGTCATTGCGACGGCGTTTTTGTTTTATGCCTTGGGTTATGGGTGCCTGGGTGGAGTGTGACTGGGCTGATGGGAAGGCAGGTCACAACCTTCCAATTGCAACAGAGACCGTTTGACTGTCAACCCGCCGGCAAAACCGGTTAACCGCCCGTTTTTGCCAATGACACGGTGGCAGGGAATGACAATGGGCAGGGGATTGCGATGGTTGGCCATGCCCACGGCGCGGCAGGCGGCAGGCTGGCCAATGGCGCAGGCGATGTCCTGGTAGCTGCGCGTCTGGCCGTAGGGAATGGCCTGTAGCGCGGCCCAGACACGGCGCTGAAAGGCGCTGCCAGCAGGCGCCAGCGCCAGTGTGAATGATTGGCGTTTTCCAGCAAAATAGGCGTCCAGTTGCGCTCGCGCCGCATCAAACGCCGTTGGCTGTTTTCGCCACTGGACATTGGTATGCCCCAGGTTCGCGGTGTGCGGGTCGAGGGGCTGACCGGTTTCGCAGTCAGGGAACGCAATGCGCCATAGACCATGTTTGCCACCGGCCAGCAACAACGGCCCTATTGGGGTGTCATGGCAACAATAGTAGCCGACCGGGGTTTGCACGAATTTGGCCTACCAGCCGCAATTGCGGTCGGCATTTTGTTGGTCCAGCCAGGCTTTTAGCGGCGCAAAATAGTCCAGAATGGCTGTGGCGTCCATTTCCCGGGAATTGGCGCCGATTTCCAGAGCGTCTTGCCAGGGGCGAGAGGCGCCCAAAGCCAGCATGCGTTGCAGCTTTTCACCCGCCGCACGGTTGCCGTAGATGCTGCATTTGTGCAGCTCGCCTTCAAACCCGGCAGCTTTGCACAGTTCACGGTGAAACTGGAACTCAAGAATGTGGGCCAGGAAGTAGCGGGTATACGGTGTGTTGCCGGGAATGTGGTATTTGGCGCCAGGGTCAAAATCCTTTTCGCTGCGTGGCACAGGCGCTTTAACACCCTGGTATTTTTCCCGCAAGGCCCACCAGCCGGCATTGTATTGTTCCGGTGGAATTTCGCCGTTAAACACCTTCCAGCGCCATTGGTCGATCATGAGTCCGAACGGCAGGAAAGCGACCTTGTCCAGGGCCATTTTCATCAGCATGCCCAAATCGCTGTCGGACTCCGGAATGGCGTCCAGCAAGCCGATTTTGTGCAGATAGTCAGGGGTAATGGACAAGGCAATGGTGTCGCCAATGGCTTCGTGAAAACCGTCGTTGGCGCCTTCACGAAAAATAATCGATTGGTCCTTATACGCCCGCTGGTAAAAATTGTGGCCCAGTTCGTGGTGGATGGTCACAAAATCTTCGGCATCGGTTTTGATGCACATTTTGATGCGTAAGTCATCCTTGTTGTCGAGATTCCAGGCGCTGGCATGGCAGACCACTTCGCGGTCGCGGGGCTTGGTGAATAGAGATCGTTGCCAGAAAGTTTCCGGCAAGGGATCAAATCCCAGTGAAGTAAAAAAGCCTTCGCCGGTTTTCACCATTTTGATGGCGTCGTAGTTTTTGTCTTTGAGCAGGGCGGTGATATCGACAGGCCGGCCCTCGTTGTCTGGCTTCACCAGATCGTAGATATTGCCCCAGGACTGGGCCCACATATTGCCCAGCAGGTGGGCCGGTATTTTGCCATCGGTGCCTACCACCTCGGCGCCGTATTTCTCCGTGAGTTTGGTGCGGACATGGCACTGCAGGGCGTCGTAAAGTGGCTTGACCTGTTCCCAGAGACGATCCAGTTCCGCAGAAAAATCTTCCGGCGGCATATCGTATTTGAGCCGCCACATGGCGCCGGTGTCAGTATAGCCCAACTCCCGGGCGCCTTCGTTGGCCAGCGCCACCATGCGCTGGTACTTGGGCCGCATGGGGGGCGAGATGCTGCGCCAGCCGGCCCAGGCATCAAGCAGTTCATTGGGGTCGCGGGACGAAGTGATAATGGCTTCCAAATCGTTCAATGTATAGCACTGGTCTTTGCTTTTGCAGTATTTGCCGGTGCCATACATGGAGGTCAACTGGGCCTTGATTTGCGCCAGTTCCGCGTTTTTTTTCTTATCTGAAGGGGCGGGAATGGTTAGCCCCAGTTTAATCATTTCCAGCTTGCGGCGGGTAACCGGATCAACAGCGACGTTATTGAATTTTTTGGCTTCGTTGGCCATGGCCACGGCCATGGCGGTCATGGCTTCGCCAGACTTGGCTGCCAGCCAGGTGCTGTCGTAATTGATGAAATTGGCTTGCAGCCAGGCGGTGCGGGCCGCTTTTTCCAGCGCTGGCTCCAGTGTGGCTTCCACGCCCCGGATAAAGGCTTTGGCATCCTCGGCGGTGGGGGTGTTTTTGTTGCTGGGAGCGGCGGTTGCATGCGCTTGTTTCTGGGTGTCAGTCCGGTTGTGGTTGGCCGTGCTGGCGCAACCTGATACCAGGGTGGCGATAGACAGGCACAGGAGTATATTTTTCATATTGAAAAGCCTCTTGGGTGTTAACAGTGACGGAAAGCAAGCAGTTGTTGATCGTCATAACAAAACGCCGCCATTGTACAACAGATGGCGGCGGACAAAAGGTGCAAGAAACGTGGTTGAGGCCCTAGCGGTGACGAATCCTGTCCTGGATGTGTTGTCGGCTTGGGCGTTGTTTTTTTGGGTTGTTTTTACTGTGCCGTGCCGGTGCGGTTCCTTGGGCTCGGGGCGCATATTGAGTGGCAGGCCGGTTGGCTGCAGTCGCCTGAACAGCTCGGTGACGAATGTGGGTTCGGGCGGCTGGTGTAGACCGGGTGGTTGCAGGTCGTGTCACAGGCCGTACTCCGGCCGCCGGTACGCGCCGGATTTGGACATGGTTTACCCTGGTGTTGGGTGCGTGGTGTGTGTTTGTTGGCCGGTGTGAACGATAGCGATTGATATTACGCACCAAAGGCTGTGATGAGCGTTGTTGCAAGCGCGAATACGAATATCCAGGGGTTGATGTGGCCTGTCTGTCCGCCGGCTGTGACCGGCGAAGCCGCTGTGAGTGGTTGCGTGTAGACCCTAGCCGGTCCGGAGTGTGATTTCTGGAGCTGCGGGTAACATGGCGGTTTCCCGTACTGCGGTGATTGCGCTGAATCACTGTCGATCCATTTCCGGAAAAGGGTTGGCTAGTGGCCGGGATACGGTCGTACCGGTGGATACTGCGGGTGCTGCGTTGGCGTTGAACAGGGCGTTTGTACTGTCGGCTGACCACATGGCGTGCATTGTTTTGGCGTTGATAGCGGTCATGGCGCGCATGATTCCCGGCGCCAACCCGGCCATGGGCCCGCGGTTGGTAACCATAGCGTGATGAGCCAGCGCGATAGGCCGGGCGGCGGGCGGCCAGCCGGGCGGCCTCACTGCGAGTATCAATGTGATTGCTACGACGATTATAATGACGGTTGCCGTGATAATAGGGCCGATAACCGGGACCAACGAGCCAGCCATTGTCATGGTGCCGATGGTGGTTGTTGCGGCCAAATCCGTAGCCATGCCATGGTGAGCCCCAGTGGCGCCATGTCCGGTACCCCCAGCCGTAGGCGGGACGAAACCAATGGTAGGCCAGGGCATAGCCGCCCCAGGTATTGAGCCACGGGTCATCCCAGTCATCGTCAAAGTCATAAAAATGGAGATTAAGCGAAAAGTGGCTGCCACCATAGCGGCTTGCATGACGGCTGTAGTAGTAATCACTGTACCAGGGGTCAAACGCGGCATAGCTGCCCCACCAGGCGCTGGGATACCAGCGGTTTTCATAATAAAAGCCCACGCGCGGGTAGCGGTAAGGGCCGTTAATGGCAGCGCCATAGGCAATGCCATAGCGGTCTGGGAAAGCATTCCAGCTTAGATTGAAATCAATATCAATATCATCCCAGTCATTGTCATGGTCGATGTCATCATAGTAAACGCCATAGCTGTCAGAGACGGACTCACCATAGCCGTAATAATAGTCATCGTAGCCATCGCGATAGGTGCTGTGCGCGCAGCCAGTGATACTGATGGTTAAAAATAATACAGCAAGCTTTTTCATGACAACCTCGCAGGCATGATGCCGGATTTCTCAATGTCGTTATCCTAGACGGGCTTGGCTGAATTAACGCTGAACACCGAGCCGGGAAAATGTCGGTAAAAAACACGCAAAGTCGTCGAATTGGCAAAAGCGAAGCAGTAAAATGCGGCGTTTCCCAATGCTTTTATTGATGCAAGCGCAGGAGCAGCCATGAACAAGCATAATCAGCACTTAAGTGGACGCTGGCAACTGGGTTTTTTCCTGGCGGCGATTGCCATGCTGTTCTGGGCCACTTTGCCGGTGGCGCTGAAAGTGGGGTTGGAAGTGCTGGACCCCTGGACTCTTACCTGGTTTCGTTTTGCCTTTGCTGCGCTTGTGACCTGGGTATATTTGCTTTTTGGTCAGCGGCAACGGGAGTTGACGCAGCTGGATCGCGCCGGATGGGTATTGTTGCTCATCGCCGGCATGATGCTGGTGGCCAATTATGTGGGCTATCTGGTGAGCCTGCACATGACCACACCGGGCAATGCCCAGGTATTGATTCAAATGGCGCCCTTGCTCATGGTGATTGGCGGCGTGCTGATTTACAAGGAGCGTATGAGCCGCTGGCAGAAAATCGGCTTTGTGGCGATTGTTGTGGGTCTGCTGGTGTTTTATCGAGACCAATGGGCGGCAATAGCCAGCGCGCGCTACCGCACCGGTGTGCTGATTATGGTGGCCGCCGCTGCCGCTTGGGCTGTTTATGCGTTGATTCAGAAAAAACTGTTAAACAAATTATCCCCGCAAACCATGCTGGGTTTTATCTATTTGCTGGCCACGGTACTGTTGTGGCCGTTCGCGCACCCGGACACTCTGCTGGCATTGTCCCCCGGACAATGGGTGGCGGTGCTGTATGCCGGGTTGAACACCGTGGGAGCCTATGGCGCTTTCAGTGAGTCCCTGCAACACTGGGAGGCTTCGCGCACAGGCATGGTGATCGCCTTGTCGCCGGTGGTGGCCATTTTATTTATTAACGGTCTGGCCGGATTTTTTCCCGACCTGGTGAGTCCTGAGCACATCCAGTGGAGTGGCTGGTTGGGTGTGATATTGATTGTCTTTGGCTCCATGGCTGCCAGTTTGGCGCGATCTGATAAAACCGAAACGTCCCTGGTGTCCAAATAAATTCCTGGATGTCAAAAGCCATGGATGACTTTTGACACTGGTGGCTTTGTGGTTGCCGCGCCTATACTGATGGTGTTTCCCGACAATCGCAGGAGAAAATCGTGAGCGCCATAAAAAACAATACACCCGGACAAACTGGAAACTCCGACTGGAACACCAGGTACGATCCAGTGGCAGATGCCCCGAAGCCTTCTGAAAGCGAAAACGCTTTCCATTCACAGGCGATGAGTCGGATTCTTTATTCAGTTTTAATGGGGCTTTTTGGCTGGATAGCCATGTGGTTATTTGCCGTGGTGACCGTGGTTCAGTGGGGCTTTTTACTGTTTACCGGCCAGGTCAATCAAAATCTGAAAGGTTTTGCCAGCGAGGTGGTCCAATATCTTGTGCAGGTGTTGCGCTATCTGGCGTTTGCAAGTGATGAAAAGCCCTTTCCATTTTCACCCTGGACAGATTCATCCGCGACACCCGTGGCGACAGGCACAGGTCAAGACGGCCAAGCCTGAAGCAGGCAAATCGAAATTATCACAAAATCGATGAACTTTCTTCTGCTGATTGTGCCTGAGGGTATAATGAGGCTCACCTCCACAGAGTACTGAGCAGACAATACTGGCGAGGGCCATAAAGCCGCTTGTCATGGGTCCGTTCAGGCGAAAGCCCCGGTGTTTTTTCTCCTCTTTTATCACCGGGGCTTTTTTATGCCCGGAAAAATCTCAGCGTGCTTTAATATGCTTCAATAGCACTTGGTAAGGAAAGCAGAAATTGCTATGAAAATTCACCATATAAAAAACTACACGGTCGTGCTGGACAAGGTGGTGTTTTTGTCTGGCGTTTTTTTGGCCGAAGATGACAGTTTCCAGTTCAATATCAAAGTGGTTGACGATATGTTATCTCTCAAATTCCCTGACCGGGCCGAGGCGGTGCTGGCGCGGGAGCTGCTTGTCAAAGCGCTTAAATCGGCTGATTAACCTCATCCATGAGTTGGTGTTGATAACCCCGGGCTGGCGGGCGGATTTTTTTCCAAGAAAAGCGACGTCAAGCGGGTGACTGGCGTTTATAATTTGTCGCCATGATGCCCTATACTGACTTTTATACCCGGCTTGCCGGAGCGCTCCTTGTTCTTTTTCTCCTGACGGCTTGTCAGTCTCAACCCGGGCGGCAAAATGCCCCGGTTGTGGATGAACGGATCGGTGAGGATTCCCTGATTCAGGTGGTGCCATTGACGCCGCCGGCCATTCAGTCCATTTTGACGCAGGCCGAATCGGCTTGGGTCGATGGGCGGTCGCAACAGGCCCAAAAACTGTTATTGCGGGCTTTGGCCTTGCAGCCTGATTCGCCACTGGTGATGCGTAAACTGGCGGAGTTTCACTTGGCGCAAGGGCAATACACCGAGGCTTTGACCTGGGCCCGGAAAGCTGCGCTGAGCGGTCCGCCGGTGGGCCAGTGGTGCGCCCAAAGCTGGCAGGTGGCCGCATTGGCCGCCGAGCAACTGGGGCAGCATCAACAACAGGCCGCCGCTTTACAGGCCATGGACAAATGCCGTTTGCGTGCAGCCCCGCGGTACTAACATGAGCACGCCGGAACAGTGGCAGATAAAAGTGCGTCAGGCTCTGGGGGCCGAAGGCCTGTTTGCTTCTCAACTGCCTCGATTTCAGCCGCGTGCGCCTCAAATTGAGCTGGCCGAGGCCATTGCCAGCTGTATTCACGATACTGCCACCTTGATGGCTGAAGCCGGCACCGGCACCGGAAAAACCTTCGCCTATCTGGTGCCGGTGCTGCAAAGCGGGCGCACGGCCATCATTTCCACTGGCACCAAAAACTTGCAACAGCAGCTTTTTGATCGGGACTTGCCCCAGGTGGCCCGCTTGCTGGGCATTAACCCCCGCATGCGTCTGCTCAAAGGACGCAACAATTATCTGTGTACTTACCGGCTTAACAAGTTTCGCGCCAGCAAAGCCGGCAAAGACCCTGCGGTGAGCCTGGCGTTACGCGTGATTGACCCCTGGCTAGATCGCACCATTGACGGGGACTTAATGACCTTGACCGATGTGCCAGAAGATTCGCCCATATGGCCACATTTGCGTTCCACAACGGATAACTGCCTGGGGAGCGAATGCCCCGATTTTGAAAGCTGTTATCTGGTGCGGGCGCGCCGCCGGGCGCAGAAAGCCGATGTGCTGGTGGTCAACCATCACTTGCTGTTCGCCGACATGGCGCTAAAGCAGAAAGAGTATGGCGAGCTGTTACCGGAAGCGGGTGTCATCGTACTGGATGAAGCCCATCAAATTCCGGATACCGCCAGCCGGTTTTTTACCGATTCCATCAGTGACCGCCAGTGCCGGGAGCTGATTGCCGATACCCGTACGGAAGCCAGCGAAGTGACCGGAGCGTTGGCAACGGTGGCAGAACCTTTGGAACACCTGGAGCAGGATGTGCGGCAGGCGCGTTATCTGTTATGTCAAAACAATGAGACCCGCTCTGGTTCCAGGCCGGATGTACTGGCGGTAAAAAAGCAGGTCGAAAGCCTGGAGGCCATGCAGTCCAGTTTGGAGAAGCTGGTTAAAACCCTGCAATCGCTGGCGGCGACCAGTACGGGCATGGAACGTGTATTTGCGCGCGCCAGGGATATGGGTCACTGCTTGCGTTGTTGGCTGGATGCGGCTTCTGCGGAAAACATATACTGGTATGAAGTGCATCCCAAACGCTTTGTGTTGCACGCCACCCCACTGGATATATCCAAGCCGTTGCAAGAATTCCGGGAGTCCAGATCGGCGGCCTGGGTGTTGACCTCAGCCACCCTGGCGGTGAATCGGCAGTTCGATCATTTTAAGCAAACCACCGGCTTGCATGATGCGCGCACTGTGCTGGTAGACAGTCCCTTCGATTACTCTCGGCAGGCACTACTTTATGCGCCGGAAGATATGCCAAACCCCAATGACAGGCAGTACCCGCAAGCGGTGCTGCGCGCCGCCTTGCCTGTGATCGAGGCTTGTCCTGGCGGCGTGTTTTTTCTGTTCACCAGTCACTTCGCCTTGCGCAATGCCGCTCGCGTGTTGCGCCAGAAATTGCCACAGCGACCCTTGTTTGTTCAGGGAGAGGCACCCCGACACCACCTGCTGGAAGATTTTCGCTGCGCTGGCAATGGCGTGCTACTGGGGGCGGCCAGTTTCTGGGAAGGCGTGGATGTGGTGGGTGAGGAATTATCCTGTGTCATTATCGACCGTTTGCCCTTTGCCCCGCCTGATGATCCGGTGCTGCAAGCGCGCCTGGATCGCATCCGGGAGTCCGGCGGCAGCCCCTTTAGCCGATATCAACTTCCGCAGGCAGCCATCGCGCTCAAACAGGGAGCGGGCCGGTTGATCCGCAGCACCACGGATCATGGCGTGTTAATGCTGTGCGACCCCCGTCTGTTTACCAAGGGCTATGGCAAAATACTATTGCGTTCCTTGCCACCTGTGCCTGTCACACGGGATTTTATGGATATAAAGCGATTTTTTACTTCGCAATAACAGTGCGATGAATTGTAACAGTCTGTTACAATTACAGGGTCTATCGCAGAAAGGTGTGCAGACCTTGGTCATGATGCCTGGGCATTTGGGGAAATGCCGGTTTTGTTACGATCACAAGGGGGGATGTCACTAATGAATCTGATTAATATCTTGTTTGCCATTGCGGCGGGTTTTATGCTGTTTTGCCTTTATCTGGTGTTGTCCCTGCGGCGACAGTTTGCCGGTGGCGTTGTGGGCCGATACTGGAAATACCTGACAGCGCTGGTGGTGTTGTTTACGCTGGGCTATTTGGCCTTGCCGTTTTTCAGTCTGCTGCCAGAAAGCGCTTTGCGTCTGACAGTGGCGCTGGTTTTTCTGTTTGGCGCTTTGTATGTGTTCTTGACGATTAAACTCATTAACAGCATTATCAAGGCCTTATCCAGCTAAACAGGCGCCTGACACGCTATGGACAAGCATCTTGTTTTTCGTCGTACACCCAAAGGACAGGACGAAATCAAAACCCGCCAGCTCAAGCTGGAGCACAACCACCGGTTTGCCTTGATTATGATTGACGGGACATCGGATGTGGCCCAGCTTGAAGCCAAAAGCGGCGGCCGTTGGGATACCCACACCCTGTTGCAGGACTTATGGCAACAGGGTTTGATTGAGCCGGCGAACGTTGTGCCGGCCTCGACAGAAACCGCCGATGCAGCGCCCACATCTACCAGGGCGCAACAGGTGGGTTCCCGGGAGGCTGATGCAGCTTCTTCAGCCGGTGAGGAAAGCCTCAAAGAGCGCATGATTGCCCAGGTCAGGGCGGTTATGGGAGACACCGGCGGCGAGAAGCTGATCGCAAAAATCCAGGCCAGCGAAGAAACGCCCACGGCGTTGGCGGATGCGGTGGATTCCGGCTGCATTTTCATCAAGCTGACCATTTCCGAAGACAAGGCTGAAACCCTCAAAAAAAGTTTGCATGCCATTTTGGCAGAAAAGTTTGGCTGATCTTTGTCTATAAAACCTGTTCAGACGCTGATCGTTTGGCCAATGCGCTTTTGAACCTCGTATCGCCATAGCTCATAACTCAGGCATTGCCACAAAGCCACATAGCTGGCTTCTGAGTGGTCAGCATGCGGGTTTTTGAGGACGCGTTCGATGGCTTTCTTGTCTACAAACTCCTGCCAGTTCGCGCCGCGCCGGTAGAGCATATCCTGCACCATGTCCCGGTTTTTTTGTAATACCCCGGCCACAAACACAGGTGTCAGGCTGCGGGGCTGGCGCCGCTGGGCGATGTCCTCAGTCACCAGCCCGCGGATAGCCCGGCGCGCCAAACGCTTGGTGTCATGGGGATTGCCCAGCACCCAGGCCGGGATGCCCATTATGGTTTCCACCAGTGGCCGATAGCGATAGGGGTGGACCAGTTGAATGTCGTTCTGGCGGGCAAAGATGGCTTCCAGCCAGACCGAGTCGGCGGCGTAGAGCCCGCCTGTCAACAAGGCTTGCGCCGGGTGTGGGTGCCACCGATGCCAGCCGGGCCAGGGCGAGATGGCGGCCAGTGCTTTTTGCGCTTCGGGTTGCAGCCAGTCGCAGCGGTGGCGAATCATCCGGCGCCATTTGCCCGGCGCCAAAGGTGCCAGCCGGCGGCGGATTCCCGGACCATGTGTCAGGCAGTAAAGCAGTCCTTGCCATGGTGAGTGGCGCCAGCGGTCCATGCCATGATAAATCCAGCCGCTATACAGGTGGTCGGCATACACGCCAGTAAACAGTTGAGCGCACCCCAGGTGTTGGCTGTGCTGGTAAAGTGCGTGTTTGATGTGTCGATAAGGACTGCTGGTGGGCGCATCCGGCAAAACCGGCCAGGGGGCGTTGAGAGGCAGCAAATGTGAGGCGTCAAAGGTATGGGTGGAGAGTGGCGTGTGCGCATACTGGCGAATCCACTGGCTTTCGTCGGCCCGGGGAGCATCCTTGAACAGATAGCTGATACCGGTGGCCTGCTGGCCGGTGGCTTGACAGCGCTTGGCCAGCAGGCCGGCGATAAGGCCGGAATCCAAACCACCGCTCAGGCTTAAAGCGACGGTTTCGGTACTGGACTCCGGCCAGTATCTGTTTATCGCTGCATTCAGACTTGTGCGGAGGCGATGGGCCCAATCATCGAGCTCTTCCTGTGAGCCAACAGCACTGGCGGGTTGCTGAATGTTTTTCCATAAGGGAGATTCCGGCAATCGGTAGTATGGTTGGCAGCTGGCGAGCACCGTCCTGTTGTCGGGGTTGGTTCGCACATGCAATACATGGCCGGGCAGCAGGCTGTGCATATGGACAAAAAAACAGCCATCGGCAGCCACGCCACTGGCGGCAAAATGACTTAGCAGCCGTTCCCGGTTGAGCCTTACAGACCCGCTGGCGGCCAGTAATGGCAGCAAGGGCGCGGGTCGTTCAGCCACATGGACATCGTGGTCGGTCTCGATCCAGTGTGCGCGCATATTGCCCAAAGGATCGGCGCACACCCAGGCGTGCCCGCAGCGGCGGTTCTCAATGACTGCGATAAACTCGCCATCGCACTGCGCCAGTTTTTCCCACTTTGGCCTGGCCGCG
>Ga0256839_1005347_pt1 | contig 11922 bp, 7 predicted proteins | sample 354166metaG_FD_185968 | JGI IMG/M metagenome (GOLD analysis project Ga0256839, IMG submission 185968) | Hydrothermal vent microbial communities from Mid Atlantic Ridge, Atlantic Ocean - 354-166 | ecosystem: Environmental > Aquatic > Marine > Hydrothermal vents | place: Atlantic Ocean: Mid...
TAGAAAAATGATTGAATTACCTACGGGTAGTCCTACTAATTTTTCTAAATAAATCTCACCCAACATTAGGCTTCTGTGAAAGTGTCTATTGTACTGTGGTCTCATAATTCATGTAATGAAAAAGGATTAACCATGTCACGCAACTATATTATAGGATTTCCTCGTATTGGGGAGCAAAGAGAACTTAAAAAAGCACTAGAACTTTACTGGGCAAAAAAAACAGACTTTTCAGAAGTAGAAAAAGTAGCTTCTATGCTAAAAAAGAGACACTGGAACTACCAAAAAGAAGCAGGCATAGACTTCATTGCCTCAAACGATTTTTCACTTTATGACAACGTCTTAGATACTGCTATCATGTTGGGAGCTATACCCAAACGTTTTAAAGGGCTTAAAAACGAAGACCTTTACTTCTCTATGGCAAGAGGAAACAAAGACGCAGTAGCCATGGAGATGACGAAGTGGTTTAACACCAACTACCACTACATCGTACCAGAACTTTCTCTTGAAGACCACTATGCACTAAATGCCACAAAAATACTTGCCGAATACAAAGAGGCAAAAGCACTAGGCATACAAACTAAAATTAACCTCATAGGACCTATCACCTTTTTAGGACTCTCAAAAAGAGTAGACAGAGGAGATTGCTATGAGTTGTTTGGTAAAATACTTCCTATTTATGAAACATTATTGGCAGAAATAGCAAAAATAGATGACAACATCACTGTGCAGATAGATGAACCTATTTTTGTGAAAGATATAGAGCCAAAAGTCTTGAGTCTCATTAAACCTTGTTATGACACGCTAGTAGCAGTCTCTGATAAGATTAAAATCATTGTAACGACTTATTTTGAACACTCGAATGAAGCCACAAAAGTATTGGTACATACACCAATATGGGGGATTGGTCTTGACTTTTTGTATGGAGAGAAAAATGTCGCATCTTTAGAACGTATAGAAAAGTCTGGAAAGAAACTCATAGCAGGTGTGGTAGATGGAAGAAACATTTGGAAAAATGACATCAGTAACACAGCTTCAAAACTAGAAGACATAGAAAAGACGGTAAATAAAGAAAACATCATAGTTTCAAGTTCTTGTTCTCTTTTACACACGCCATTTACACTCAAATATGAAGAGAAGTTAGAGAGTGAGATAAAAACATGGCTCTCCTATGCTGTCGAAAAACTTTCTGAAGTCTCACTTGTATCTAAACTATTTTTTGAGGGTGACGCATCTCTAAGTGAAAATGAAAGAGAAGTGCTCAATGCAAATATAGAAGCAAATATGCTTAGAAAACACTCTACACGTATTCACAACGAAAGTGTACAAAAGAGAGTTGCAAACTTTAGTAAAATACAACGTGAAGGAGACTACGAAGAACGTATTAAGATACAAAAAGAAATTTTGGGCTATCAGGATTTAGCCACTACAACCATAGGCTCTTTCCCTCAAACACCAGAAGTAAGAAAAGCAAGAGCAGATTTCAAAAAAGGAGTTATTAGCCATGAGGTTTACGAAAGTGAAATGAAAAGCTATATAGATGAATGTATATCCTTTCAAGAAGAATGTGGACTAGAAATATTAGTGCATGGTGAGCCAGAGCGTAATGACATGGTAGAGTATTTTGGAGAGCAACTAGATGGCTATGGATTTAGTCAAAATGGTTGGGTACAAAGCTATGGCAGTCGTTGTGTAAAACCTCCATTCATATATGGTGACATTTCTCGTCCTAATCCTATGACAGTAGAGTGGATGACCTATGCACAGTCTAAAACAAGTAAAATCATGAAAGGTATGCTCACAGGCCCAGTCACCATACTCAACTGGTCTTTTGTACGAGATGACATGCCTAGATCAGATGTCTCTAAACAAATAGCAGTAGCACTTTGTGACGAGATAGACGACTTACAAAAAGCTGGCATCAAGATGATACAAGTAGATGAGGCAGCTTTTAAAGAAGGCTATCCTTTACGTGAAGAAAATATTTCAGCGTATGAAAGCTGGGCAGTGAGAGATTTTAAAATCTCTGTAAGTACTGCAAATTTGGAGACACAAATACATACCCACATGTGTTACTCTGAGTTTAATGACATCATAAGCACCATAGAAGCGATGGACGCAGATGTTATCTCCATAGAAACAGCACGTTCAGGAAATGAATTGCTCAAAATCTTTAAAGAAGTAGGCTACAAGCAAGAGGTAGGACCAGGTATCTATGATATTCATTCACCACGTATTCCCTCAGTTGAAGAGATGGTAAAACAAATTAAGTTACTTCTTGAAGTCTTACCAAAAGAACAGTTGTGGATAAACCCAGATTGTGGATTAAAAACACGTAAATGGGAAGAAGTGAAGCCTAGTCTTACCCATATGGTTGAAGCAGTAAAGCAAGTAAGAGAGTCACTCCAATAATTTTTAGGAGGTGCTTTAAAACGCCTCTTATAAAGTCATTTTTAGCTATAATCGCGTTGAAAATTATTTGGGATGGAGTATGTATGAGAGCATTACTAAGTGTGAGTGACAAAGCTGGTATTATAGAGTTTGCAAAAGGTTTAGAGAATCAAGGTTGGGACATCATTTCAACAGGTGGAACCTATAAGAAGTTAAATGAAGCAGGTGTCAAGGTCATAGAGATAGACGAAGTAACAAAGTTTCCTGAATGTTTTGAAGGTCGCGTAAAAACACTAAACCCCTATGTACATGGTGGCATACTTCATAAACGTGGCAACGAAGCACATGTAGCACAGGCAAAAGAGTTAGGTGTTGAGGGCATAGACCTTGTGTGTGTAAACCTCTATCCTTTTAAAGAGACCATTGAACGCACAGAAGATTTTGATGAGATTATAGAAAATATTGACATAGGTGGCCCAACCATGGTGCGAAGTGCAGCAAAAAACTTTAACGATGTACTCATCGTTACCGATGCAAACGACTATGACACAGTACTTTCTGCTCTCTCAAACAAAGAAGATACACTTGAATTCAGACGTGGGCTGATGATAAAAGCATTTGAACACACCGCAGCCTATGATAGTATGATAGCCAACTATATGAATGGCAGATTTAACGATGGTTTTGGTGAGTACCAATTCATCACAGGTAAAAAGTCTTTTCAAACACGTTATGGAGAAAACCCTCACCAAAAAGGTGCACTTTATGAGTTTGATTCACATTTCTCAGATAACTTCAAACAACTCAAAGGTGAAGCATCTTTCAACAACATCAACGATGTCAACGGAGCACTCAAGATAGCATCTAGTTTTGGCGATGAAAATGCAGTGTGCATCGTAAAACATGGAAACCCTTGTGGTTTTGCACTTCGTGATAATTTACTAGATGCATACATAGAAGCACTTAAATGTGACCCAGTTTCTGCCTTTGGTGGGGTCGTAGCTGTAAATGGCATAGTAGACGCACCCATGGCAGAAAAAATGAATGAAATCTTTTTAGAGGTAGTCATGGCAGCAGACTTTACACCTGAAGCACTCAGTGTATTTGCAAAGAAAAAACGTCTTAAACTTTTTTCTCAAGGTGCAAATATATCTGGTAATGAAAGATTAGTGATGTCCAAAGACTCTCATGACTTCAAACACGTTGACGGTGGCTTTGTCTATCAGAACTCTGACTGCATCTGTGACAACGAAGTGCATAATGCGCATAAAAAATCTACACTCACAGCTAAAGAACAAGAGATGAAAGACTTAGAGATAGCATGGAAAGTAGCAGGACTTACAAAGTCAAACTGTGTAGTCTACGTCAAAGACTCTGCCATGGTTGCTGTGGGTATGGGTATGACATCTCGTGTAGATGCGGCACAGTGTGCCTTGAAAAAAGCAAAAGAGATGGGCTTAGATGTGAGTGGTGCAGCCATGGCATCTGAAGCCTTTTTCCCTTTTAGAGACAGTATAGATGCCGCAGCTGAGGCTGGTATAAAAGCCATCATAGAGCCAGGCGGAAGCATAAGAGACGACGAAGTGATAGAAGCTGCCAATGAACATGGTATTTCACTTTACTTTACGACGGTTAGGCATTTTTTACATTAATTGAAATTTAGGATGCCATTGACATTATTTGACAATGATATTGTATACTGCGAATATTATTAAGTGAAATAGTATCTTTACACGAAGCTATTGCACTATGAAAAAGGAGTAAAATTTTTTATGATTTTATTAATAACGATTTTTATATTTTCGACAGTATCTGCTTTTTTGCTTAAAAAATATGCAGAAAAAATGGGACTTTTAGATATACCAAATGAGCGTAGCATGCATGAAAAAGTTGTACCTAGAGGAGCAGGCTTAGCTTTTGTATCATCAGTTTTTATCACAGTATTACTTTTTGATTTTGAATACCTAGTAAAATATTATTATGTCTATCTAGCGATAGCCATAGTATTTATTGCAGGTCTTTGGGATGACTATAAAGACATTTCCCCAAAAATAAAATTTATTTTTATCTTTTTTGCATCAGTATTACTCTATGTAAATGATATAGCTATTTTTAACCTTGGTACGTATTTTGGGTATGAATTGGTCTTGCCTTCTTGGTTTGTTTTCCCTTTTACCTTCTTTGCTATGGCTGGATATACCAATGCACTAAACCTCATGGACGGTTTAGACGGTTTAGCATCATCTGTCACCATAGTCATGCTTATAGCTTTTTTAGCTATTGGATTAGAGCATAACGATGAACTTCTAACCACATTGTCTTCATTTTTTATTGTTACACTTATAGCATTTCTACTCTTTAATTGGAACCCTGCAACAATATTTATGGGAGACAGTGGTTCCTTGGCATTAGGTATGGTAATAGTAATTTTAAGTGTAAAGGCATTAGAATATATTACTCCAGCCTCGGTATTGTTTATTATAGCACTACCTATACTAGATACATTTATAGTAATGACCAGACGTATACAGCGTGGGATATCTCCGTTTAAGGCAGATAAAAATCATATGCATCATTTTTTATATAATGTAAAAGGTGATGTCAAATACACAGTCATGATATTGGTTATGATGCAAGCTGTTTTTTCTATCATCGGGTATCAAGTAAGCAATGCCAATAATCTTATTTCATTGGTATTATTTGCTTTACTCTTTTATATTTATTTAAACCTCTTTGACCAACGACTAAAAAGACGTAAAAAAGATACAAGCAAAAAAGACAAAAGCAAAAAAAGTAAAAAAAGTAAAAATACAGCAAATATTACAGATGTAAAAATATAGTTTTAAAACAAACTTTTAGTAGCCTTTAATTGCTACTAGAGTAAAATACACCCAAAGTAACAAGTCACAATTTAGTCACTTTTTTTTGTTATAATATAACAAAATATTAGACACTTTGGAGGTCATACATGCAACAATCAAAAACAAACATAATACCTAAAATATCATTTTTATGGTTACTACTCACTATGAGTATGGTGTTTTCCCTAAACGCAGCACCTATCAGAATAATGCCACTAGGTGATTCTATCACAGAAGGTGTCGCAGAGATACCTACAAGTCCCGATCAAAATATCTCTGAGTATCCAGTATCAAATGGTCTTACGCTTACAGATGACAAGATAGCTTATAGAGGTGAGCTATGGGATTTACTAAAGGCTGGGAATTATGAGATTGACTTTGTTGGAAGTAAAAATACAGGAAGCAGTTATCCTACTACAGATTTTGATACTGATCATGAAGGTCATGGCGGGTTTTCTACTACAAATATAAAAGATAATATAGTAGGGTATCTGGATAACAATACCCCAGATATAGTCTTGTTACATATAGGTACAAACAACATGACTCTTGCGGCAGTAGATGATGTGGAGAGTATATTGACAACTATTTTTACAAAAAATGCTAACGCAAAAGTATTTGTGGCACGCATTATTGAAAATGAAAGAGGGACCGGACTAACTAGAGTAACTACAACAGATTTCAATGATGCTGTAGCAGCTATGGTAGGTACTCACGTCAATACTGCAAGTATTCAAATGGTAAACATGCAAACGGGTGCAGGTTTGGTGTATGACCCCGCAGGATTACCTAACGATATGCAACCTTTCCATGCAGATGACAATATATCGGACTATCATCCAAATGCAAAGGGTTATGCAAAAATGGCAACCAAGTGGTATGATGCACTAGTTGCTTCAGACTGGCTTAACCTCACCCCAAGCACTCCAAATGCAAGCACAGGAAAGAACCACCTATGGAAACTAGATGAGGTAAGCGGACCCTTTAGCGACACTACAAGCAGCGTAGATGCTACCTGTGTAACAACTTCTTGTCCTATAACAGCGACAGGAAAAGTAGGCAAGGCATTAGACTTCACAGGCACAGGCAATAGATTTTTAAAAACCACAGTAGGTAGCTATAATGCAGATGATAACTACACCATAGCATTTTGGATGAAGCCAGAAACCAATGCAAATAGAGATGTTATGGTACACATAGGAGACCTGTGGATAGGCAGAACAAATACAAATTTAGAGATAGAGTTGAAATCAGGTACAAGCTCAATTGTGGGTACACTCATCCTAAACGCATGGAACCATGTCGTTTTAGTCAAAGAAGGTACTAATGCTGCACGTACTTATGTTAACGGTACGCTAAGCAACACACAGGTAAATACTGGAGCTTCAAAAATAGCTGGTGAAACTTTTATCGGAACACATACACTTGGAAGTTTTCAATACAAAGGCTTACTCGATGAAGTAAGCATTTACAATACAGCATTGACTGATGCAGAGGTGCAAACAATGTATAGTGTTGGTGCTGACACAACAGACACAGAAGCACCAGTCATAGTAGAAGTCACAGCAGTACAAGCAGAGACGAATGACACAACACCAAGCTATACCTTCTCTTCAACAGAAACAGGAAACATCACATATGCTGGTTCTTGTGCTTCAACAACAACAGTTGCTACAGTTGGGAACAATACCATTATCTTTAATGCTCTCACAGAGGGTACATACGATGATTGTACTATTGCCGTTACAGATGATGCAAGCAACACTTCAAACATATTGGCAGTGACTTCGTTTGAGGTCAATACCACTACAGTAGTTGCAGATACAACAGCACCAGTCATAGCAGAAGTCACAGCAGTACAAGTAGAGACGAATGACACAACACCAAACTATACCTTCTCTTCTACAGAAACAGGAAACATCACATATGCTGGTTCTTGTGCTTCAACAACAACAGTTGCTACAGTTGGGAACAATACCATTATCTTTAATGCTCTCACAGAGGGTATATACGATGATTGTACTATTGCCGTTACAGATGATGCAAGCAACACTTCAAACATATTGGCAGTGACTTCGTTTGAGGTCAATACCACTACAGTAGTTGCAGATACAACAGCACCAGTCATTACATTAACAGGAGCAAACCCACAACAACTAGCAGTAGGAGCTACATATACAGAATTAGGAGCAACTGTAACTGATAATGTAGATGCAGGACTTGTAGCCATTATTGATGCAAGTGCAGTAGATGTAAATGCAGAAGGAAACTATACAGTGACTTACAATGTTTCAGATGCAGCAGGAAATGCAGCCACAGAAGTGAACAGAACAGTAGTAATGACTGCACCTATAGATGTGAATGATACAAATACTACAGACATAGACGGTGATGGCATAGCAGATGAGAACGACCTTGACATAGATGGTGATGGAGTCAATAATGAAAATGATGCCTTCCCTGAAGATAAAAACGAAAATTCTGATACAGATGGTGATGGCATAGGTGACATTGCAGACTTAGATGACGATAACAACGGTATACCCGACACAGAAGACCAAACGTGGATGAACTACAATGCCAACACAAAAACAGCCATAGTCAAGGGAAGTGAAATAAAAGCTGTAGGTTTAGATGTTATGCCGAGTGTATCAGGAGGGTTCTTGACACTTAAGCATGTGTTTGGTACACAAGAGGTGTATGTTTCTGTTAAAGAGAGCGGAGAGTTAAGAACAGGATTTAAGAACAACGGCGTAGATGACAGTACACTCAAAAATGGTACTTTCTTTAAAGCAGGTACAAAGTCTGCCATTATGAAAGATGCAAATGAAGTATCTATACGCACCATAGCGAAGTTCAACAAAAATGAAACATTTGAAATAGGAGGTAAATAAGATGAAGTTACACACAAGAGCCATACTATTTTCTACAGTAGGACTACTTTTCTTTACAGCATGTGGAGACAGCAACAAAAAAACACGTATCGCAAAAGATTTGATGATAGAGAGATGTAGTACAGGAATTTTTACGCCTTTAAACAAAGGTGACAAAGTAACCATACTCACAGACGATACAGAATTAGACCTAAGACATCTTCAAGATGGTAAGAAAAAAGTCTGCATTCGCTCTGGTAGTGCCAAGGTAAATTGATATATTTACCCTAAAATAGAGTATTTAAGGATACTCTTAAGAAAACATGCTATAATCCCCTCATAATTATATATATAAGGCCAAACTCGTTGTGAAGCGAGGACGGAAAGCCACGGATCTCAATCTCTGAGACAGCCGGGTCGCCATCAAATTATTTTGATGCTCATTTCCTCCTAAATTCATTTCGTATTTACTTTGTTTTATAAATTAAAAATTAAAAATTATTGTTATGCTGCCAAACTTGTTGTGAAACAAGGACGGAAAGCCACGGGTCTCAATCTATGAGATAGCCGGGTTACCAAAATAAAAAATATTTTATTAAAATTATTTTGCCTATGAATATATTTCATTTCCTTCCTTACCCTTTCACATACATAATTTGACAGCCTCAATAGTTAACATTAAGGTCAAAATATGTTATTAACTAAAAATACAAAAAGAATTTCTCTAGCAGTACTGTCAACTATCCTTTTAAGTGCATGTGGTGGAAGTAATGCACAATCATACAATACATCATCTGGTGAAATGATGGAATTAGGTATAGATAATCCTATATGTCAAGAAGGAACAGCACAACATGAAGGTCAAGTTCTTGATAACAGCAACAAAGGTATAGAAAACGTCACCATAACTGTTGATGGATGTTCTGTACAAACAGATAAGAATGGAAACTATAAACTTGAAAACATTGTAACACGCAATAGAACATCTGTAACATATGAAAAAGAAGGTTATACTAAAAATAGTGCTATTGTAAATATCAAGAACACTACATCTAATTATCTTGAGGCTACATTGAAAACATCTGACAAACCATGGTATTTTAATAGTAAAGAAGGTGCAAAGGGTGGGGCAGTAATCATTTCAGATACGACAAAGTATACACGTGATGGTAATATACATAAGGGTGATATTAAGGCATACTATACACTTAAAAATACCAGCACAAAGGAAGGTAGAGATTTACTACCAGGGACTTACCAAGGTATTGATATTAATCAAAATATTGTATCATTTGTCTCATATGCATTTTTCAACCTTGAGTTAAAAGACACAGAAGGTAATAAGCTTAATGCTATGGGAGATATCGAAGTTACAGTGGGTAATATTAAAAACATAAAGGATGAAACAATACCATTGTGGAATTATAATTATGACAGAGGTATATGGGTAGAAAAAGGTGTAGCATATAGAGATGAAAACGGAAACTATATATGTAACATACCACACAGTGGTACATGGAGTTTAAGTAAGCCAATTGAAAGAGAAATGGGTCTATATAAAGGTTATATAGTAGATGAAAATGACAATCCTATAACGAATGTTAGAATAAAAGCTATGGCTGAAAACTGGGTAGGGCAAGATATTACAACAGATGAAAATGGTGAATTTTCTGTCTATATCGTACCAAATAAAACATTTACTCTCTCTGCTTATGACTATAAAGAAAAATATGGTGCAGATTTTCCAGGTACCATTGCTGCTATTGCTTCGGGTGACATAGTCGAAGAATAGTGTCAATGATAAACGAAGTCACATATATTAAAAAAGGTAAAAAATTGGCTTTATCTTTTTTTAATTAAGTCTATTTGTATACTAAATAAAATGTAATTAAGTTATTATTAAGTAATACTAAGGTAAAATTTCTCCCAAGCTAAACTACTTGTAAGAGTAGGGCAGAAAACTACGGATCTTCACTCAATCTTTATGAGCAGACAGCCGAGTTGCTATGATGTTAGTAACTGGGTATGGCTATATTATAATGAAATATCTCACTTACTAACATGACAAAGTAAAATTATGGAGTCAATGTTATGTATAAATTAAATCTACAAATATGCTACAAATCGCTTGTTTTGATGTTACTTAGTTTGAGTACCGCCATTTCCCTAAACGCAGCACCTATCAAAATAATGCCCGTAGGTGATTCTATCACAGAAGGTATTGCCGAGATACCTCAAAACCCAGATCAAAATATTTCTGTATATCCACTAAAAGCAAATGGTGAGGCAAACCTTACACTAAACGCTGACCAGATAGCCTACAGAGGTGAACTTTGGGATTTACTAAAAAATGAGGGCTATGCTATAGACTTTGTAGGAAGTAAAAGTTCAGGAAGTAATTATGCTTCTTCAGATTTTGACACCGACCACGAAGGGTATGGTGGACGAAGTAGCCAATACATTAAAGACAATATAGCATCATTTATGACAAACAATAGCCCAGATATAGTTTTGTTAAGTATCGGTACAAATGACCCAGGTGAACATATTGAAATAGGCTCTTATGATGATGTAGATAAAGACAAAAATACCAGTGTCAATAATATAAGAATTATTCTAAATACTATTGTTACTGCCAAACCCAATGCAAAAGTACTTTTGACACGTATTCTAGAAGCAAAACGTGCACATGGTTGGGTTGCTGGATGGACTACCACAGCCTATAATGACAAAATAGAAGAACTGCTCACTGAGGAGTTTAACTCTACAAACATTAGATTGGTAGACATGCAAAATGGTGCAGATATAACATATAGTCCCGCTGGATTACCAAACGATATGCAACCTTTCCATGAAGATAATGTATCAGATTTTCACCCTAACGCAAAAGGTTATGCAAAAATGGCAAGCAAATGGTGTGATGACTTAGTTGCTTCAGGCTGGCTATCTGCCGCAGAAGAAGACACAACGCCACCAACCATTACACTTCTAGGACAAAATCCAGTAAACCTCATAGTGGGAGACACATATACCGATGCAGGAGCCACTGCAGAGGATACTATAGATGGAAATGTCACAGCAAGTATTATTGTCACAAGCACAGTAGACACTACGACAGCAGGAATCTACAACGTTAGCTATGATGTCAAAGACGCAGCAGGTAACAAGTCACAACAAGTTAAAAGAACAGTCAATGTCTCTAACAAAGGCGATATTCAGAACAATGGTTGGTATGTTTATCGTAAGCTTTTGAAAAATGCTAAAGTAACACCAGAGGGGAGTACTGTAGAATCTTTTCTCATGGTAAGTAGTGGGCTTGAAGCTTTGTTTTTAGAAGAGATGCGTAGTATTTCTTTTCGACATAGTATATCGAGTGAAAAAGAAGTATATATCGTTGCAAAAGATAACGGGCAGATATATGCAGGTACTAGAGAAGGAAATAGTGACAGTAGTACTTTAAAAGAGGGTACATTCTTTAAAGCAGGAAGTAAAGCAGAGATTAAAGAAGAAAATAACAATGTACTTATTGAAGTAACAGTTAAACTCAATAAAGAGGATGTAGTGTATTTCTAAAGAAATTTTAGGAAAAATTTACCATTTACATAGTAGAATTCTACATAAATAAATTTAGATAAAAAAGGTACAAAATATGAGACAAGAAAGAAAAAAATATACACTTTGGCATAAACTTATAGGAGGCACTGCAGCACTCTTTATGACAGCTACAGTTACACTGACTGCCGCAGCACCTGTTAAGATTATGTTTTTAGGGGATTCCATAACTGGAGGAGATGCTTTAC
>Ga0256839_1005348_pt1 | contig 11919 bp, 9 predicted proteins | sample 354166metaG_FD_185968 | JGI IMG/M metagenome (GOLD analysis project Ga0256839, IMG submission 185968) | Hydrothermal vent microbial communities from Mid Atlantic Ridge, Atlantic Ocean - 354-166 | ecosystem: Environmental > Aquatic > Marine > Hydrothermal vents | place: Atlantic Ocean: Mid...
GGTAGCAGAGGACTTCCCCTCACTCGACAAACGTGCGGGGTACACCTTCCAGCGGGGATTCCTGTTCTGGACGCCAGGTGACCACCCGTTCGATTTGTTGGGCCAGCGCGATGTCCTTCATCGTGATCCCGCCCGCGGAGTGGGTGCGCAAGCGCACCACAACCCGGTTGTACCCCACTTCCAGGTCCGGATGATGCCACGCAGCTTCGCTGATATAACCGATGGCGTTTACCAACAATAGCGTAGTGGGCCATCCCTCGGTCTTATACCGTCGTACCAGAGCTCCCCCCTCCACCTGCCAGAAAGACAGACCCGCCTCCGCCAACGCGCGCCGGGCAGCTTCGATGTCCAATACCCGTTCCTCCATGCTTGCTCCTCCCTTTTAATGCTGAGCTTTGGACAGACGGCCGTCGGCCGTCCCCAGAGAGGGAAAGGAGGAGAAAAGGGTGAGGGGAGATGCTCCCTATTGGGCTCGACGAAGCCGAGCCACAATATGAAGCATCTCTTCCCCTTTCCCTCCTTCCACCTCGAAGCCACTGAACGTTGGACAACGTCCACCAAGATGAAGATATGGGTACCAAGAACGCACGTGGGGAGCACGTCGCATCACAGGGGGGCTTGCGATTGGGCGCGCCATGCCTTGCCCACCGCTCGAGTTTACGCCCTTCGCCGTCCATGGGCGGGAAGATTTGTGATAGATTGGACCATGAAAGATGGAGGTTCATGTCCACCGTCTATCGTCCATCGCCCGTAGTTCATGCACGAGGCCCCCTACTCAGCTGACACAGTTCCGGGATCGGTTCGTTTTTCGCAAGTCCCCTCTGGTCTAAAGTATAATGTAAAGGGTGAGGAGCACTCAAAGATGACCCGGCAACAACGGAGCGACGAAGAACTCCTAAAACGTATTGCCCTGGGTGACGAAGATGCCCTGGTTACCTTATACGACCGGTACGGGCGTCTGGTTTATTCGTTGGCCTATCAGGTGCTGCAAGATCACCAGCTGGCAGAAGAGGTCACCCAGGATGTGTTTACGCGGGTGTGGCAGGCCGCGGCATCTTTTGACCCGACGAAATCGCGGTTTACGACGTGGCTCACCTCCATTACTCGTAATCGAGCGATTGACATTCTACGACGGCGACGGGTGCGCGGGTTGACCGGGCCCGGTGAGGCCGAGTTGAATACCGCCATCACCCGTGCAGATGAACGGTTATCACCCGAGTATCATCTGGAAGCGTTGGCAGTGCGCGAGGCATTGCGTCAACTTCCCCCCGATCAGCGCCAAGTCGTGGAATTGGCTTACTTTAACGGTATGACTCAACGGGAAATAGCCGAACACCTGAGCATTCCTCTGGGCACTGTCAAGACTCGTATGCGGTTAGCAATGATGAAGTTACGTCATCTATTAAACCCCTCGCCACCGGAGGATGGCAAACGCAAGCGATCCGCGTCCGGCCGGGCTCCTGCTGTGAAAGAACCCTCACAGGAACAATCCACATCCGAGCAGGAGGGCGTATAAGATGGGCGAGGAAGCAGCTGTCAAGGAGCCAAGGGGGGCAATGAGCGAGCACCAACATCGCTTTGCGTGGGAGAACTTGCACGCCTACGCGTTGGACGCGTTGGACGAAGAGGAACGGCGTCAGGTAGAGGCGCACCTTCGTGAGTGTCCTCTCTGCCAGCAAGAATTGCAATCCTGGCAGGATACTGTGGGAAAGCTCGCCTACGCCGTACCCTTTTATGAGCCTCCGGTCTATTTGCGGGCAACGATTCGTAACGTGGTGGCCGTTTCTCCTGCGAAAGCGGCCGATACCCCTGTGCTCCGTGCGGTCAGACGGCGGCCGACTCGTTCCGGTGAGCTCACAACTCTCCTCCAACGTCCCTACATGTTCCTCACCACGTTGCTCATTCTCGCGTTGGGATTGGTGGGATGGAACGTACGACTTCACCGCCAGATGAGCACGTTGCGGGCCGAGATGTCCGAAGTAGACGAAATGCGCAGCGTGATCGTGGAGTACATGAACAATCCCAGCGCTTTTGAACATTTCACCCTGGAAGGGCCCAACGGTGCCCGGGCTCATTTGCTATACAGCAGTGCCACCAACCGGCTTACCCTCATCACCGACGGACTGCCCTGGCTGGGGGAGGATGTGGTGTATACTCTCTGGTTCCACGACGATACCGGCCGTCAGGTCCTCGCGACCGTCTTCCGGTGCGACCGCACCGGCCGCGCAATGGTGGTGTTTGAACCCCCCTTCCCCCTTGAAAACGTGATCGAAATAACCATTGCGCCTTCTCGCTCCACTATACCGGACTCCCCGGTTCTCAACGGCCGTCTGAAGCGCCACGAGGGTAGCCCCGCCATCTTTGTCAGCTCTGCCTTGTAGACGGTCCACCGCCCGTTGTTGGGCGGTATCGCGCATCGCCGACAACAACGCACAGGCAAGAAAGTGAGGTGTCTCGTGAACTATCTAGATTATCCACCGGAAACGGCTGCAGATGTTGTCCGCGTGCGGCGCCGTATAGAAGAGGCCGGCCTGCCCCCAAAGGTGATGGACCATAACCTCCTTATCGGTACCTGGAACATTCGGATGTTCGGCAAGGTTTACCCTTCCTTCGAAGAGAACCCCGATTCTCCTAAGCGAAACCTGCGCGCGCTGGCTATCATAGCCGAGATCATATCTCGTCTGGACGTGGTGGCCATCCAGGAAGTCCGGCGGGACATTAGTGGCCTTCGTTTGCTCCTGGACATGCTCGGCCCCCAGTGGGGCGTCATCATCTCCGACGTGAACGAAGGCCGGGAAGGTAATGCCGAACGGCTCACTTTCCTGTACGACCGGCGTCGAGTCACGCCCTCTGGGCTGGCAGGTGAACTTGTGCTCCCGCCGGACTGGGGAAACCAGGCCATCCAGCAGTTTGCCCGCACCCCTTACGCCGTCTCCTTTCGGGCAGGGGAGGAAGCGTTTATCCTGGTGACCGTGCACATCAAATATGGCAGCGGCGACCCGAACGAGCGCATCCCTGAACTGGAGGCGTTCGCTGAGTGGATAGCCAATTGGGGGCAACAGGAGACCCGTTACCATCAAGACATTATCGTTCTCGGCGATTTCAACATCGACCGTCGGGATGACCCGCGTTTTGAAGCCTTCGCATCGCGGGGGTTAAACGTCCCTCCGGCGCTACGTGATGTTTCCACCAACCTCGCCACCGGCAAAAAGGCCAAGTACTACGACCAAATTGGGTGGTTTATGGGACAATTGAACATGGAATTTACCGGTCGGGCCGGAACGGTGAACTTCGCTAAAGCGGTGTTCAAAGAGCTCACGTTAAGCCAGATGTCCTACCGGGTGTCGGACCATTTGCCTTTGTGGGCAGAGTTCTCCATCGACCGTTCCCGCTTCTACCTCATGCAAGCTCTGGGATTGGACGCCAGCTTGCCCGACCCCTTAGCCGCAGTGCCGGACTGATTTGGGGGCGGGCTCGATTGCCCCTTACCGGAGCCGGGTGCTGCTCACATCCCGGAACGAGAACGGAGCCCCTTCGCTTTCGAAAAAAGCCCAAAGACACCATCTGCAATGCAAACAGGGAGAAGGGATAATGAGTGAGCGGGATATTGCCCACATGATCTCTGAGGATGAGCAGAAATTGGCCGCCGGCGAACGGATCACCTTCACCGTCCCGGCCCGCCACAATCCCAAACTCCAAGCGCTCGTTGACGCCATTAACGAAGACGAAGAGCTGTACCAGTTGTGGCGCTGTGCCAACGTAAACGCGGTGGACCGCAACTTAATGAGCGATCACGGGCCGGTGCACATTAAAATTGTCGCCAACCTGGCCCTTAAGCTGCTGCGGTTGCTGGTCGAGGCCAATGTCCCCCTGGGCATTGTGCAGCATCACGAAATGACACCGGACGATGCGGAGGTGGTCGTTGTGCTGGCGGCCGCGTTGCACGACCTGGGCATTGCTGTACACCGAGATAAACATGAAGAGTTCAGCCTGTTTCTCGCCCATCAAAAAGCCCGCGAGCTCCTCAGTCCGATCTATCCCGTTCGAGAACGCACGATTGTGCTTAGCGAGACCCTCCACGCCATCATTGCCCACCACTGGGACGTGCGTTGTTACACCACGGAAGCGGGTGTGGTCAAAGTGGCCGACGCGCTGGACATGACTCACGGCCGTTCTCGCATCGCCTTTGAGTCAGGGGACATCAACATCCATTCCGTTTCCGCGCAGGCCATCGACGCGGTTCACATTCGAAAGGGGGAAGACGTTCCGGTGGAGATAGAAATCGTTATGGCCAATTCCGCCGGGATTTTCCAGGTGGACCACTTGTTGAAGCGCAAGTTGCGCAATTCCAGCATTGCCCCCTATGTGCGCGTGTTGGCTCGCGTAGAGCCGGAAATGGAACGCAAAATCGTGGAAACATACCGTCTGTAGGCAGGGACCGATGTCTAACCTGCGGGGCAAGCGGATTTTAATGGGGGTTACGGGTGGGATCGCCTGTTATAAGGCCGCGGATCTTGCTTCTAAGCTAACCCAAAAGAACGCTCAGGTGGATGTGATCCTGACCCCCGCGGCCGAACGGTTTATCACCGCGGCAACCTTCAGCGCGGTCACCGGACGTCCCGCCTGGACCGATGCCGCCATGTACACGCCGAACCCTGCGGGTCAGTTTCCGCACGTCGCTCTGGCACAGGCTGCAGAGCTCATCGCTATTGTTCCGGCCACGGCGAACACCTTGGCCAAGCTGGCCCACGGACTGGCAGATAACCTGTTAACTACCGCTGTGTTGGCCTCACGGGCCCCTCTGCTGTTGGCTCCCGCCATGGAAACCCACATGTGGGAACATCCCGCCACCCAGGCCAACGTGCAGACACTACGCGCCCGAGGAGCCCACATTGTCGGCCCGGAGGTAGGACATCTGGCCTCTGGAGCTACGGGCATAGGGAGAATGGCCGAACCGAGCACCATTATGGAAGCCATGCGCTATGTGCTCGGTCTACAGGGCCCTCTGCAGGGGCATAAAGTGCTCATCACCGCAGGCGGCACGCGCGAGCCACTGGACCCCGTGCGATTCATCACCAACCCTTCCACCGGCAAGATGGGTGTTGCTTTGGCAGCCGCCGCCCGCGACGCGGGCGCGACCACCATCCTGGTCCACGCCCCTTTGGCCGTGCCGATCCCGTACGGCGTGCAAAGTATACCTGTCACCACGGCACAGGAAATGTACGACGCGGTGATGCAGGAGGTTCAGGACGCGACTGTGTTCATCGCCGCGGCCGCGGTGGCAGACTTCCGCCCGGTGCAGCAGGCATCTCACAAACTCAAAAAAGATGAGGTGGGACCTACCTGGACCCTTACCCTCGAACGAACGCCAGATATTCTGGGTACCGTGGGGCACCTGCGCCAAAAGCACGGACGTCCCTACGTGCTGGTGGGTTTCGCCGCGGAAACGCAAGACCTTATCCCCGCCGCGCGGGAGAAGCTTATCCGCAAAGGGCTGGACCTTATCGTGGCCAACGACATTACCGCCCCCCAAGCCGGTTTTGCCGTGGATACCAACCAGGTCACCATTGTTGACCGAGAGGGAAACGTAACACCCTGGCCTCCCATGAGCAAGGAAGCGGTCGCGGAACAGCTTATGGCCCAGATCATAGATCGGCTGCGAAGAATGGGTATACTCGGGTCGGAATAGGTGCTGGGTTTTTGACAGCGTCAGGGCCTCGGAGAGGAGAGAGTGGGAGGGACACAGACAGACGAGGAGGCACCATGGATATCGGCATTCCTAAAGAACGACGGGACGCGGAATATCGCGTTGCGCTCACGCCGGCCGCCGTTCAAGAACTAACGCGGCGCGGTCACCGTGTGTACGTGGAACGGGGAGCGGGGGAAGGTTCGGGCTTTCTGGACCAGCATTATCTGGAAGCAGGCGCCACGGTGGTCTATTCCCCGGAGGAGATCTACGCCCGTAGCCGGCTGCTGGTCAAAGTGGCTCGACCGCTGCAGGAAGAATTGGAGCTTTTGCATGAGGGCCAGATTGTGATGGCGTTCATGCACCTTGCCTCCGCACACCCGAACAAGATGCGGACCCTTCTGGAACGGGGCGTCACCGCCATCGGGTACGAAACGATCGAAGAAGAGGACGGGTATCTTCCCATCCTACGACCCATCAGCATGATCGCGGGGCGAATGGCCCCTCTGATCGCCGGTCGGTTGCTACAGAACGACGCCGGCGGCAAAGGTATCCTGCTGGGTGGGGTGCCCGGCGTCGCTCCCGCGGAGGTGGTCATCATCGGCGCGGGCACAGTCGGCACCGAAGCGGCACTGGCCTTTGCCGCAGCCGGCGCGTCGGTGTACGCGTTGGACATCAACCCCCGCGCGTTGGAACGCCTAGAACGCCTGAGCGATCGGCGCGTGGTGACCTTAAGCGGTACACCCCACAACATTCACAAGGTTCTCAGCTTTGCCGATGTGGTAGTGCTTGCCGTGTACCAACCGGGGTATCGCGCGCCTATTATCATCCCCCGTTCCTTATTGTCCACCATGCGGCGCCGAAGCGTGATCATCGACTTTTCCATTGACCAGGGGGGCGCGGCCGAGAGCAGCCGGCCCACCACACACCGTAGCCCCACCTTTGTGGTCGACGGGGTGATTCACTACTGTGTTCCCAACGTGACGGGCGTTGTAGGACGCACGGCGACCCATGCGATCTCGAACGCGCTATTGCCCATTGTTTCTGTGATCGCCGACCACGGCCTGGAGGAAGCCATCAAACGGTTACCCAGCTTAGCTCGCGGGGTTAACGTTCACGCCGGCCGGATCGTCCACCCAGCTCTTCAGGAATTGTACGCGGCGCAAGGCTTTGAAGGGTAAGACGACACAGGGAGAGAAATCACCCATGGCACACTGGGAACGCATTTATCACGAACGCATGACCACCGCGGAAGAAGCTGTGAGCGTTATTGAGAGTGGTTTTCGCGTGTTTCTCACCGGCAACTGTTCGGTGCCTCGTGTCTTGTTGAAAGCACTCGTTCAGCGTGCGCGCGCGGGAGAAATCCAGAATGTTGAGATTGTCCAGGTGCTGACCATAGGTGATGCCGATTACGTGAGCCCCGATCTCGCAGGTAAACTGCGGGTGAACACCCTCTTCATCAGCGCCAACGTCCGCCAGGCCGTCCACGAAGGACGAGCGGATTTCACGCCGATCTTTCTCAGCGAGATTCCGGGCCTGTTCCGCTCCCGCCAGTTGCCCTTGGACGTGGCCCTCATCCACGTTTCCCCGCCGGATGAACACGGGTTCTGTTCCTTCGGGGTTGAGGTCGGTATCACCAAACCTGCCGCGGAATCCGCGCGCATCGTGATCGCGGAGGTCAACGACCGAATGCCCCGTACCTTGGGGGATGCTTTCATCCACGTCTCCAAAATTCATTATTTCGTTCCGGTTTCCTACAACTTGCCCGAAGTGCCCCAAGGACAGCCCGGTGAAGTACAGATGCGCATTGCACAGCACATTGCAGAGCTGATACCAGATGGCGCGACCTTACAGCTGGGGATTGGCGGCATCCCCGATGCTGTGCTCCTCTACTTGCGCGACAAGAAAGACCTTGGCATTCACACCGAGATGTTTTCCGACGGGGTGGTTGAGCTGGTAGAGGCAGGCGTGATCACCAACGAACGGAAGACCCTTCACCGGGGCAAGATCATCGTCGGCTTTGTATTAGGCTCGCAGCGGTTATACGACTTTGTGGATAACAACGCGATGGTGGAATTTCACCCCACAGATTACGTCAACGATCCCTTCATCATTGCTCAAAACGACCACATGGTAGCCATCAATTCTGCCATCGAAGTGGACTTAACCGGCCAAGTGTGTGCGGATTCCATCGGTCACAAGTTTTACAGCGGTGTGGGTGGACAGCTGGATTTCATCCGGGGAGCAGCCCGCAGCAAGGGAGGCAAGCCTATCATTGCCCTTCCTTCCACAGCGAAAGGGGGGACCATTTCCCGCATTGTGCCGATGCTCAAACCCGGCGCGGGGGTAACCACTACCCGCAACGACGTACATTATGTAGTTACCGAGTACGGTGTGGCTTACCTGCACGGGAAGACCATCCGTCAGCGGGTGGAAGCCCTCATTAACATTGCCCATCCGGACTTCCGGGACTATTTGTGGCGTGAGGCGCGACGTCTGGGCTACGTGTAACCCCTCTCTCCTCCCGTTAAGGCGTTAAGATATGTTCCAGAAGCACGAGGGTGAGGCTTTTGGTGGTGAGGCCTTCGGGAGAGGTTTCCACCAACACCGGCCCCACACACGCCGGACAGCCGAACTGGCACGCGCACTTGCGCGTGCGTTCCCACGCCGCGGCGAACAGATCGTGGTGTACTTCGTACAACCTTTCCACCAACCCTATGCCTCCGGGAACGTTGTCGTAAAGGGTAATGGTGGGCAAGGCGGTATGTCTGCTATGGGTTTCCACCGTCATCCCCAAGTCGCCCGGGTCGGTCATGGCGAACAGGGGGGCTAAGGATTTAAGCAGGTAGGCAAGGCCGTTGAAGCCGGTGCGCAGGCGTACACCGGCCTCCGCCAGGCGGTGGCACCGCGCGCAGAGGGTGACCAGGTTTTCCAGCCGGTTTGCCTCCCGATAGTTCTCGTTCTCGCCGGGCACATATCCGAACGTCCGGAATGGACGTATGTGATGCACGTGTAACGGACGTCGTGGATGGTGGGCCGCTCCGCATCGCCGACAGCGGTGTCCATCCCGTTCTAGGGCGCGACGGCGTTGCTCTTCCCAATTGGGCCCATAGTTCTCGATCGCGTCGCTACGCCACACCCCTCGAGCCCGCAGGCGCTCCAGCAACGCTTCGGTAAATGCCACCCAGTACGCGGTAGTGTCCATCTCGCGGGCCGGGGTTTGCACTTCCTCATAGCCCAGCACTTCATGAGTGAACCACCGGACGCGGCGATAACCGGTGACCTCCACACGTACCCGCACATCCCCTAAGCCCCGCAGGAGTGTCTCGGCTTCCTCCCGTTGCCACTCTTTCAGCACGTTCAACTCCTCACGGGTGATGGGTTGAGTATAATATTCCGCTGAAACCGGCTCGACGAAGGCGATCCCTTGTTCCCAGTCCACCGTGCGTACGAGGTAGCTTTTCCCCTCGTGCAGGTAAACAGCGCCGGGATGGACAAGACGGGGCGCGATGTCCCAATCGACATCCCCTAATACTTTGGGTGGGGCTCCCTGCAGGTGTACCCGCACCCGGCGAGATGAGGAAGTGCGTAGTGAGACAGAGGTCGCGGGGCACTCTCCGCCGAGCCAGTAGAACTTTCCTCCCGCGTGTCGCGCTTCCCCCTCCGCGACCAGGTGGGCCAGCACTGCTGAGACATCTTGAAACGAGCCGAAGGTATCATCAGGCCGCATGGGCAGCTCATAGAGCGCGCAACGCAGGTGGTCCACCACCACGTAGGGATTATCCGGTGCCAGCAAGGCATGTTCCGGACGTCCTGCCCAGAGGAATTCCGGATGTTGTACCAGATACTGGTCCAGCGCGCTGCTGCCAGCTATCAATATCCCTACCCCGCCCTCCTCGCGGCGACCGGCACGGCCCCATTGTTGCCACGTGCTGGCCCGGGTCCCGGGATATCCCACCAACATCACTGCCTCGAGCGTCCCTATGTCAACCCCCAGTTCCAGGGCGTTAGTAGCTACAACAGCCCGTATCTTACCCTCTCGCAATCCCTTTTCTATTTCCCGACGCACTTCGGGCAGGTAGCCTCCCCGATATCCCCGGACGTGCTCGGGGGAGAGAGCCAGCCCCGAGGTCTCGTGCTGCAAATAGGCGAGCAAAAGTTCCACGTTCTGCCGTGAGCGCGCGAACAGAAGGGTTTGAACGTTGTAACGCAAGAAGTGAGATGCCAGTTGGACGGCTTCCAGCAGGGGATGACGGCGCAGACCTGTTGCCTCGTCCAGCAAAGGCGGGTTGTAAAACAGGAAGACACGCGGCGGCTCAGGCGCGCCATGTTCCCGCAGGATGAGGGGCCTGCGCTCGAGCAGGCGTTGGGCTAACGATTCAGGGTTGCCTATGGTGGCTGAAGCACACAGGACCTGGGGATAGGATTTGTAGAAAGTGGCCAACCGCATGAGACGCCGCAAGACGTTAGCTACGTGGGCGCCAAAGATGCCCCGATATGTGTGCAGTTCATCGAGGACGACCCATCGCAACGCGCGCCAGAAGTGCGCCCACCGCGGGTGAAAGGGCAACAATCCTCGGTGAAGCATATCCGGGTTGGTTAAGATAACTCGAGCTTCACGGCGAATGCGACGACGTTCTCGCGGAGAGGTATCCCCGTCGTACACCCCTACCCATTCCGGATGCCCGAGATGTTCAAGCCACTTCCGCAACGTGTTGTACTGGTCCTGGGTGAGGGCTTTTGTGGGGAACAAACACAGCGCGCGGGCCGAAGGGTCGGTCACCAATGTGTGCAGGATGGGGAGCCAGTAAGCCAGGCTTTTGCCTGAAGCCGTGGGGGTGACGAGCATCACATCACGGCCGGCAAGGGCTTCGGCCACCGCCGTGCTTTGATGGCTGTACAAGCGCTCAATACCCAGTCGCCGAGATATCTCTCGCACCTCAGGGGCCAGGGCTGGAGGCCAGGGGCCAAAGCGTGGCGCGCGGGCCGGTATACGGCGTACAGCTGTGATGTGGGATGCCCATCGCTTATCCCGAAGGAGCGCTTCCACTGCCTGCCAAACGAAGCTCATCGCCGGTCCTCGGTGTTGGGTGTCGATGACATCTCACCTTAGTAATTTTTCTGGACTTTGGACAAGGTCTGGAGTTTGAGAGGGGGGAGTGTGTGGATCCCCCCTTCTTTCCACATGGGGTCGCGTGGGTTTTTACTTAACGGGGCGGGTGAACGGCCAGGTACTGACGTAAGATCTCGGCACAGCGACCGACAATTTCAAAACTCCCCCAGTTGCCATGGACGACCAGAGCGTAAATGGCGGCTCCGATGACGTAAGGGTCTCGCTGCAACTCACTATCGTACCACGCCAGCTGTTCCACGTAGAAACCTTCCGGGGTAGTGGTGATGCGCCCTTGCTGGTACCAGAAGGGGATAAAGTCCTTCCACCCTTGCCCTTTCGGGCCTGGGCGGGGCTGCACCGCGCCGTCAATTCCGGTCTCCGTCATGACCAGGGGGACTACCAGCCCTGCAGGTTCAAAGAAGCGACGGTACGCCTTCCGGTAGCGCAGGGTCAACCACCCCTCATCCCCTTCATCGTCGCCTGGGCGAAGCTGATACGGGCCAAACCCAAACCACATATAGGGAGCGGAGTATTCGTGCAGGCCGAGGACACCTCCATAAGCTTTGATAGCTTCCAGTGCGGGGAAAAAGTGTGGCCAGAGCTCAAGCCGTGGGTGTCCGGCGGGAAAGTTGCCCACACAGGAACGAATGCCGTATGCCGCCAACCGGCGCGTGCGTTCCGCCTCGAAGATGGCCAGTCGCTGCATGGCCTCCGCGTTGATCACCACCGGCTCATTGTAAGCCTCCCATGCATCCACGTAGGGATAACGGCGAGGGTCCGCGGCCAGGGGAAGAATGCGATTGACAAAATCCTGCGCTAACGCCTCAGGGCGCACGCGTAACCAGTCCAGATTCTCCTCAAGCTGCGGCAGTCGGGCCACCACAAAGGTCTGAGGGGAGGCTTGTTTGATCTCCGCCAGGAAAGTGGGGTCTAACTCCATCGTCTTGACAACCGCTACGTTGCCCGTGGCCAGAAGGTCGAACAGTTGAGGGTGTTTATACCCGACAAACACACCCAACTTGCTCGCATTGCCCGGGGGGAAAGGGGTAGCCGTGGGGGTGCCACGCGGACGGGAAACGGTAGGGGTCGGAGTGGCTGTCGGCGAAGGGGGAGGCGTGGG
>Ga0256839_1005349_pt1 | contig 11914 bp, 10 predicted proteins | sample 354166metaG_FD_185968 | JGI IMG/M metagenome (GOLD analysis project Ga0256839, IMG submission 185968) | Hydrothermal vent microbial communities from Mid Atlantic Ridge, Atlantic Ocean - 354-166 | ecosystem: Environmental > Aquatic > Marine > Hydrothermal vents | place: Atlantic Ocean: Mid...
ACCAAAGCGGCACAGGAGTGCCGCACTCCAAAAAACCAAAGCGGCACGGGAGTGCCGCACTCCAAAAAACCAAAGCGGCACAGGAGTGCCGCACTCCAAAAAAGCAAAGCGGCACAGGAGTGCCGCACTCCAAAAAGCCAAAGCGGCACAGGAGTGCCGCACTCCAAAGAGTGGCGAGAAGATGTGCCCCGTGGCGTGGGCCCTCGGTTATCCGGAAGACGCTTCAAGCCGGGCGGACGCGGGCGTACGCTGGTCGTCACGTTGGGTGGGCCGGGGCGGTGGAAAAGGCGTTTAGAACCAAACGTGGCTGACGGATCGCACTGCCCGTCCAGCCTATTGCCCGGCTTGCTTTTCAAGAGGCAGCCAGAGCGGCACGCTTGCGGCTTAACCAGATCAGTTCCAGGCCAAACCACGCCAGCACCGCCGGCAAGGCGATCCAGAAGTAGGGTCGGAGCAGGTTTTGCGTGAGTTGCATGGCCGCCTTTTGGACGTTGCCCTTGGCGAAGCCTTTCACCAACCCCAGGACAGGGTGCGGGCGCAAGGCGAGCCGCCACTTGCCGGAACGCAACCAAGCACGACCGGCGTCGCCCTTTCGAGCAGCAAGCAGCACCGCCTGCTCCGCTAAATCGTCCCCTGACCGAGCAATGGTCCGCACACCATCCCCCTCAAGAACGTGCAGTACAAAGGCTGCTCTCTTGCCCTCCCGCTCCGTATAGCGGGCCAGCTTGGCGACCTCGGCCGGATCATCGACGTGTTTGAGCACGTGGATCGCCGCAGCACCGCCTCCGTGCCTCGCCACTGTAGCCACGTCGCCTGCCAGCACCATCAGCGGCTTCCTCTCACCGCGAATTGCCAGTCGAGCCAGATCCATCACCTTGTCAAACAGCTTTCGGCTCATCGCGCCGGTCTTGGCTGCCAGTTTCATAATCGCAGGCCCCAGGTCGAAGTAAGGGGCCACAGTCGTCACCACGCCAACAACCGACAGGGCAAAGACCAGCTTGTTGGCGTCGTCGTTCGAGATGTACTTGTACCCCTCGATTACAATGTCGCGCACGTCGCCCACGATGAAGAAATCGGCGACGATGGCACCGGCCAGAGCTTCGGGCCGATCGCCGTAGCCAGAGACTGCCCCCCCGACAAACCTTTTGACCTTTTTTATCCAGCTTCGCTGTTCGTCCCGTAGCTCCTTGAGCTTGCGGTGAAGCTCCTCCTGATGGACCCGTGCATACTGAGGATCTTCCAGGCCCGCCTCGACCACCGCGATCGCCTCCTCGAGACGATCTTGTCGCTCCAGTTCTTCCGCCCGCTCCAGGTAGTTCAAAGACGGCAGCGCGCGGTACTGCATCCAGGCCAAGGCAGCAGGCACGTCAAGAACGAGGGCCAGTAGAAGCAGGGCTGCGACCGCTATTCGGACCAGGTTCCAGCGACATCGCCACCACCCGGTCAAGATGCCCGCAGCGCGGGGCCGAGAGCCAGACGTGATTCCCGCCATTGCAGCTCCTCACCAGATCGCCGATACCACAGGACTACACAGGCTGCGCATCCGAACCGCTCTGCTCCACACGGTCCTCTTCGTCGCTGAACCGCACTTCGATCCATTTCTCCGGCTCGATCTGCTGCAGCAAGGCGCGCAACCGTTCGCGAGTCTGCTCACGAACCTCCTTCAACCGCTCCGGTGCCATGCCGGCACGCTCGATGGCCTTGGGCAGATCCTCGTAGATGCAGAGCGTGAGTTGCGTCTGGCCGGCCCCCTTCCGGGTGTGTGCCCCCCAGACCTCCACCTTCCGTTCCCGAATGCGTCCGGTGGAGTACCTGGTGTAGAGGCACCTCGGTGGGGGTACGACCACGCGGAGATAGGAGTCGTCCCGATACTGGACATCGAGGTTTTCCTGACTCAGGTCAACTCCGTACAGGAATTGCACAGGAACTTCAATTTCCACGAACACGCGGCCGCGCCAGTCTTCGTACCGCCGGGTCGCCACGACCGGTCCGCTTGCTTCAACGGTGACGATCTTGAGCGTTGCCAGGACCTCCCGCACATCGACCGGTTCGCCGCGGACTGCCGCTTGCTGAGCCACAAGATCGGGGGGGCGACCGGCGTAATAGATGACCCCGCCTAAAGCGACACAGGAAAGGATCACGACAAGCGGCGCGACCCAGGTCCGAGCCGGTCGCTGCGACTTCTCTGGCTTGCCACTGCTCGGGCCACCCATGGGGAGACCTCCCGCGTTAACGCAGTCGCGGCGCTTCAGCGCCGGTTCACCGCCCGCCGTCCCTGGCCCAATCTCATCCTAACATCGTTGACCCGTGCGTGTTGCGGCACGTTCCCGTCGACCACCTGCCCCTTCCGCCCCAGCGATCCAGAGCGAAGCCGAGCGGCCCCAGGCTGCCATGGTTCTACTCGTCATTCGCCACGCCCGCCAAAAACTTGACTTCGCCTCTGCCGGGTCCGGTTGCGCCGGTTGGCCAAAGCCTTGAGCGTGCGCGGTCGTTCCACACGGGCGTCGATGAGCACGTGCTCCGTTAGGAAGATCGAGCCGGTCCGTTCCCTCATGGACCCTCAGGCGCCGGCCGGATCGCGCCGTCCGTGTGGTCCTCAGTTCCATAATGAAGGATAGCGCGCCGCGGTGCCGGGCGGAGGAGCGGGGCCATGGCCTTGTTGTAGTGTTGCCCGGTGCGCGATCAGCCCCGGACGAGAGAAGAGGAGCGAGCGATGGATGTACTCTGGGCGCCCTGGCGAATGCAGTACATCGTCCAGTGCCGTGACGAAGGGGACGGGGAATGCTTCATTTGTGCGGCGGTCAGAGCGGACAAGGATCGTGACAATCTGTTGCTTCGTCGCACCCGGCACAGTTGTGTCATCCTGAACAAGTTCCCCTACAACAACGGACACCTCCTGATCGCCCCCTTGCAGCATAAGGCAGAGCTGCACGACCTTTCCGACGAGGAGACACTCGACATCATGCACACGCTGCAGGCCATGGTCGAGTTGCTCCGCACCACGCTCTCACCGCACGGTTTCAACATCGGGCTCAACCTTGGCCGAGTAGCGGGCGCGGGCCTACCGGGCCACCTGCACTGGCACGTTGTGCCCCGTTGGCAGGGCGACACAAACTTCATGCCCGTCGTCGCCGACACCAAAGTGATCAGCCAATCGCTGCTCGCCCTGTACGACCTGCTCTCTGGGGCGGATCCGACGGAGAAATGAGGGACCAATCGGCCGCCGTCCTCTTGTGGGCGGGACATGGGACCCCGGGGGCGCGCAGCCGCGGGCAGCGCGTCCAGCCGGCCCCCCGACGCCGGCGGGGGCACACGACTCGGCTACGGAAGAAGAATCCCCCATTCGTCGCGCGACGATTAGCTCGCTTCCTCCCCACCGGAGCGGCCCGCCGGGCACACCTGCCCGCACGAGCACAGGATTGCGGATGAGCTCCGGAACCAGCCGGTGCACGGAGGCGAATCACGCTCGGCGCGACTTGCGGCAAAGTCGGAGCGCGCGACGCTGCGCGACTGGGAAAAGCTGGCTCTCGCCGCTCATCAACCGTGGGCGCGTACTGCCTTGGGTTCGATCCGACCGAAGATGATCCGGCCGGCATGCGTGTTGATGACGCTGGTAACCGTGGCCTCGACCTCCGAGCCGATATGTCGACGGCCGTCTTCGATGACCACCATCGTGCCATCGCTGAGGTAACCAACCCCCTGGGGGGGCTGATCGCCCGGGCGGACGAGTTTGACGCGAACCTTGTCGCCCGGCAGAACAACCGGCCGGATCGCTTCTTCCACGTCGTTGACGTTCAGGACGTCGATCCCCTCTGCCCGAGCCAGTTTGCTCAGGCCAGGGTCCACGGTGACAAGTTTTGCGTCTACGAGCTTCGTCCAGCGCAGGAGCTTCTGGGTGGGATCCAGGACATGCCGAAGTTCGGAAGGTTCGAGGTCCGGCACCTCGATGGCAACGTTTGGGTGGTCGCGCAGCTCTGCTATCAGCTCGATCGCACGCCGCGCGCGGACACGTTCGGCGCGGTCTGCACTTTCCGCCAACTGCTGCAGCTCGCTCAACACGAACGGGGGGATGATGATCGCGGCGTCGAACAAACCTGCCTGCAGGAGCTTTGCGATCCGGCCGTCCAGCAGGCTGCTGGTCTCCAGCACAAGCGGACGGCTGCTCCGCAGCTCGCGGCTGAACTCCACGTACGGAATCACAAACCGGAAGTCATCCTGGGTCTGGATGATGAAGCTGATGCAGAAGTAGCAGAGTAGCGAGGTTAAGAGCAGGTTTGCGATCGGTTCCGCCACAGTGCTAAAGACGGTGCGTGCCTGCGGCGAGGTCAGTGTTTGTTCCACGTACCAGAGGGCCGGTCTGATCGCAGACCAGATGAGCTGTCCCATGATCGTGCCGATCAGAAGGCCGAAGAAGACTGCGGACAGGACTCGGATCTTCTTGCGCGGAACCAGAACGTCGATGGCAATAACCGACAGACCGACTGTTATGGACAGCAGCACCACGCCCCCGGTCTGCCAGGCACCGATCTCCAGCCTCCATGCCAGGTAGGACCCCAAGGCGGTCCAAATGATCAGGAACAGCGCACGGATGATCCATAAGGCCATGTTGCTTCCCTCGCCGGGACTTCCACAAACTTCGGTGGGACGCAGCCGGTTCTTCCGGTCCCGACTGCACCCTGAAGGTCGTAAGCAGTTCCGATGAGTGACGGAACCGACCACTCGGGGCTAGGCTACTCGCAATTCTATGCGAGCCGGCGAGGGCAGAGCGTGCTTACCGCAACCGAACCGGACCGTTTGCAGTCGCCCCCTTCAACCGGTTGAAAGAGCCGCTGAAACGGCACACGATGGGCCTCTGTCCGAACCTGCGCCCACCTGTCGTATAGGGAGGTGAAGCTTGTTGCGGTAGGATATTACGGTTAGCGCCGTAGGGAAGCCGGTTGTTGCGGAGTCGGGAACTTTCCCCTAACGGGACCGGTCTAACGACTGGGAGCCTGAGCGTGGAAGAACGGTCCTCGAAGACACTCCCGGAGGCGGAAATCATCCGTCGTGCCCTGGAAGAGCGCGGTACCGGCCAGGTTGCGAACAGCTACGAGGAATTGGTGCGCCGCTATCAGGACCGGCTTTACAACTTTTTGTTGCATAAGACGGGAGATGCCGACAAGGCGGAAGACATCGCCCAGGAGGCGTTCAAGAAGGCATTCGAGCGGTTGTACCAGTTCCGCGGAGAATCAGGGTTCTACACCTGGGTGTGCCGAATAGCGCTCAACGAACTCAGCAACCGGCAGCGAAAGAGACAACACGAGGTCTTGCTTGGCCTGGAAACAGAAGGCGGGGGGCAATCGGCGATCCAGCCCGCCGAGGAACGGAGGCCGGAAGAACCGGTGGAACGAAGGGAGATCCGGGAGCGGGTGCGGGCGGCGATCAGGAAGCTCCCCGACGAGTTTCGGGCGGCGGTGGAGCTTGTGGACATCGCGGGACTTTCGTACAAGGAGGCCGCGGAAGTCCTCGGTGTGCCGGAGGGCACGATAAAGAGCAGGCTTGCCCGTGGACGGCGGCAACTGAAGGAGGAGCTCAAAGACCTCGTCGAGGTGGAGCAGACAACGACGGAACCGTCCGGCCGTTCGACGGCGACCTCAACCAAGGAGTCCGCTTCGAGGTGACGAAATGGACAACGGGATTCCTGCTCGGACGGAGACCGCGACGTCCTGGAAAGGGTTGACCGATGAGCGATGAAAGGTCGGTACCCCAGCGGTCGGTTCACTGGTATGAGCTGGTCTCGGCCCAGCTCGATGGTGCCCTGTCCGAAGAGGAACAGGATCTGTTCGACCGACTGGTCCGTGAGCACGCCGAGTTTTCCGAGGAGTACCGCTCCTTTCAACGCCTCCAACAGATCTTGGCCGAGTACCGTGAGCAACTTCCCCCCGCGCCCCCCACACTTCTACAAAGCGTAATGGAGCATGTGAAGCGAGTCTGCACGCCCGTCTGTACGCTGGAAGAAGTGGTCGAGTACGTGGATGGCGTCGCTTCCGAGGACGTTCGCTTCCGGATCGAACAGCGAATGGCATCCGACGCGGCCTTTCGTCAGGAAGTGCTCGAATACAAGGCACTCAGCAAGCTCCTGGCCAACACCGCTGTGTCGGTCGGCGATGGGTTTACGGAGGCTGTCCTGCGCAGCTTGCCGGTCGAGGCGAGCGGTGCAGAGAAACCGGGGCGGTCTTTCCTCTCGCGTGTTCTGGAATCCTTCCTCCGCCCTGCCTGGATACCCCGTTACGCCGCGGTCGCCCTGGCTGTGGTTCTGCTGATCAGTGGGTGGCTCGTAACGTCCCCCAGATGGCGGGAAGACGCTGTGCTCCGGTCACCCGCTCCGCCGTCGTTCGATGGTGAGCGTCGCGAGCTTACCCGAAGTGAGACGCAGGACCGCCTCTATGAACTGGCGCAGCCGGACGAAATGGAGCTCTGGCATGCCCCCCTGCCACCGGCGGTGGGTAGGGAATTACTAGACGTCGCCTGGCAGGACTTCGAGCAACTCCGCGCGATGGTCGAAGCATACGGAGCGAGCGGAGTGATGGCGCAGCCAAGTACGGTCGCTCTCGACACGCGACACGAATTCCTCAGGCGCTTTACGCTACCGCGGGAAGCGATGGCAAGCAAAGCAGCTAAGCCGGCGGCGGAAGAAGTGTCCGAGTGGGAGGAAAAGGTGGAGCCAGCCTCCGAATCGGAGGGGCCACCGCCGATTCTGGAAGTGTCGGGCTACGTTGGCAGCATGGTGGCCTGGAAGGGTGACGATGACCGCCTGCACTGCGCAGTGATCGTGGACATGGAGATCGCGAGGGAAACGATACGCGTCCTGTGCCAGCGATACAACGTGGGGTTGGAGAAGGTTCGGGCGCAGTCGGCCGGTCAGGACGCATCCGAGGATGGGCCGGCTGGACCTGAAGGCGAACTGGTGGTGCTCGACCTTCCCCGAAGCGCGGCGAATTCTCTCTTGCGGGACATCGCACAGCGGCTCGCAGCCGCGGAGAGCGACCCCGCTCGAGTACTGGCGGCTGACGTGGAGCGCGCCAGGAGCGGCCCAGGAGCAGGCGGCGGGGCGCGCGGGCAGGGAATCGCGGGGCGCGCGGCTCCAGCCGAAGGACGTCGCCATCATCCAGCGGCGGCGCCACGGAAAAAACAGCAAGTCTACCGCGGGATCGCCGTGGAACTGCCCCGAACACGCGTGGACCGCATGCGGCGCTTCCTGAGCTCCTTGCAGCAGATTCGTCCGTGGCTGGAACGAGTCGTTCGCAACCAGACGGCCCGCTACATGATGCGTCCGCTGAAGGGCCCGTGGGGAACCGGCCAGACCAGGCGAGGCGCGCCAGCACCCGACCCCCTGGACACGACAGCCAGCGACGGCGAAGATCGCGTCCGCGTTTTCCTGTACCTGATCGACAAAGCGGACCGCATCCCCGCCGCGCCCCCTTCCGGCAAAGCCGAGGACTAAAGGTTTCCTACGCTGTGCAGCGCCCTGCCCCCTGGTATGGTCGTTTCACCGTGCGTTCACTTGCTGATTACCTGTTGGCTGCGACCGGCAGAAAATCGCCGTAGAGGTAGTAGAACTGCGGCACCGCCACGCCCGGGTCCTCGTGGGGGAGCAGCCAGGACCAGGCCCCCATAGGGCGCGTGAACCGGAGCTGAAACAGATCTTCGATCGACCACCGTTTCTTCAACTCGACCACCTTGACCTGTTCCAGACCGCTGAGTTCGCGAGCGCGGGCGACGGCGTCCTCGAAGTAGCCCACCTGATCGGCAAGCCCGAGTTGCAATGCTTCGTCGGCCACAAACACGTCCCCGCTCGTGATCTTGTCCATCATGGCCTCACGCAGCCGCGTTCCCCTCCCCTCCCGAACTGCATCGACGAACAACTGCATGTAGTGTTGCACGAGCTCCTGGAACCGCTCCTCCTCTTCCGGACGCACCGGCCGAAAGGGCGATCCTGAGTCCTTGAACGGGCCCGTCTTCACGTCTCGCACTTCAACCCCCACACGCTTCGCCAGCTCGGACACGTTCACGAGCGTGAGTCTGACGCCGATCGAGCCCGTCAAAGCCGCCGGCTCAACCACAATCTCATCCGCCACCGTCGCAATGTAGTACGCACCGGAGGCCCCTATCCCCTCGATCGACGCCACCACCGGAAACGCCGCCGTGGAGCCTTCCCGCTTGTGTTCGATGAATCGGCGCATGGCATGGTGTGCTCGGGCGGTTGCGGTCACGGTGCCACCGGGGCTATCGATGCGGAGAACAAGCCCATGTACGTTTGGATCCTCTTCGAGCTGCTTCATCATCTTGTCCACCTGGCTCGCCAGGCCCGCACCGATGAGGCCGCGTACAGGGATGACCACGATCTTCTCCTGGACGGCCTCGTTCCCTTCGACAAAGACCTCTTCGAACCGCGCTTTCCGCCGCTCGGCAAGGAGGCCCACCAGGATGATGTTCAACAACAACGAGACCACGAAGAGAACGCGGAAGATGCGCCGTCGCCATCGGCCCCGCTCTTTCTGCACAGGTTGCTCAGAAGAACCTGGCGTCATGGCCTCGTCCAGATTCGTCGCCATAGACCTCGCCTCACATCGTCAGGCAATCGGCACTGCCTCTGGAGCAGACTTTCGCAGTGCTTCCGGCTCGCGTACGGTGCGGCCGACCGGAGACTACCGCGATCGGCCCCCGCCCGCGCCGCGCTTTTGGGCCTGTTCGCGTTCGATCTGTGGCGGAGCCGCGTCCGGAAAAGCCGGGGTACCGTACGGCACCGGTGGCTCAAACAGTTCTGCCGGCTCAATGTGGTATACCTTCCAAACCCCCGCGGTGTTTTGCAGTCGATAAGCCTGACGCTCCCACGGCCGCCCGGCATAGACACGCTCCACCACGATCCGGACCCGTCCAGACTCCAGTTCCTCCGTGAGGTCACGGCGGATCGCCCACCCCTTCAGTTCCTCAGCCTGGGAGCGCAGGTAGGAAGCGAAGTCACGTTCGCCCCCCTGCTGAACTTCGTGCCGCAGTCGTCTCTGCAGGTTTTCGTCGAAACAGCTCAGATAAGCTTCCACGTCGCCCGCCTGCAACGCCTCGAACATCCGCTCAATGCACTGTTCGGGCGTTTCGGGTGCGGCGTCCCGCCCCCCTCGGGTTGCGAACGCGAAGGCAACCATGACCACGGCCGCGGTTGCCCCGATAGCCAGCAGTCTCTTGCGGTTCTCGGCAGAGACGCTCATGGCGTCTGCTCCATGCCCTGCTTCTCTTCGTCCAGCGGCTGGACGATACCCAGTCCGACCGCATCCTCACCGCCGACGACGATCTTGCGGCGGATGACGGGAAGGACTTCGGATATCGTCTGGAAGAACAGGCGGTTCGCCACCAGCTCCGGCTGCCGTCTGTATTCGTAGAGCAGTCGGTTGAAGCGGGTGACCTCGGCAACCGCAGCGTTTCGGATCTCTGCCGCTTCCGCTCGCGCCACTGCCAGCTTCTGGTTCGCCTGCGCCCGTGCCTCGTAGCGAACCCGATCAGCATATCGGCCCGCCTCCATGACCATGGTCTCCGCCTCGGCCCGAGCGGCGTTCACGTTGTCGAAGGCGTCGCGTACCTCGGGCGGAGCTTCGACCACCGGGAGCGTGACTGCGCGAATGGAAACACCCAGGCCAAGCCGTTCGGCACGTTCCGCAACAAGGGAAAGCACTTCCGCCGCCAGCTCCTGCTTGCCCGTGGTTAACACGTGATCGATCTGCTTGCGCGCTAAGGCTTCGCTCAGGCTCGTCGTCACGAGCTGCCGGAGAGCGGCTTCCGCGTTCCCGGCACGGAACAGGTATCTCACCGGATCGGCGATCGAGTACTGCACGATCGCTTGTATCACCACGAGGTTCTGATCGCCGGTGAGGAAAAGCGAGGTGGGAGACGTGGCCGGGGCGCCCAAGAGCCGGTCGGCCGTGCTTCCCATGCCTACGGTCAGCCGTTTCACCTCGCGCGGCTTCACGCGGTCAACGCGGTCCAGTCCCCACGGAAGCCCGAAATGGAGACCGGGTTCCCGCAGTGGGGGATCGAACCGCCCGAACCGCCGGACGACGCCCACTTCGTTTTCCGCAACCGTATAGATCCCTGTGGCGGCATAAGCGACCAGGATGAGCACGAGCCCGCCAGCATAGGTCAGTCGCCTGCTCATGGCGAGTTCCCCCCGGCGGCGTCCCCCCCATCCGCCGCCACCCCGGTGGCCGGAACCGTCTGCGCAGCCGCTTCGGTCCTCTTCCCAATTACTCCCCCCGACGCAAGCTCACGCACCGTCGTCAAAAGCTTGAGCAGAGGGCTGTCGGAAGACAGAATCAGAGTGGTCCGCTCGTTGAGCACCTTTCGGTACGTATCCAGGGTGACCAGGAACTCATAGAAAGCCGGGTCCTGGGCATGGGCCTGGTTTGCCAGCTTCATCGCCTCCGCTTCCGCTTTGGCCCGGATTTCGGCAGCCTCCCGGTCTGCCCGAGCGATAATCTCCCGCACCTCACGGTCGGCCTGGCTGCGAATCGTCTCGGCAATGCTCTTGCCCTCGGCACGCGTGCGGTCCGCAACCGCCTGCCGCTCCGTGCGGATCATGTCATAGATGGCGGAACGGACCGCGGTCGGATGGTTAAACCGCTTGATCCGTACATCCACCACCTCGATGCCGTACTCCCGAAACGCTTGCTGCCGCACCTCCGCGGTGATCCGCTCGGCCAGATCCGCCAACTGCACCTTCTTCGGATCCAGGTTGACGAACTGATCCAAGCTCATCGCCCCCACTTCCGCCCGGACCAGCGACCAGATCCGGTCCTCTAGCCTCGCCTCGGCCGCCTCCACCGTCCCCACCGCGCGCAGGTAGCGGAGCACAGCGTCCTGCAACGCCCGCCGGGCATCCGGACTGCCGGGGTCAACACCGGCGGCCTTAGCAGCGAACGTCAATGTCGGTAGTCGCCAGCAAGCAAACCACTCAACGTTCAGGTTCTGCCCCACCTCCAGCGCTTCTTCCCCCGCTACTCCCTGGCGTGGTCGAGCGTGCGCGATGCCGATCGTGAAAGCTCGTCTGGCCCCCCCTTTCGTGAGCATCTCCCTCCCCGGAGGGTTCAACACTTGCAACCGACGGTCCAAACGGCGCACCGTCTCAAACGGCCACTTGAACGCCAGTCCAGGCTGGGTGAGCAACCGCACCGGTTTACCGAATAGCGTGACGTACACGTATTCGGTCTCATCCACGAACACCACCGATCGAACGACCAAAATGGCCGCGATGACGAACACGAACAGAACGAACAGGCGGCGGCGCCAGACGGCAAAATCGATCCGCCACGGTTCGTAGCTCTCCCAATCGTCTACATCCAGATGCTCGTGGTGGTGCTCGTCATGCTCGTGATGGTGGTGATGATGATCGTGGTCATGGTGATCGTGGCCGTGGTGGCCGTGGTGGTGGTGGTGGTGGTGACCATGGGTGCCCGAATGCTCATCGCCACGATGCATCGCCTGTGCTCCCGTTGCGGGTCGAACAGCAGCACGCTGCTCTCATGCAACCTAGCTACTCTTCCGGCGGTTCTTGGGATGGAAACGCCGGTTGCCCCGTTTGCTGCAACAACTCTTGCAATAGCCCGGCCGGCAGTTTCGACAGCCGGGGATCGGTTAAGAGCAAGTAGTGACGGCCAGGCCCATTCTTGTCCACGATGATCTTGGGCCGATCCGCCACGGAATCGGCGATCATCTGGAAGTAGAGCCTGATGGTCGAAACGGCTGGGTTTACCCGGTGCCCCTCAAGGCGGGCCAGGAATACGCTCGCTTCCGCAGTCGCCCGAGCGAGCTTTTCGAACGCCTCCGCCTCCGCTTCGTTCAGCACCCGGCGGGTTCTGCCCTGAGCGACCGGTTCCACCTTCTGCCA
>Ga0256839_1005350_pt1 | contig 11913 bp, 10 predicted proteins | sample 354166metaG_FD_185968 | JGI IMG/M metagenome (GOLD analysis project Ga0256839, IMG submission 185968) | Hydrothermal vent microbial communities from Mid Atlantic Ridge, Atlantic Ocean - 354-166 | ecosystem: Environmental > Aquatic > Marine > Hydrothermal vents | place: Atlantic Ocean: Mid...
GCACGCAGCACCGCGATCTCTGATAAACTGTCCTTGGTCATGGTTGATCTCCTCGGTCAAAGGTTGGGTCCGCAAACCAAATCTTGGCCGAAGAACAACCGTGGCCGACAGGCAAGCAGCGCGGGCCTCGCTTCGCTACGCAAAGCCTCCGCTCAGCCCGCGCTGCCGGCAGAAATTACACCATCCCGTGGGACACTGCTTTCAGCTGCCGCGCCGGAGGCTAGAGCGACCCAAAGGCTCCGCGCCCGGCGCGCTTGCCCGAACCAAAACCGCAGACCATGAAAGCCAGGCCCGCAGACTCTCGTCATGAATGAGGGACCATTGGGGGCAGGGGCGGCCCTGCATGCATACCTCGCGACCTCAGTGCAGGATGCGATACCGCTGCGGCATATTGCTGCGCGTCAGGCGAATGCGTCGGCCAAGGGATTCGCAGAAATATCACATTCCCCGGCTACAGTTTGGCCAGCGTGGATGTTGCAAGGCATCAGGCTACAATGCCCAAGCCTGCACCAACCGTGCCCGCACTTGGTATGCCAGCCAGCGTCCGTTCCCTTGCTTATGCGCCATCTTCTTTCTCTGCCGTTGAGGGCCGTTGCAAGTGCTCCTGCAATCTTTCGGCATTGCGCTCGTCCAGGTCAATCCCCGGTTGCATGCGGGAGAAATCGATGATGATGCGCTGCGCCTGAGCATCGCGCTCCAGCCAGCGTTGTTCTGCCTGACCGGCATCCAGCGTTTTGATCTGGCAAATGCTGGAAACGGCGGACTTGACGAACTTCCAGTATTCGAAGTCGCTGGCATGAAACCGCTGCACGTCTTCCCAGTAGAGCGAGCGCTTGATGGGGTCTTCCCGCAGCCCGCGCAGCTCCAGCCGCCAGCCCTCCCACGGCTGGCGCTGCATGCGGTCGCGTTCGTGCGCGCCGATGTCGATGATCCAGCCCACCAGCACGGTGAAGACGAGCAGGGTAATGGTGTTTTCAGCCCACCATTCCGGCGTGCCGAGGAAGGCCCACAACCTGCTCCAGTAGGCCCCGCCAAACAGCAGGCTCATGACCCCCAGAAAGGCCACCAGCACCAGAAACGGCAGACGCCAGACCCTAAGCCAGCGGCGGATGCTTGCTGCAGGATTACGCCACAATGCACTTCTCTCCCGGTTACGGCCGTTCGGGCAGCAATTGTTGCAAACATTCTTCAAGGAACGAGTGGCACCTGGCAGGGTCTTCCAATGCCTGGTCCACGGCTTGTTCAATAGCGTCTTGCTGGTTCTGCTCCGCCAGGTGCATGTGGCCCAGCCTGTTGCGCAGGGCATACAATTTTTTGAAGAGATTGTGTTCATTTGCCAGACCGGCCGCATTGAAACTGGCATTATTGTTTAACCGCACCCCCCGGCGCTGGGCAGTATCAGACGGATCTTGCCCCATGCCTATCATCAGCCGCGTCTTGAAGGCTTCCGTGCCCCACAGGGCGGCCCGCATGAAGTCATTCTTCTTCAGGGCGAACAAGGCACGGTTGCGTTGCCGGGCATACAGATCCCCGGCCTGCTCCGGCCATGTCAAACGCTCCCGCAGCTTTTCGACCAGGAAGGCAAGGGGATGCTGCGCTGACAAACGACCTAGCGCCTCTTGCGCTGCCTTGATATGTCTTGCAGCCTCGTCAAAATTGCCCAGATGCTCGGCAAAGGATGCTTTCCGCAGCTTTTCCGCGAGATCTGACGCATCCAGCCTGTCAAAGATGGATGCCAGTACGCCGTAGTCTCCATACTGCTCGAAGGATGCAAGCGCTTCCTGCAAGGCTGACATGTCCTCAAAGGCGCTCAAGCGCAAGACAGGGCTGCGCCCATCCCATTCTTCAAGGCACGACATTTCAAAAGCGCCGAAATAGACTTCCATTCTGATGTTCTTGAGCCGTCGCAAGGCGGTGGCAGCCAGCATGCCCAGCATGGACAGGTGCCGCAGGGAATGTGTGAGGTCGAAGGTAACGCGTCCGTTCTCTGGCGTCAGGTGCTCCAGCAGGTGCAGCAAATCGCGTTGTTCCTCCGTGCTGCCGGCATAGGAAATGCAACGCAATTGCACCGATGGGCGATCATTCCGCCTGTTTGAGTTCAGTTGCTCTTGCAGTGTATTGAGGTCGGTTTGCGTTATTCCGTTTTTCGAGCATTTCTGCTCGAGAGTTTGCAACGCTTCATCCCCGTCCTCCCTGCCCAGAAACGTTTTGCCAAGGATGTGCCAGTGGCTGCTTGGCGTTCCCAATATGATCAATTCGTTGACCGGCTCGCCACACTCCCGGAAATACTCTTCCAGGGCCATGAAGCAGAAGAGGTGTCTGCGCTCCTTTCGGGTATCATCATCCTGAATGACATACCGCGCTTCCCGCGGATTCTTGCCCAATAATGCTATCAGCACATGGGGGTTCGATGTCATGATCAGATGTCCCCTTTTCCGGAAGCTTTCTGAAAAGGCTTGCGGTAAACTTCAAACTCTTCCAGCCGCGCATTGAACCGTTCCATGTCGTCAGCCGTCAGCTCGCGCCCGCGCGCTTCTTGCGGCACTTCCATGGAGAGATGCACATAACGACCCCCACGGGCGCAAATCTCTGCCGCCAGATGCACGGGCAACGTGCCGATGACCACATCGCCCGGCCTGATCTGCTTGACATCCAGATGCTCCAGCGCCTCGGCATGTATGCCTTGCCGTGCCGCCCATTCCAATGCGCCAGCATGGCGCGTAACCAGAAATGTCGCCATCACAGCCGTTCCAGATATTCCAGCGCCACGACAGGAGTGGATCCCTTCCCACCCCTGTCCAGTTTTACTTTAGCCAGGCCTTGCGCATCAAAGACTTGTTCAACGGTTCCTTTTTCACCTCCGCCTTTTTTCTCCCCTGCTTCCTGCCTGATGTACACCCGATCTCCCTGCTGCAAGGGCAAGCTCTCCGAATTCATGAACCGCCCCAGGCCGATGGTGGTGCGGGCGCCGGCGCCGATCCATTCCAGCGCTTCCTCGAGCCATTGCATGGCAGTGTCCAGATCGTTTTCCTCAAGTTTTGCGCCTGGGCGTGGAGCAATGGCAAATTGAAAGCTCTGGTCAGCACCTACTGCCAGGTAGGGAATGGGAACGGGGTTGTGCCAGTCGGACGGCGCCTCGGCATTTCCTTGCCGCCAGCCGCCATCGTGGGGCGTGAGCACCTCGGCAATGAGCTTGACCGGCGCGCAGGGCAAGGCATCGAAAAAGATCAGCGCGCCTGCTTCGCCATGCTTTTCGTGAGCCATGTGCGGCCCCAGCAGGCGCACCACTTCCGCATCATCCTTGTCCTTTTCCAGCCAGTGCTGCGCCCAGGCCCGCACCAGGCCCTTCACCGCCGAGCCGGGCAGATAGGGCACGCCCAGCACATGATGCCACAGAAAACCGTTTTCCACCGGATGTTCCAGGCCGGTGCCGACAACGAAGGGCGCGGTGGTGGCATATCGGACAACCTTGCCGCCCAGCGCCTGCACGCGCTCCTGCTGCCGCTGGCAGAAGGCTTCAAGCTGCTGCTCGTCTCCCCGGCTGCCCGTGAATATCTTGATCCACCGCTGCTTTTCCTCACCTCCAGCAGACTTGAAGCAAGGTCTTCTTTCATTGCCGTCAGTGCACAATCGCGCGTGTGCGGGGCTTGGCCACTGGTTGAAGAACTTGCTCCACAACAGGCCGGCGTTGCCGCCATTGGCAATGGCATGCCGAGCCGACTCTGTCAGGGAATGACCACTCCAGATCGGCAACATCTCAAGCGGCCTCCCCTTGCTGGCCGGCGTCTTGCCCGGTGTCATTGTCATCCTCCAGCAGGGCCTCGGCGAACTTCTTCAGCCATTCCAGATAGGCCAGCGCTTCTGCCTGCGCCCGCAGATAGGCTTGCTCATCGTTTCCAACGATGGCAGCGAGCACGTCATCCTGCTCGGCATAGGGTGTGTGCGGCCAGCCCTTTGGCGCATCCTCTCCGGACAACGGGCGATTGCACAGCCATGAATGCAGGTGTTGGTAGAGCAGGCGGTGTGCCTCTCCCTGATCTCCTCCCTTGGTGGCACCTGCCTTTTCCATGGCCAGCGCCTGCCCCAGCCCACTCATCAGGATGGTGGCCGGCAAGGCGCGGGCATAGGACTTGTAGCGCGCCTGAAGCCCCTTCGATTTTTCCTGCACCTGCTGCACGCACCACAGCGCATGCTCGGCCCGGCGCTGGGCCAGGCTGCGTTTTTTCGCATCTTCTTGCTGCTGCTGCTGACTGTGCGATTTGCAAACGCTGGACGGTGCAGAAGCGTTGACCGAAGAACGCTGCTGCTTCTGTTGTGGGTTCTGGTTCTTGTGCTTGTTTTTATTCTTGTTTTTTCTGCCCTTTTTCTTCCTGGCCATCACGCACCCTCCCTTGCGCCATCTGCATGCGGAACCAGCCCTGGCCGACGGTCTCGTTGCCGCCCATCTGGATGTAAGGCGCATTATCAATCCGGGATGTAAGCTGCTGCAGCGCACCTGTCTGCCGCTCGCCCAGCACAACGTGCATTACCGTGTCTGGTGGCAGCGCCTCCTCGTACCACAACGCGCCGCGTTTCACCTTCTTGTTCTCGTCCAGCGCGTTGCGCGCCATGATGGGCAGGGCGTGGCGGGCAAACCAGACGAAATCATCGTCATTCAGGATCACCAGTCGTTGGCGCAGATCCTCATCATCGATGCCTGAAACATCGGCCAGCGTTTGAATGATGTCATCGGCAACGGCTCCGGCGTGGCTGAACTCGCGCTCCTCCAGCCCCAGTGATGCGCCATTCTCTCCGGTTCCGAGATATTTTCCCTTCTCCACCGAGGCCGAGAGGCTGATGTCCTTCATGCCGGCCCGCGAGCAATCCCGCTCCAGGCGCTTCAGCAGATCGGGACAGGTGGCCCATTTCCATGCCGCGCTGGTGCAGCGCACCGGCAACAGCAGCAAACGCGCATCCGAGAACAGGATCAGCCCCGCACCTTCACCGCCTGCTGCCTCGTTGTCCTTTCCGGTGCTTTCCCCCTCCGATGCTTCATTCGCATCCACATCACCGGCGGCGTTGCCAAACAGAGTTTTCTCCTTTTTACCAAGTCCCGCCTGCTCCCTCGCCCAGACGCGAAATGCGCCCTTCACGCCGGAGCCGGGAATGAAGGGATAATCCGTGATGCGTTCGCGTGCCACCGGCAGGTCTATCGCACCGGTGGTCTGCCCCACGCCGGGATGGATGAAGGTCTCTGCCCGCAGAACAATGATCTTGCCGCCCATGGTGGATGCCTTTCGTATCGCTCGTTCACCTCATGAATCCTGCCAGACGCCAACCAGCACATGGCCGAAGCCCCAGTTCGTCGCCTCGCCCAGCGTGGTGGGGGGCGGTGCGTCTTCCTTCAGCCGCACGAACCACACCGAGCCAGCGGGCCAGCAACGCCGCATGGGCACTGGCGCGCGGGCATGCACATCCCAGCCACCAATGCCTACCGGCTTGCCCAGACAGGCGCTGATGACCTCCACGCCGTCTTCCTTGCGCAAGCCGCGGATATTGCCGTTCCTGTCCGGCGCCACGGGAGAGATGGCGATGAGCATGCAGGTGCGCTCCCCATCATTGGCAGCGCTTGCGGCAGTATCCTCCGGCAGCAGTTCGGCCTGTTCCATGATGTCAATCTCGGCCATGCGGTGTTCGCCGCCGAAGGCATGCAGGGCCTGTGGCCAGTCGCCCTGCCATCCCCGCACCTGCACCGCCAGCGCCACGGCAGGGTGCATACGCACATGCTGCGCCATGTAGAGGTTGCCATCACGGGTGATGCGCTGCTGGGACATGATGCCGATGCCCACCCGTTCCTCGTGCCGCCACAGGCCCTGCAGCTTCACCAGTTGCTTCGGATTGGGCACTTCACCGCGCAGCACCTGCTTCATGCCCGTAAGTGTGAGCCAGTAATCCGTTACGGGTTTCGCGCCCGGCAGATCCGACTGTTTGGCTGGCAGGCGCCTTTCGCCCAGGTCACTATTGCATGTCTCCTTGCGTGGCAGCAGGCAGGTCAGGGAGGGCAACGCCTCTGCTCTCTCCTTGGCGAGTATGTGCTGCGGCACAGGGAACAACGGCTTTTCATCATACAATACCACAGGCGGGCCAAAAGACAGCTTGCCCAGGCTGTCGCCCCGCTGCCAGTTGCTGCCATCCCCCAGCAGGCTTTCATCCCAATGTCCGTTCAACACCTGCCGCCACAGCAGCGCCCGCACCGCTCCCACCAATGTCGGCGGAAAGGGCGGAAACACGCTGGATGCGCGTGCCGCGCCGGGGTCATCCTGCCCGAAGGGGCGGCCATCACGAAACATCCAGGTATCCACTGCCCGCAGCCGCAGCCATTGGCCAACCTTGCCGGCTTTCTGTTCCTGCGCCTGCGCTTGCTTGACTGCCATGCTCATGCCGCCTGCTCCTGCAACCACCAGCGCCCCTCCAGAGCCAGAAAGCGCGCGATCATCGCGCCGTTGAAGTCATACCCGGCGAGTTGGCTGCATTTCTTATCCTCCCGCTTGAAGGGGCGGCCAATGCACAGCAGTGGCTGGATGTCTTCGATGGTTTTCTTCCGGTCCACCTTGCGCGATTTACCCGGAGCGCTGCCCTGCTTGCGATATTCCGCCAGCAGCAGGTTCTCGATGAGATCGGGAACGACAAGGGCCTGTGGGGTGTTCGATTTGTCATCACCCCACAGGCGCTGGTAGCGGGTGCGAATATTGTAAAGCAGGCTGCTGGAATAGCGCTGTCCCTTCTCCGGCCTGTCGCGGCCCAGCGCCTCCTTCGCCACCGTCAACAATTCGCATGCCGGCTTTATCTCCGCGCCTTGCTCATCCTCGCCCTGCCAGCAGGATACCCACTGCGCCACCACGCCACCCGGCTTCATCACCGCCAGAGCAATGGAATCGCGCCCGTTCTGTTCCTTGGCCACGTCATCGAGAAAATGGTGCGCCTTCCTGATGGCCAGGCGCATGGGGTTCTTGAAATGGGTGAAGACAATGGCCGCCGACATGGTGTAGTCATTCAGCGCTGCTTCCTTGACACCTGCTTTCCGGAAGGCATCCGAGTATGCTGCACGCAGCGCATAAGCCGCCTCGATGGCCGTGTCCACCGGCAGGAAGGCCAGCACGTCGTCGCCACCGGCATAGATGAGCGCGCCCATGAAGAGATTGCCCCCATTCGCTTTCGGCGCGAAGGTTTCCCTGGCCTTGCTGGTAAAGATGGCCAATCCTTCTTTCACAATGTCTGCCGTGTTCGGATTGCCTATCTTCGCGCCGATGCGGTCTCCATCCATGATGAGAATGGCGTAGAACTCGCTGGCGGCGGTTCCTGCCTGCTTCTCCACTGCTGTCAGCCGCTTGATTGCATTTTCCTGCAAGCGCCGCCGCCTTTCTTCCTCATCGACATTTTCCAGGCACCACAGGGGAATGCCGTCCTTGTGCAGCAGGTGCCCGTCCAGCTTGAAAAAGGTTTCTCTCGGCAGGCCATAGAGCTGCGTTTCCGTTTCTCCCCGGTAGCGCTTGAGCTGTTCGTCGCGGAAGCATTCCGGCAGGGTCTGCCGCATGTCCTTGTCTGTTTTTTTCGCCACCGCCTTCAGCCACGGCACGGCGGCGATGTAGGAGGTGGAGGGCCAGTTGCGCACGGAAAGTTCGTCAGCGCCCGGTTGCCAACCCAGCACATCCTTGGCCACCAGCGGGAAGAAGCGCTTGATGAGGGCAATGGCGCACAACCGCTCCCCCGGCGCCAGATCCAGCCCTCCCACGCCCTCCTGTGCGGCCAAGGCGCTCCAGAACTGCTGACGAGCCTCCCGTCCTTGCCGACCAAAACCGGTGTGGCCGGAGATTTCCTGATACCGCCCCATCAGGCTGCACAGGGGGTTAGGTTCATCCGGCTGCCAATGGTTGCGCCAGTTCTTGCGCTCATCCAGCCAGCGGCTGTCAGAGCCATCTTCCGGTTCCTCTCCAATCACCCAAGTGATGTCCCAGAAGGTCTTTACCTGCCTGTCCCAGATGGCTTTGGTATCGTTACCCGCGCTGGCAACAGGCTGGACAAACGTCTCCCATACGGTATCCGCGAGTTTCTGCCATGCATCAAGAACAGCCTGCCTGACCTGCTTTGGATCAAGGTCTTTCGGTACCCTTGCCTTGAAGCGATTGGGCAGGGAGCCGATGTAGGGATGCCCATTGACTGCTTTGCCTTGGTTGCTTGCCTTGATGGCTTCAAACAGGGCATCGCGTTCAATTGCGGGAAAAACAATTTCGCCGCGAGCCTGCACCACCTTCAGCATCGCCTGCCCGGCCAGCCACGAGAGCAGGAACGACCCGGCCCAGAAGTCCCGCAGCCGCCTGGCCTCTGCAATGAACTCCTGCACCGGCGAAATGCTGAAATGAAGCACCTGCATGCCACCCGCCCCTCTCATGGCCAGATTTGCCGAGCCTTGTGATAGTTATGGCCTGACGGAGATGTTCTATCAGGCTTCTTGTTGTCCAGAAATGCCTCGATGACTGGTCGGCCATCCCCCTCGAAATCATAAGGAACCGGTGTTTTCTTCCTGTTGTTCCCTTCATCACGCACGATGGCCACTTCGCCCGTGGGTGTGAATTTCGTCGGCATGAACAGCGTTACGGCACAGGCCTTCCCATTGCCGAAGCGATGCACATGAAAGAACAACGGACTGGCGCGGCGTTCCAATTCTTCCTTATCGACTTCTGGAAGTGAAATTCCGAGTCTCCTCGAATAGTTATGGGGTAGGCCGAATGCCGTGCGTTTGGGGGCCTTGTTTGGTTCTCCATTATCAACTCGAAACCAATCATGATCTTCCGTGAAATTCCTGTCCCCATTGCGCCAGCCGCGATATTTTAGAAAACCCTCGCCTACGTTGTCCAATATCTTCAAGGCGTTCTCATCTTCAGTCTTATCTAGGTAAACACGGGATTCATTGGCAAAGGCGGTCAGGCGCCAGTTCTTGCCGTCAAGAGAAGCTCTACTAGCAACTCGCAACAAGTCTTTGATATGCTCTTCATAGGAGCCCTTGTCGTTAGGAATCTTCAGGATTTGGCAAATTTCATTTTCAATCCCAGCAACTCCCACTTTCTTCAATGCAACGCTTCCCCATCCGCGCCGCACCCGCGCCCCCAAGCCACCTAGCAGGCCAAATGCTTGCAAGGCATGCACCAATTCCGAAATATCCTGAGGCGATGCATCGGGACGCATGATGATGTCGATTTCGAACTCCTGCCCGGCAACGAGACAGGAGCGCTCCAGTTCACCAGCTCTCTTTTCTGCCCTGTTTCTTGATGGGTTGGCCCTGATGTGAAAGGCATTGATTATACCATAGCCAAGATAACGGGCACCTGTGCCAATTTCTTTCCCATTACGACTACTGGCATCCGTTTTCAGCACCTGCCCTTTCTGTAGTATGTGCAAGTTGCCATGCCTGATACGCAGCAGAAACTTCCCCTGTCCGCCATCGCTGCTGCCGAACAGCTCGCGCTCACGCTGGCGCATTTCCTGCAATGCGTCTCCTATGTCTTCCGAAGCGTCTTTCACGAAGCGGGCAAAGTTCAGGGCGCGCCACCAGAAGGCCAGCGCCCCCTTGATGGCCGAACCGCGAATCCGCGAGGCCTCATGCTCGGCCCCACCCAGAAACATGGGTGTAACGATTTCGAAGGTGGCAGTGATCCTGCGCGGTCCGCTCCCCGCCATGCGACCTTTCTCCCCGCACCATGGCCATCATGCCAGCGAGCCGCACACAGGCAAGAACACGCGCTTGCCAGCCCGCCACAGCACGCATGCCCCTCTTCTTCCTGCTCCCCGTGGCAGGATATGCTGCCACTCCGTGAGTTGTAAAGGTTTGCCGCGCTCGCCCGTGGCGCAAACGTATCTCGAGTTCCCCGAGAATGAAGTGCAATACCCCTGGAGCGCATGGCAAATCGATTCGCGCAATACGACAGTGTGTCGATGTCAGCGCAATCGCTTGAGATTTTTCGGGCTGTTTCCTTCGGCACCTGTCCGAGATGGTCGCATGCTCCATGCGGCCTTCTTTCGTCCGACCTTGGGGGCGGCGGTGGGTTTTCCGTCTCGTTCGACGGTGCTCCCGACCCTGGCGATCATGGCCAGGCCCTCGAGGGCAGGTTCGCCCGGATGGCGCCGATCGGAGAACAGCCAGGCGCCGGCAGGTGGCGAAGACGCGCCAGCCCCGGGCCCGGAGGCTGCGGGCCGCATCGAGCCCGATCCCGGAGGAACAGCCCGTGACGAGAATGCTGCGCTCCGCCGCCATCTCCCCCTCCCCGGTGTCCACTCATCCGCCCCAAGAGGCGGGCAGACGGCCGGTCGAGGCGCTCGGCGCGCCAGGTGCGCTTTCCTCTGGACGGTGCGGTGGCGGAAAGCTACATCCTCGTCCATGAGCAACCAGCCCCCTTCCCGGACAGCCGGCACGGCGATGATCGAGAGCGAGCCGCTCGACCGCGCCATCGGCCGTCGCTATCTGCAATACGCCCTTTCGACCATCATGAACCGGGCGCTGCCCGATGCGCGCGACGGGCTGAAGCCGGTGCATCGGCGCATCCTCTATGCCATGCGCGAGCTCGGCCTCGAGCCTGGCAGGCCCTTCCGCAAGTCGGCCAAGATCACCGGCGACGTGATGGGCAACTACCACCCCCATGGCGACGCCGCCATCTACGATGCCCTTGCCCGTCTCGCCCAGGACTTCAACATGCGGTATCCCCTCGTGGAGGGGCAGGGCAATTTCGGCAATATCGACGGCGACAACCCGGCCGCCGCCCGTTACACCGAGGCCCGGCTGACCGGAGCGGCGATGGCGCTGATGGAGGGGCTCGGCGAGGACGCCGTCGATTTCCGCCCCAATTACGACGGCACCCGCAAGGAGCCGGTGCTGTTGCCAGCGGCCTTCCCGAACCTGCTGGCCAATGGCGCCTCGGGAATCGCCGTCGGCATGGCGACCAACATCCCCCCCCACAATCTCGGCGAGCTGATCGACGCCCTTATCCACCTCATCGACGACCCCGAAGCCGATGACGACGCCCTCCTCGGCCATGTGAAGGGACCGGACTTCCCGACGGGCGGCGTGATCGTCGAGAGCCCCGAAAACATCCGCGAAGCCTACCGCACCGGCCGCGGCGGCATCCGGGTGCGGGCCCGCTGGCATGTCGAGAAGCTGCCGCGCGGCCAGTGGCAGGCGGTGGTGACGGAAATCCCCTTCCAGGTGCCGAAGGCGCGGCTGATCGAGAAGATTGCCGCCCTCATCGCCTCGCGCAAGCTGCCGCTTCTGGCCGACATCCGCGACGAGAGCGCCGAGGACGTGCGCATCGTTCTCGAACCGAAATCGAAGAATGTCGTGCCCGAGGTGCTGATGGAGGCGCTCTTCCGCCTCTCCGACCTCGAGATCCGCTTTCCCGTCAACATGAACGTCCTGATCGACGGGCTGACGCCGAAGGTCTGCTCGCTCAGGGAGCTCTTGCGGGCCTTTCTCGCCCATCGGCGCGAGGTGCTCCTGCGCCGCGCCCGGCACCGCCTCGGCAGGATCGACGACCGGATCGAGGTGCTCGAGGGCTATCTCGTCGCCTTTCTCAACCTCGACCGGGTGATCGAGATCATCCGCACCGAGGACGAGCCGAAACCGGTGATGATGGCGGAGTTCGATCTGAGCGAGGCGCAGGCCGAGGCCGTTCTCAACATGCGCCTGCGGGCGTTGCGCCGGCTCGAGGAGATGGCGCTGCGCAGGGAACACGAGGCGCTGCTCGTCGAACGGGCCGGGATCGAGGATCTGCTCGAGAGCGACCGTTTGCAATGGCGCCGCATCGCCGACGAGCTGGAAGAGATGCGGCGGCAATTCGGCCCCGACGCGCCGGGCGGGGCGCGGCGCACCGGCTTTGCCGCGCCGGC
>Ga0256839_1005351_pt1 | contig 11910 bp, 13 predicted proteins | sample 354166metaG_FD_185968 | JGI IMG/M metagenome (GOLD analysis project Ga0256839, IMG submission 185968) | Hydrothermal vent microbial communities from Mid Atlantic Ridge, Atlantic Ocean - 354-166 | ecosystem: Environmental > Aquatic > Marine > Hydrothermal vents | place: Atlantic Ocean: Mid...
GTGGTGGAGATCGCCTCCCCGGAGAGCCGCCTGCGCGATCGGGGCGAGAAGTTCGCCGAATACGAGGCCGGAGGCGTGCGCGAGTACTGGGTGATCGACCCCGACGAACGAAGGGCCGACTTCTACGTGCTGGGGGAGGATGACCGCTACGAGCGCCGCCGTCCCCAAGAGGGCGTCTACCGCTCGGAGGTCGTGAGGGGCTTTTGGCTCCGCGAGGAGTGGCTCTGGCGGGAGCCGCTTCCGCCGGTGCTGGAAGTCCTCCAGGAGCTGGGAGTGCTCTAATGGGGATCGTCTACGTCGAAGGGACGGTGCGCGGGCCGACGGGTAAGGAACAAGCCGTGCGCTTCTTGGTGGACAGCGGCGCGACCTACTCGCTCCTTCCGGAACCCATCTGGAAAGCCATCGAATTGAAGCCCAAGCGGGAGCACGAGTTCGTCCTGGCCGACGGGCGGACCGTCAGGCGCAGAATCTCTGAGTGTTACATCGTCCTACCCCAGGGCGAGGGCCACACGCCCGTCGTGCTGGGCGAGCCCGGCGACGACGAGGCGCTCCTGGGCGTGGTCACCCTGGAGATCCTCGGCTTGGTGTTAGACCCCTTCAAGCGCACCCTGGAACCGATGCGAATGCTGCTCGTTTAAGTCCGCTTGTCTCCAATATCCACAAATGTTCCCCGAGATATTGTTCGCTTGACAAACAAACAACATTGGTGTACCGTAGCACCGCTATGCCGGGGACAACAGACACTGTGCCGAGGAGTTCTCACAGGTTCAACGCGCTGTCGTACTTCAAGCCCACCAAGCGTCTGCGGCAATATCTTATGTTGGAGGCCCTCGCCCACGAGGACGCCCTGCTCACCCAACGGGGATTGGGCCAACAAGCCGGACTCTCCCCGGCGGTAGTCAACCAATACCTCCTCGAGTTCCTACAGCAGGGACTTGTGGAGCGGTCCCCCCGCAACCGCCGCGACTTCGCATATCGCCTCACTCCGAAGGGAGAAGCGCTCCGCCGTGAGCTCATGGTCGCCTACATCCGCGAAACCTTCCAGATGTTCCAAAGCGGCAAGGAAGAGCTGGCTCAAGTCCTTCGAGAACATCAATGTCGCTACAGGTTTAGGCGGGTTCTCTTCTACAGCGCCGGACAGGTCACCGAAGTGCTTATCCAGGCGCTTTCCGAAACCCCTCTAGAGCTCCTGGCCGTCGTCGACGATGATCCCCGCAAGCAAGGGAGGCCCTTCTACGGCTATCCCGTGATCGGGCCGGAGGAGATTCCCCACTATAAGCCCGATGCCGTATTGATCACGACCTTTCGCTATCGTCGAGAGATCCTGGAGCGGCTCCGGCCCTTGAACTTAGAAGCGCAGGGGATCCGAGTTGTGGAGTTCTAACGGCGGGCCAAGAGACGACAACAGAAGGAGGCAGAGACGCAATGATCACGGAAAAACTCCTGTCCCGAATACCCTCGGAGCTAGAGGGCGCCCCGGCGGAGGAGGTCCTCCGCTGGGCCGTCGAGCGCTTTCATCCCCATATCAAGCTGGCCTGCAGCTTCAGCGCCGAAGACCTCGTGGTGCTCGACTTGCTGGCTCAACTCGTTGACAAACCCCAAGTCTTCATGTTGGACACGGGCCGCCTCCACCCGGAGACGTACGACCTCGTGGATCGAGTGAGGGCGCGTTACGGGATCGAGATCGAGGTGTACTTCCCGGAAGCGAGGGCCGTCGAGCGGATGGTCCGAGAGCATGGGGTCAATCTCTTCTACCAAAGCGTGGAGCTGCGTAAGCTCTGTTGCCAAGTGCGCAAGGTAGAGCCCTTGCGGCGGGCCTTGGCGGACACCAAGGCCTGGGTGACGGGCCTGCGGCGGGAGCAGAGCCCTACCCGCGCTCGCCTCCGGAAGGTGGAAATCGACGAGACCCACGGGGGCATCGTCAAGGTCAACCCTCTGGCGGACTGGGCCCGCGAGGAGGTCTGGCGCTACGTCAAGGAGCACAACCTACCCTACAACGCCCTCTACGATCGCGGCTACAAGAGCATCGGCTGCGCTCCCTGCACCCGCCCCGTCGGTCCGGACGAGCCGGAGCGGGCCGGACGCTGGTGGTGGGAGTCCCCTGAGACCAAGGAGTGTGGCCTGCATGTGCGCTCTTAAGCTCAAGGAAGTCCAGCTGCATGAAACCCTAATCCAACGGACAAAGGAGGCGACGATGCCGACGCGGTTCCCGATCCCGCCCCACGGCGGAACCCTCGTCGATCGCGTTCTCGAGGATCCCGCCGCGGCTCGCGATCTCGAGGGAGAAGCCCGAACTCTTCCGACGATCACGCTCAACCTGCGACAGCGCAGCGACGTGGAGATGATCGCTACCGGGGCGTTCAGCCCCCTTAGGGGCTTTATGACCCGAGAGGACTACGAGAGCGTCCTGCACACGATGCGCTTGGCCGACGGGCTGCCCTGGCCCTTGCCCGTCACCCTCGCGATTGGGGACGAGCTCGCTCGGATTCTAGACGTCGGAGATCGCCTCGCCCTGCAGGAGCCGGAGGGTGCCTTCCTCGGTGTGCTCGACGTCGAGGATCTCTTCCGCTACGACAAGCGCGAGGAAGCCCAACGGGTCTACCGCACGACCGACCCGGCCCATCCCGGCGTGGCCGCCCTCTATGAGCAGGGGGATTGGCTCGTCGGAGGCCCGATCACCCTGGCTCGGCTTCCCCACCATCGCGACTTCCCCCGGTATCGCTTGACGCCCCGTGAGACCCGCCGACTCTTTGAGCAACGGGGTTGGCGGCGCATCGTCGGCTTCCAGACCCGCAACCCCATACATCGGGCCCACGAGTACCTCCACAAGTGCGTCATGGAGACGTTCGACGGACTCTTCCTCCACCCGGTGATCGGGCCCACCAAGCCGGGGGACCTCCCCAACGAGGTCCGGATGCGCTGCTATGAGGTCTTGATCGAGAACTACTACCCTAAGGACCGCGTGGTGCTCGCGGCCTACCCCGCCTGGATGCGCTACGCAGGCCCCAGAGAAGCGGTCTTTCACGCGATCGTGCGCAAGAACTACGGCTGCACCCACTTCATCGTCGGGCGGGACCACGCGGGCGTGGGGAACTACTACCACACCTACGACGCCCATCGCATCTTCGAGGAGTTCGGCGAAGAGGAGCTGGGGATCACGCCGCTTTTCTTCGATCACGCCTTCTACTGCCGCCGCTGCGGCGGGGTCGCCTCCACCAAGACCTGCCCCCACCCGCAGGAAGCACGGCTGGAGTTCAGCGGTACACGGGTACGGGAGATGCTGCAGGCGGGGGAGCCGCTCCCCCCGGAGCTCACCCGCCCCGAGGTCGCCCAAGTGCTGAAAGAATGGGCGCAGGAGGAACTCGCGCTGGAAACCGGGGCCGGTTCCTAGCATAATCTTCTCCAAAGGAGGGAGGCAGATGCGGGTTTTCATCGCAGGGATTGACGGGTACCTGGGCTGGGCGCTCGCGCAGTACCTGGCGGCGCGCGGCCACGAGATCGCCGGGGCGGATCTCTTCTTGAGGCGCCGGTGGGTCGAGGAGATGAACTCCTGGAGCGCTACCCCCATCCGTCCTATGGAGGAGCGCCTCCGGGCGTTCAAGGAGCGCTTCGGCAAGGAGATCCTCTTCAAGAGGGGAGATCTGCGCGACTACGAGTTCGTCGAGAACTTCTTTAGAGAGTTTCAGCCGGAGGCGATCGTCCACTTCGGCGAGATGCCCTCGGCCCCCTACTCGATGATCGACGTCGACCACTGCGTCTTTACGCAGACGAACAACATCGTGGGGACCCTCAACATCCTCTACGCCATGAAGACCGTCTGCCCGGAAGCGCATCTCGTGAAGCTGGGCACGATGGGCGAATACGGCACCCCCAACATCGACATCCCCGAAGGCTTCTTCGAGATCGAGTACCGAGGCCGCAAAGACGTGCTCCCCTTCCCGCGCCAGGCGGGCTCATGGTACCACTGGTCCAAGGTCCACGACTCGAACAACATCATGTTCGCCTGTCGCATCTGGGGCCTGCGCTCGACGGACATCATGCAGGGGGTCGTCTTCGGCACCCGCATCGACGAGATGGGGGACGACGAGCGGCTGCTTACCCGCTTCGACTTCGACCAGTGCTTCGGGACTGCCGTGAATCGCTTCTGCGCCCAGGCCGTGATCGGCCATCCCCTCACGCCCTTCGGCAAGGGCCACCAGAAGCGGGGCTTCCTCCCCTTACGAGATTCCATGCAGTGCCTCACGATCGCGATCGAGAACCCGCCTAAGGAGGGCGAGTATCGGGTCTTCAACCAATTCCAGGAGGTCTACACCGTCTACGAGCTGGCCGAGAAGGTCCAGAAGGTCGCCAACGAGCTGGGCTTCAACGCCGTCATCCAGCCTATAGAGAACCCGCGCAAGGAATTGGAGGAGCACTACTACAACCCGGACCACCGGCACCTCCTGGACTTGGGATACCAGCCCACGACGGACGTCGAGTCGGAGCTCCGGGTGATGCTCCAGGATCTCATGAAGTACCGCGACCGCATCGAGGCCAAGAAGGACGTGATCCTCCCCGACGTGCGCTGGGACGGGACGCGGAGAAAGTCGCAGTTCCTTGTACCTACTCAAGCCTCGTAACTCGTAAAAGACATCCGATGAGAGGCAATGCGTCCGGCCAAAGGGTTATCGCGGTAATTCCTGCGTACAACGAAGAAGCGACCGTTGCCGAGGTTATCCGCTCCGTTCGAGAGCACGTGCCCAATGTCCTTGTCGTTGACGACGCGTCCTGTGATCAGACGGCTCAAGTCGCGCGAGAAGCAGGGGCTGTAGTCGTCTCCCACGTCCTGAATCGCGGGGTAGGGGCCGCTCTGCGCACCGGATATCGGTACGCGCTGGAGCACGGCTTCGGCGTGATCGTACAGATCGACGCCGACGGCCAGCACGATCCCCGTTACATCCCGGAGTTGCTGCAGGCTTTGAACGGAGGCTGCGATGTAGTCATCGGCAGCCGCTTCCTTAACGAGAGCCACAGAGAACACGGCTGGGTGCGCCGAGTGGGCATCCGCTTCTTCACGTGGGTGGGAAACCGGCTGGGAGGCACTAACCTAACGGATATCACCTCGGGCTATCGGGCCTACCGGGCGGAAGCCCTTAAGCGCTTAGGTCGCCTCCCGGACCGCCATTGGGCCGTCGAGCAGACGCTGGAGGCGGCCCGCAAGGGTCTCAAGATCAAAGAAATCTCCGTGAAGATGCCCGCCCGCCGGAGGGGGAAGTCGCAGTTCACCCTGAGCACGTTCTTGGGGTATCCTCTGCGCATGCTGGACAGCATCTTGAGGGTCTTACTGTTCCGAAGGAGCTAAATGCGAGCGATGCGCTTGGTGAATGTCGTCGGCTTGGCCGTTGGGTTGTACTTCCTCGTTCAGAGCTATCGGCTCGTCCGCCGCCGCGAGGAAGATGTGTTCAGCTTCCTCATATGGCTTATCGTGGGGACGGCTTTAGTGGTAGTCAGCCTCTTTCCTGGCGTGGCCGACTACGTCATGACCCTGTTGGGCATGGAGATGCGGGCATACACCATCTTCACCCTGGGCATCTTGCTCGCATACGTCTTGATGTTCCAGCTGTTTCGCCTGATCTGGCGGCTCAACCGCTCCCTTTCCAAGCTGAACGAGGAGCTTAGCCTGCTCAAAGCCCTTCACGAAAAGGGAGAAGCTTATGAGGAGCCCTCCAATGAGCCCTGAAGTTAAGGGGGAAGCTCCGCAAATTGAGGCATACAAAAGAGAAGAAGCCCGCCGCAGCGACGCCATCGCTCAAAGGGTTTATACGCGGTATCGTAGGCGGTTTGCAACGAAGCACCTCTTTCAACGACAACATCGACTCATCCTATCGGCCTTATGTGAAGACAAACGCCACCGAGAAGGCCGCTTCCGCCTGCTTGACGTGGGATGCGGGTTTGGCAGCTTGCTGCAGGAAGCTTACCAACAGGGAATGGAGGCGCACGGTGTCGAGCTGGCACCCTGGAATGCCCGGACGGCTCGAGCCGACCTTCCAGACCCCATCTGCGTGTACCTGGGTGACGCCGAGCGTCTCCCTTTTCAAGCAGCCACATATGACGGTGTGGTCTTCAAGGGGGTCCTTCACCACTTAGGGAATCCTAAAAAAGCGCTTAAGGAGGCTTATCGCGTGTTGAAGCCTGAAGGCATGATCTGCATCTTCGAGGGGGATCCGACGTCGCTTTACCGGCGCTTCGTGCTGGGAATTGCGGACTTGTTGAAAATCCAGCATGAAACGACCCTCTTCCGCCACCTCGCTCCTCAGGAGATCGTAAGCTTGCTCGAAGAAGTTGGATTTACAGACATTCGCATAAAGCCGATCAGCGGCCTGTTTGTGCCGGTAGGGTTGCAAGGTTGGGGCGGGTCGCGGCTTTGGCACTTTTTTGACGTGGTTGAAACCGGCTTACAACGAAGGCTACCTTCGTACTTTCGTTGGCATAACTCCTTCTTAGGACGTAAGCCTAGGGAGAGTTAAAATGCGACCGCTTCAAGAGCAAGGATTGGTCCTTCGAATCCTAAATGAAGTGCTTCTCCCTTTAAAGCTTCTTATACCTCAGCCGATTATTGCGAAGATTCCGGGCTTAACGACGAACGAAGAGATTCGTATTCAAGAAGTTTTGAGGCATATTCCACCTATGGCTTCTTGCCTGGACATCGGATGCGGAAACAACCGCCTTATCCAGCTCCATCGAGCTAGAGGAGGACGGGGCATAGGAGTAGATGTCTACCCTTGGGAAGGCGTAGATCTCATAGTGAAGGACTCTTCCTTGCTACCATTTGAGGATCAAAGCTTTGACTGCGTTACGTTCATAGCTTCCTTAAATCACATTCCGAATCGAGATGCTGTACTCCGTGAGGCTTTTCGCTTACTCAAACGAGGGGGTACTGTCATCCTTACCACTCTTGATCCTTTACCTTCCTACCTTTGGCATAAGTGGGCTTTTTGGGATCGGGATCAACATGAGAGAGGAATGCAGCCAGGGGAAGTTTACGGATTTAAAGACGAAGAGATTCAAGAACTCCTTTCAAGGGCAGGTTTCTTAGTTGTTCAGCGCCGCCGCTTCTCCTGGGGGTTAGTGAAGTTATACATTGCAAAGAAGTCATGAATGTTTCCCCTTTAGTTAGGCGCGTAGTCTTATATGGGATTGGAATCATCCTATTTGGTCTGTTTGCTCTCCGTGGAGGATGGCAAGCCTTTGCCTTTGCACTCCGTCCGAGTTGGGTTCCGCTCGTTGGATACCTTGGTAGCACGCTGCTGCTTTTCTTGATATCCAGCTTGCGCTGGGGGCTAATCACTAACACGCTAATGGGCCGACCGGTTTGCTCCTATTTCCAGTTCTTTTTTTACTTCACTTTGGGGCGAGCAGCGGGGCAGTACGTCTCGCAGATAGGCAGCGATCTCGTGCTTAAGCCCCTATTGATGCGTACTCTTAAGACCGTGCCGATTCGGCAAGGAATAACCATAAGTCTCCTAGAGAAGGGATTAGATCTCCTTTTTGCACTGATCCTGTCAGTGCCAGCTGGGCTTTGGCTTACCGGACGGCTCCCAAAAGGCTGGTTCCCTGCAGCATCTGCCTTAGCCTTGGTGCTTCCTTGGGGCCTAGTGGTCCTACCAGGCTTCACTCAAGGGATGCTGCACCTTGGGGTAAGGGCTCAACGCAGATTAGGAAGCATAAAGAGAAATGAATTATGGCGCTTAATCGATCCTGAACTGCTGGGAAAACTCTTAGTCCTGACGACCTTAAAGTATGCTGCTTTGATGATTTGGACCCTTCTCTTGGTCCGGACTTTAGACCTTTCCATCCCGCCATTGCTCATTTGGGCAGGCATCCCGATCGCCCAGCTCAGCCTGGTGCTCGCTTTCACCCCCGGCGGGATCGGGATCCTTGAAGGAGGCTGGTACGCCGTTCTCACCCTTGCGGGACTTCCCAACGAGACGATCTCTGCCTTTTTGTTGGGACAAAGGCTTTATTGGACGCTCTTCTCGGCCCTTTTGCTGGGAATCGGCTGGCTGTTGCTGATAACGAGGAAGCAAGAAAAAACCAAAGAGGTCGCTTCCAAATGAGAGGACGGAAGATTCCGCTATGGGTCTATCCGGTGGGGCTTGCGCTGCTGCTCACGCCCCCCTCTGGGCACATTCAAACGCCTGCCGACGGCGGCTGGTACATGAGTGCGGCCTTGAACATCGCCCAAGGACGAGGCTACGTGGACGTCGATTGGACTCCCATCACCCAACGGGGGCCGCTCTTCCCCGCTTGGCTTGCCCTCGCCTTCCAGCTCTTCGGGGCGAGCGTCGGCAGCGCCTTTCTCGCGTCCCGAGTCTTTTACGTGCTAGGGATCGGGCTGGTTTACGCGGCGGGGGCGAAGCTCTTCCACCCCCAAGCCGGGCTCTGGGCGGCTCTGCTGGTGCTGACCTCGACGAGCCTGAGCCGCTGGTCCGCGTTGATCCACCTCGACCACGTCCTTCCCGCCTTGCTTGTGCTCTACCTGCTGCTCTTGATGAAAGCCTACGAAAGCCGCCGCTTCGTGTGGTTTACAGCCTCCGGCGCGATCCTAGGCCTCGCGTATTTGCTCAAGGAGATGGCGTTGCTTTTCCTCCCCCTGCCTCTCCTTCTTTGGCTAGTCATCCCCAAGTGGCGAACGAGGCAGAACATCTACGGGGTCCTCGTGCTCTTGGCAACCGCCCTAGTGGTGATCCTCCCCTGGTGGGCGTACGCTTATACGATAACGGGTCGGTGGGAGATGCTGGGCGGTGGGGCCGGCCCCAGGGTCACAGAAGGCTTTTTGAGCACCTTGCAAGCCCAAGGGATTCGTGCCGTGACCTCCGGCTTGCCGACCTACTATGCGGAGTACCTCGCCCCCCATTTCGGGTTGGCTCCCCTTCTCGCCCTCGCTTGGGGCATCACGGCCATGCTGGCGCTGCGATCGATCCCGGAAAGGGTGCTGATAGCCACAGCTCTCTGCTTTCTCCCAATGGTTCTCTTTCAGGGATTGCTGGGCTGGCGGGCCCGACAAAGCGTGATCTTCTTCCTGCTCTCCTATCTGGCCCTGGCGGGAGCGGCTTGGCGCGGATGGGAGGCGCTGTCCGTGCGGCTTTCTAGGCGGTCAGCGCGGGCACGAGCGCTGCTTCCCCTCCTGCCCTGGGTGGTGGGTGCGGCACTGGTAGGCGGGCAGCTCCTGAGCGAGGGAGGACAGTGGGTCAAGTTTGCGGCCCAATACAACGTCCCCGCCTTCCTCGCGCAAGGGGGCTGGCAGGGGGTAGAGGCCCGAGGTTGGCACCGAGAAGAGGCACAGCAGCTGGGGCAATGGCTCTTGGAGCATGTCCCATTGGGAACGCCGATCCTAAGCGACTGGCAGTTCAAGACGGCCATCTACTTCTTTGCCGATGGGAAGTATCCCCTCTACAGCATGCCGAGGCTCTGTTCCCGAAACTTCGCGTCGAACCTCTGCACCCACGGGGCGAGCTCGGCTCCCCGCCCGAAGGTGCTTTTCCTCTGGCCGGACACCGGAGCCCGCGTCCGTTCGCTCACCCAGTATGATCTCGTCGCCCTGACGGAGGAAGACCTCTTTCAAGCCCTACAGCGCACCAGGGCACAGTACGTGATCGTAACCCTGCGGACGAACTTTGAGTCCCTCTACCTTGAGCAGAGCCCTTCCTTCCAAAGGGTAGCCGAGTTCGGCCAGGGAATGTTCAAAGTCTATCGAGTTTTGCGTCCCCTGCGGCCCATCGACTTCACCCCTCACGTTGCCAAACGGACCGCTTCCTACCTGCGCCTTCTGCAAGCGGAGGCCCCGGATAAGTACCGTTATCTCCTTGACGTGTTCGTCCGCGGGAGACTCGGCTGGACAAACCGGCAAATCCAGCTCTTGCTCCGGGGAGATCTTCCCACCCTACAACTTCACCAGCGGTACTAATGGACAAACCGTTGAAGTCGAAGGTACGGGAAAGATATAATGCTCATGCGAAAATGACCATGCTTACAGATCGAACAGGGAGCCCTACACCCCAAACGCTCTATACCGCAAAGCCTACGGTATTAGGGAGCGTTCTCAAGGAGCTCCTCCGCCGTCGAGAGCTGATCGTTTATCTAACGATTAGCCAGCTCAAGCAATCCTATCAGAACCTAGCCCTAGGCTACCTTTGGTGGTTCCTCAATCCCCTCCTCTGGATGGTGGTCTACTGGCTCTTGGTCGTGGGGATCTTCGATCGAGGGGAACCCAACTATCCTCTGTTCTTGTTGTGTGCCATCATCCCCTGGCGGGCGTTTGTCACCTCCATCGGACAGGCGATGACCTGCATCTCAGGCCAGGAGAGGTTGATCAAGCAAATCCCCTTTCCCAAAGCGGCTCTGCCCCTCTCCGTGGTGTTGGCAAACACCGTGAACTTGGTGTTCGGCCTCCTGGTGCTCCTAGCGGTGACCTTAGCGTACGGCATTCCCCTAACGCCTTATGCCCTATTGCTGCCTCTGGTTGCCCTGGTGCAGATCGCCTTTACCGCGGGATTGGCGTTCCTCCTCTCCGTCTTGGCCGTCTACTTTGCCGACCTCCAAAACTTCATGCAGTTTTTCACGCGCATCTGGTTGTACCTTTCCCCTGCGTTGTATGCGGTGGAGAGGGTTCCGGTGCGCTTTCGAACCCTGTTCATGATCAACCCCTTTGCCCCGATCTTCACGAGCTACCGGGATGTGCTGATGTACGGGCGGGCTCCCGATTGGTTCTGGCTGGGGGTGGCGGCTCTTCTGGCCGCTGCGGTGTTGATCGTTGGGTTTTGGTATTTCGTTCGCGAGGAGCCGCGCATCGTAAAGGTGATCTAGATGAGCGTGATCGAGGCCACGGACATCGGGGTGAGATTTCGCAAGTATCGGAGTCGAAGACGCCGACTGCGGGCGTGGCTGCTGCGCAAGGAGGAACGACAAGCTTCGGAGTTCTGGGCACTTCGAGGGGTAACGTTCCGCGTGGAGGAGGGGGAAGTGCTGGGTGTGATCGGCCCCAACGGCGCGGGGAAGAGCACCCTGCTGCGGGTCATTGCGGGCATTTACCGCCCGGATGAGGGGGAGCTCCGCGTGCGCGGAAAGGTCTCCCCGCTGCTCACGCTCGGGGCGGGCTTCCGACCGGACCTCACCGGGAGGGATAACATCTATCTCAACGGCGTCCTCCTGGGGTTGAGTCGGAGGGAGGTCGACGCCCGCGTCGATGAGATCGTTTCCTTCGCGGAGTTGAAGGACTTCATCGATCAACCGGTGCGCACGTACTCCAGCGGGATGACGGCTCGCTTGGGCTTTGCTATTGCGACGAGCCTGGAGCCGGACATCTTGCTCATCGATGAGGTACTGGGCGTGGGGGACGAGCGCTTCCGAAGGAAGTCCGAGGATCGCATGCGGGAGTTCCTCCATAAGGCCAAGGCGATTGTGGTTGTGACCCACAGCATGGGGTTCATTAGGAAGTTTTGCACCCGAGCCTTGTGGGTGGAGCGCGGAAGGGTACGTTTGATGGGGGATCCGGAGAGCGTCGTCGCCCATTACCTCCGGGAGGGGAGACCGAGGCCGACCGCTGAGCAAGTGGCGTCGCGGAGGTCCTGATTCGATCCGATGAAAATCGTGATTTTGGCGCGAAAGAACCTTCAATACAATACCCGCGTGGAGCGCCAGGCAAAGGCGCTCGTACAAGCCGGTCATCAAGTCCGCATTGTGACCCTCCTTTCAGGAGAACAACCTCCATTGGAATGCAAGGATGGGTATGAAATCATCCGCATAAAGCTTAACCCTGCACATCAGCGTATTCCACAACTCCTCTCTCAAGCCATGGGGGCCATCATCCGCGGGATCGCCTTTTTGGAGAGGCAGCTCCTTCGGTTCGTGCGCCGCGTTTTCTTGATCCTT
>Ga0256839_1005352_pt1 | contig 11909 bp, 7 predicted proteins | sample 354166metaG_FD_185968 | JGI IMG/M metagenome (GOLD analysis project Ga0256839, IMG submission 185968) | Hydrothermal vent microbial communities from Mid Atlantic Ridge, Atlantic Ocean - 354-166 | ecosystem: Environmental > Aquatic > Marine > Hydrothermal vents | place: Atlantic Ocean: Mid...
TTGCCTATGGTCATATTTGGTTGTGAGTGCTATACTGATGGGCTTGGCCGTCTTTTAATCAATTGGTCGGGCGTTCGAATCGCCCACGGCCCACCATCATTCCCGCCGCTGATGCGGCACAAAAAACCCGCCTCTGGCGGGTTTTTTTGTGGCCGAGACCGTCCGCCGTCATTTCTCCAGCTGCGATACATCGCGTACCGCGCCGCGCGAGGCGCTGGTGGCCATTGCCGCATAGGCCTTGAGCGCATCGCTGACCTGCCTCTGTCGATCCATCGGTTTCCAGGCGTCGCGGCCCCGGGCTTCCATTGCCTCGCGTCGGCGCTGCAGTTCGGCGTCATCGACGGCGATGCGGATGCCTCGACCGGGGATGTCGATCTCGATGCGGTCGCCTTCCTCGATCAGGCCGATGGCGCCGCCCTCGGCGGCTTCCGGAGAGACATGGCCGATGGACAGGCCGGAGGTGCCGCCGGAAAAGCGGCCGTCGGTAATCAATGCGCAGGCCTTGCCCAGCCCCTTGGACTTGAGGTAACTGGTGGGATAGAGCATTTCCTGCATGCCGGGGCCGCCTTTCGGCCCTTCATAGCGGATGATCACCACATCACCGGGGCGGATGCGGTCGCCGAGTATGGCGTCAACGGCGGCATCCTGGCTTTCGAAAATGCGCGCTGGCCCGTTGAACACCAGGCAGGATTCATCGACACCGGCAGTCTTGACCACGCAACCGTCCTCGGCGAGGTTGCCGAACAGCACGGCGAGACCGCCGTCGTGGCTGTAGGCGTGCTCGATGTCGCGGATGCACCCATTCTCGCGGTCCAGATCCAGCCTATCCCAGCGCTTGTCCTGGCTGAAGGCCTGCTGGGTCGGCACATTCCCCGGCGCCGCCTTGTAGAATTCATGAACTTCAGGATCCTGACTGCGGCGTATGTCCCAGCGTTCCAGCGCTTCGGCGAGGCTCGGGGCATGGATCATCGGCACCTCGCGGTGCAGCAGACCGCCGCGGTCCAGCTCGCCGAGCAGCGCCATTACGCCGCCGGCGCGGTGTACATCCTCCATGTGGTAGAGTTGGGTGCTGGGGGCGACCTTGCTGAGGTTGGGCACCTTGCGCGACAGGCGGTCGATGTCGTCCACTCTGAAATCCACCTCGCCCTCCTCGGCGGCGGCCAGCAGGTGCAGGATGGTGTTGGTGGAACCGCCCATGGCGATGTCCAGTGACATGGCGTTTTCGAAAGCGGCCTTGCTGGCGATGGAACGCGGCAGCACCGAGGCGTCGTCCTGCTCGTAGTAGCGCTTGGCCAGATCGACGATCATGCGTCCGGCGCGCAGGAACAGCTCGCGGCGGTCGGCGTGGGTGGCCAGCAGCGAGCCGTTGCCCGGCAGCGACAGACCCAAAGCCTCGGTCAGGCAGTTCATCGAATTGGCGGTGAACATGCCGGAGCAGGAGCCGCAGGTGGGACAGGCGGAGCGTTCCATGGTCATCACATCTTCGTCCGATTCGTCCGGGTTGGCGGCGGAGACCATGGCGTCGACCAGATCCAGGTGCACTTCCTTGCCTTGGATGATCGCCTTGCCCGATTCCATCGGCCCGCCGGAAACGAAGATGACCGGGATGTTCAGGCGCAGCGCGGCGTTGAGCATGCCGGGAGTGATCTTGTCGCAGTTGGAGATGCACACCAGCGCATCGGCGCAATGGGCATTGACCATGTATTCCACCGAATCGGCAATCAGTTCGCGCGAGGGCAGCGAATAGAGCATGCCGCCGTGGCCCATGGCGATGCCATCATCGACGGCGATGGTGTTGAATTCCTTGGCCACGCCGCCCGCCTTTTCGATCTCGCGCGCCACCAGTTGTCCCATGTCCTTGAGGTGGACATGGCCGGGCACGAACTGGGTGAAGGAGTTGGCGATGGCGATGATCGGCTTGCCGAAGTCGTCGTCGGTCATGCCGGTGGCGCGCCACAGCGCGCGGGCGCCCGCCATGTTGCGGCCGCCGGTCGAGGTGCGGGAACGGTATTCAGGCATGGTGTTGCTCTCGGGGTTGATCGTCAAAGGGCGACTACCATAGCAAATTGCGCCCGGCGGCGCGATCCGCCGCGGAATGCGAAGCGGGGGGCTTGAAACCGGCGCGGGTCGGCCCTATGCTTGCATCCATTGGAATGAACGAATGTTAATTAACCATGCCTGGAGATCAAACCCGGGAGCGTCTGTTGGACCTGGCCATCACGCTGTTCGCCGCGCGGGGCTTTCGCGGGGTGTCGATGCGTGATCTGGCGCAGGCGGTGGGCATCACGCCTCCGGCACTGTACAACCACTTTCCCAACAAGGAGGCGTTGTACCGCGCGGCCGTGGAATCGGCCTTCAGTGCCTCGGCAAAACGCCTGCTGGGCACCCTGGAAGGTCCTGAGCCACCGTTGCAACGCCTGCAGGCCTTCGTCGTGGAAATGGCGGCGGAACTGCAGCGCCAGCCGGATTTTCGCCGTCTGCTGCAACGGGAGTTGCTGGACGCGGACCATCAGCACCTGGAGTTTCTCGGCGGCTTCGTGTTCGACCAGGTGCTGCAGCCGCTGATGGAATTGCTGCGCCGGTTGCGCCCCGATGACGATGTGTTTCTGACCGCGCTGATGTTGATCGGCATGATCAAGCAGCACGCGGACATGGCGGTGCTGGAGCCTTACATCGATCTGGGTAGTGACGCCCGTCGCAGCCCGCAACAGATTGCCGATCAGGTGATGCGCTTGGTCGGCCCCTACCTACGACAGGAGCAGAACCCATGACATACCTGCGATTCCCCGTGTTCATTCTCGCGCTCGGCTGGGCGCTGCTGGTCCGGGCGGAAGGCGAGCTTCCGGTGACCACGGTTGCCGTGGAGCCTGGATCGATCGAGGAGGTGACCCGCGTTCAGGCCGAGATCGAGGCCCTGCAAGCGCCGCAGATCAAGAGCAAGGTCAGCGCCGAGGTGGTGGAACTGAAGGTCGATGAAGGCGACCGGGTCCGCCAGGGGCAGGTGCTGGCGCGGCTCGACGATGAGCTGTTTCGCCTCGATCGTGATGCTGCCAAGGCGGATATCGCGCGTCTGCAGGCGCTGCTCGACAATCAGCTGTTGACCCTCAAACGCGACCGGTCCCTGTTCGCCCAGAAGCTGATCCCGGATACCCGCCTCGATGCCTCACGGCTGGCGGTGAAGCAGACCCGTGCCTCCATCGTTCATGCCCGCGCCCTGCTCAGCAAGGCGGAATACCAGCTTTCCCATACCGTGATCACCGCGCCCATCGACGGCATCATCCAGCAACGCAATGTATCACTGGGGGATTTCGTCGATCCTCGGTCACCGGGCAGCAAGCCGCTGTTCCAGATCGTCAACCCCGACCGCCTGCGCGCACGGCTGCGCTTTCCGCAGACGCTGGCCGAGCGGGTGCGGGTGGGCATGGCCGTGCGACTGCTGCGGGCGGATCGGCCATTGAGCGCGCGCATCACCCAGTTGCGGCCGATGCTGGAGCCGGGCAGCCGGGCACTCCAGGCGCTGGTGGATTTCGACAACAGCCACGGCTGGAAGCCGGGCGAAAGCGTTGCGGCCGAGGCCGTGCTGCAACGCCGGGACCAGACGCTGCTGCTGCCGGAGGCGGCGTTGGTGCAGCGGCCGCGCGGGCAGGTGGTGTACCGCATCGACGAAGGCATCGCTCACGAGGTTCCGGTGCGTACCGGCATCCGTCATCAGGGGCGTGTGGAAATCCTGGAAGGACTGGAGGCCGGCGATGTGGTGGCGCTGGACGGCGCTTCCTGGCTCAGCGACGGTGTGAAGGTCACGGTCAACAATGCATTGCGGCGGGAGCAGCAGCCATGAATCTGCCACGGCTTTCCATCCGTCAGCATGTGCTGACCTGGATGTTGAGCCTGGTGCTGATCCTGTTCGGGGTGATCAGCTACCAGCGCATCGGCGTGGACCGTCTGCCGCAGATCGACTTTCCGATGCTCTCCATCGCCACCGTATTGCCGGGGGCGGATCCGGACATCATCGATGCTTCGGTGACCAACATCGTCGAATCGGCGGTCAACAGCGTCTCCGGTATCGAAAGCATTCGTTCCACCTCGCTGTCCGGGGTGTCGCTGGTGCTGATCCAGTTCGAATTGTCGAAGAATATCGACACCGCCTTCAACGAGGTGCAGGCCAAGCTCAACGAGATTTTGCGGCAGCTGCCCGAGGAAGCGGATACGCCCGTGCTGAAAAAGGTGGAAGCCGGATCACAGCCGATTCTGTGGCTGGCATTGACCGGTGACAACACCCTGCAGCAGCTCAATGTCTATGCCCGCAATGTGATCAAGAAACGGCTGGAAACCATCGACGGCGTCGGCGATGTGGTCATTGCCGGAGAACGCCGCCGCGCAATCCGTGTGGCGCTGGATCTGGACCGTCTCGCCGCACTCGGCATCGGCGTGGACGAGGTGGTGGCGGCGTTCGGCCGCGAGCACATCAAGCTGCCCGGCGGATACATCACCGCGGTGGATGGAGAGCGTCAGCTGAAGCTGGATCTGGAGTACCACCGGGTCGATGATCTGAAACGGCTGATCGTGGCCTGGCGCAACGGCCTGCCGGTGCATCTGGAGGATGTCGCCCGGATCGTCGACGGTCAGGAAGATTTCCGCCGTTTTGCCAGCTACAACGGCGAGCCGGCAGTGGGTCTGGGTCTGGTCAAGATCTCCGGCAGCAATACGGTGGCCATCATCGAGGAGGCCAAGCGCCGGCTGAAGAATGAAATCCTGCCGCAGTTGCCGCCGAGCATGAAATTGCAGGTGGTGGTCGATGACGCGCGGCTGATCACCGCCATTGTCGATGCCCTCAAATCCCACCTGTTCGAGGGCACGCTGCTGGCAGCGCTGGTGGTGTGGCTGTTCCTCAAGAGCCTGCGTTCCACGCTGATCGTCGCCACCGCCATCCCGGTATCCCTGCTGGGCGCCATAGCCGGCATCTATTTTGCCGGGCTCAGCTTCAATGTGATGACCCTGCTCGGCCTGCTGCTGCTGATCGGCGTGGTCGTGGATGACGCCATCGTGGTGCTGGAAAACATTTTCCGCCACATGGAAGAGCAGCCTGATGCCGCTCCGGCGGAGATGGCCGAACGCGGTACCCGGCAAGTCCAGTTTGCGGTGCTGGCCTCCACCTTCACCCTGGTGTCGCTGTTTGGCGCGGTCGTGTTCATGGATGGCATCATCGGTCGCTTCATCAGCTCCTTCGCGCTGGTGGTGGTGATTGGCGTGCTGGTGTCGCTGTTCGTTTCGCTCACCCTGACGCCGATGCTCTGTGCCCGACACCTGCGGCTGGTGAAGCGCCATGGGCGGCTCTACCGTGCCCTGGAAGCCGTGTTCGTGGGCATGGAGAAGGCCTATCGCGCCTTGCTGGGTGCCTCGATGCGCCACCGTCTGCTGGTAGTGGCGGCGGCGGTGCTGGTGGTTGGTTCCAGCGGCTGGTTCATGGGCCAGCTGGGCAAGGGGTTTCTGCCCGACGAGGACGAAGGGCGTTTTCTGGTGTCGATCAAGACGCCACTGGGATCCAGCATCGACTACACCCGTGACCGGATGCGCCGCGTGGAAGCGCTGCTGGCACGGCACAAGGAGATCGGTGGCCTGTTCAGTACCATAGGCACTGGCGACCGGGGCCAGGTCAACCAGGGAGAGATCTTCGTCAGCCTGATTCCGCGCGAGCAGCGCAGCCTGCATCAGAAAGCGATTCTCGAATCCTTGCGCGACGAACTGGCGGCGCTGCCCGGCGTCAAGGCCTTCGCCGCGCCGGTGCCCATTGTCGGCGGTCAGCGCGGCGAACCGCTGCAGTTCGTGCTCACCGGGCCCAAGCTGACACGGGTGGCGGAATTGTCCGACGCCCTGGCCCGACGGTTGCGTGCAATACCCGAGATCGGATCGCTGGACACCGATCTGCAGCTGGACATGCCGCAGTTGCGTCTGCAACTGGACCGCGAGCAGGCGCGCGTGGTTGGACTGGATACCGCCACCGTGGCCTATGCCCTGCGGGTGCTGGTCGGCGGGCTGGATGTGGCCAAATACAACGATGATCCGGGCGATGGCGAGCGCTACGCCATCCGCCTCAAGGCCGATGGCCAGATCCGCCGGCCCGAGGACCTGAGCCGCATCCAGCTGCGCAACCGGCAGGGGCAGCTGGTGCGGCTGGACACCGTGGCGCGGGTCGAATCCACCCTCGGCGCCGCCTCCATCGGGCGCTACAAGCTGCAGTATGCCGCCGGTTTCTACGCCACGCCGACGATACCGGAAGGCGATGCCTCCGAGATCGTGCTGGCCGAGGCGGCAAAAATCCTGCCGCCGGGCTACCGCGTCGAGCTGGTGGGCCGCGCCAAGGAATTCAGCAAGACGGTCGGCTATGTGCTGTTTGCCTTCGCGACCGGGCTGATTCTGGTGTACATGACCCTGGCCAGCCAGTTCAACTCCTTCATCCAGCCGCTTATCGTCATGGTGGCCCAGCCACTGGCGGTGATCGGCGCGATCTTCTCGCTGTGGCTGGCGGGGCACACGCTGAACATCTACTCGATGATCGGCATGGTGCTGCTGGTGGGGCTGGTGGCGAAGAATTCCATCCTGCTGATCGACCTCACCAACCAGTTGCGCGGTCAGGGCCGTTCCATCAACGAAGCCCTGCTCGAAGCCTGCCCGATCCGCATGCGGCCGGTGCTGATGACCTCGCTGACGGTCATCATCTCGATGCTGCCGGCGGCGCTGGGCGTCGGTGCCGGCGCCGATACCAACGCGCCGCTGTCGGTGGCGGTCATCGGAGGCATGGTCAGCTCGACACTGCTCACCCTGGTGGTGGTGCCGGTGGTCTATTCGCTGGTGGAAGGGGGACTGCAGCGGCTGCGCGCCAGGCAACTGCGCCGTCAGCGGGTCTGATCAGACCGGGGTGAAATCCGGCAGGTGGCTGATCTTGATGACCAGCGGGAACAGCTGTTTGTGCTGGAACAGGCCGCCGACCTCGATGCCGCCTTCGTGCTCGATGATCTGTATCACGCTGCCGTAGGGGAAATGGTGAGTGTAACCGCGTTCGTCGGTCACGCTGAAATACTCGTTCTGCACGGCGATCAGGGTGGCGGCATCGATGTGCAGCGGGCGTTCCAGGTTGATGCCGATCTGGGTGTTGAGGAAAGGCTGCAGCAGGATTTTCATTGCGGTTCTCCGGAAGTCATTTGATGCGCATGCCGGGGGTGGCGCCTTCATCCGGACTGAGCAGGTAGATGTCCTTGCCGCCCGGGCCTGCGGCCAGCACCATGCCTTCGGATACACCGAAGCGCATTTTGCGCGGGGCCAGGTTGGCGACCATGACGGTGATGCGGCCTTCCAGATCCTCGGGGCGATAGGCGGACTTGATGCCGGCGAACACCTGTCGCTGTTCGCTGCCGATATCGAGGGTGAGCCGCAGCAGCTTGTCGGCTTTTTCCACCGCTTCGGCGCGGACGATACGGGCCACCCGCAGATCGACCTTGATGAAGTCTTCGAAATCGATCTGTTCGGCGATCGGCTCGATGCCGCTGGCACTGCCGTCGGCGGGGGCGGAGGCCTTGGCGGGTTCCTGGGCGTTGGCTTCCTTGCTGGCCTCGATCATGGCGTCGATCTTTTCCTTCTCGATGCGCGTCATCAGTGGCCTGAAGCGCTGGATCTCGTGATTGACCAGCGGCTCACGCAGGTCGTCCCACCGCTGATCCGACAGTTGCAGGAAGGCCTCGGCCTGTTCCGCCAGCGCCGGCAATACCGGCTTGAGCAGGATGATCAGCTGGCGGAAACCGTTGAGACCGACGGTGCAGCTGTCCTGCACCGATGGGTGTTGGTTTTCGTCCTTGATGCGCACCCAGGGTTCCTGCTCGTCGATGTACTGGTTGATGCGGTCGGCCAGCGTCATGATCTCGCGCATCGCGCGGCCGTATTCGCGCCGTTCATAGGCTTCGGCAACCCGCTCGGCGGTGGCGATGCCTTCCCGGTGCAGGCTGTCGTCGCCGAGCCGGTCGGACAGGCGTCCGCCGAATTTCTTGACGATGAAGCCCGCGGTGCGGCTGGCGATGTTGACCACCTTGCCGACCAGGTCGGCATTGACCCGTGCCTGGAAGTCTTCGAGGTTGAGGTCGATGTCGTCGATGCCCGGTCCCAGCTTGGCGGCGTAGTAGTAACGCAGGTATTCGGGGTTGAGGTGCTGGAGATAGGTCCGGGCGGAAATGAAGGTGCCGCGCGACTTCGACATCTTCTGGCCATCGACGGTCAGGAAGCCGTGGCAATAGACCGCGGTGGGCATGCGGAAGCCGGCGCCGTGCAGCATGGCCGGGAAGAACAGGGTATGGAAGCGGGCGATGTCCTTGCCGATGAAGTGATACAGCTCGGCGTCGCTGTCGGGCTTCCACCAGGCATCGAAATCCTCGCCGCTGCGCGCGCACCAGTTCCTGAAGCTGGCCAGGTAGCCGATGGGCGCATCCATCCACACATAGAAGTACTTGCCGGGCGCGCCGGGGATCTCGAAGCCGAAATAGGGGGCGTTGCGCGAGATGTCCCAGTCACGCAGGCCTTCCTCCAGCCATTCATCCATCTTGTTGGCGATCTCGGTCTGGATGTGGCCGGCGCGGGTCCACTGCTTGAGCAGATCGGCAAAATCGCCGACCTTGAAGAAATACTGCTCCGATTCCTTCAATACCGGCTGAGCGCCACTGACCACCGAGTAGGGCTGCTTCAGTTCGGTGGGGTCGTAGGTGGCGCCGCAGACCTCGCAGTTGTCACCGTACTGGTCTTTCGCCCCGCACTTTGGGCATTCGCCCTTGATGAAGCGGTCGGGCAGGAACATCTTCGCCTCGGGATCATAGGCCTGCTCGATGGTGCGCACCGCGATGTGGCCGCCTTCCTTCAGCTTGCGGTAGATGTATTCGGCGAAATGGCGGTTCTCCTCGGAATGGGTGCTGTGGTAGTTGTCGAAGCCGATGTGGAAGCCGGCAAAGTCCCGCTCGTGCTCGGTCTTGACGCGGGCGATCAGCTCCTCGGGGGTGATGCCCTCGGCCTGGGCACGCAACATGATCGGGGTGCCGTGGGCGTCGTCGGCGCAGACATAGACGCAGCGGTTGCCTTGCAATTTCTGAAAGCGTGCCCAGATATCGGTCTGGATGTATTCGACCAGATGGCCGATATGGATCGGGCCGTTGGCATAGGGCAGGGCGCTGGTGACCAGGATCTTGCGTGCTTCGGAACTCATTCGGTCGAGGTATCCCGTTTCGGTGTCTGAAAACCGGCTATTCTATGCGCTGCTCCGGACACTGTATAGGCGCCGCGGCAATACCTGACTGATTTCCTCGGAAATAAAGCGTGAAATATAAGGTCGGGCTAATGTAGAATGCGCCCAGCATCCATTCCCAATGAAATCCTTAGAAGGGTGATTCATGTCAGTTAGCAAAGAACAGATTATCAAGACCGTCGGCGACATTGTCGATGTCAATACCGAAAAAAGCCTCGCTGCCACCAAGTCGGTGCGCGAGAAGGACATCGAGGTCGATGGCGGCAAGGTCCGCATCAAGGTCACGCTGGGCTACCCGGCCTCCGGCTACTTCGACACGCTCAAGAAGCAGATCGAGGACGCCGTATCCGCCCTCGAGGGCGTCGAGTCGGTCGATGTCGAGGTCGGCAGCAAGATCACCTCCCATGCCGTGCAGCAGAACCTGAAGCCGATCGAAGGCATCAAGAACATCATCGCCGTCGCTTCCGGCAAGGGCGGCGTCGGCAAATCCACCACCGCGGTCAACCTGGCGCTGGCGCTGCAGGCCGAGGGCGCGACCGTGGGCATTCTGGATGCCGACATCTACGGTCCGTCGATGCCGCGCATGCTCGGCGCCACCGGCCAGCCGGAATCGGTGGACGGGCGCAGCCTGGAACCGAAGATGGGCCACGGCATCCAGTCCATGTCCATCGGCTATCTGGTGGAAGAAGACACCCCGATGATCTGGCGTGGGCCGATGGTCACCCAGGCCCTGGAGCAGCTGCTCAACGACACCAACTGGAAGGATGTCGATTACCTGATCATCGATCTGCCGCCGGGCACCGGCGACACCCAGCTGACGCTGGCGCAGAAGATCCCGGTTTCCGGCGCGGTCATCGTCACCACGCCGCAGGACATCGCGCTGCTCGATGCCCGCAAGGGCCTGAAGATGTTCGAGAAGGTCGAGGTACCGGTGCTCGGCATCGTCGAGAACATGTCCATCCACATCTGCAGCAACTGCGGCCATGCCGAGCACATTTTCGGCGAGGGCGGCGGCCAGCGGATGGCGGAAGAATACGGTGTCGATTTCCTCGGCGCGCTGCCGCTGGACATCAATATCCGCGAGCAGGCCGACAGCGGCAACCCGTCGGTGGCCGCCGACCCGGACGGCAAGATCGCCGAGATCTACCGCGAGATCGCACGCAAGACCGCAGCCAAGCTGGCGACCAAGGCCAAGGATCATTCCGCCGCCTTCCCCAACATCGTGATCCAGAACAACTGATCGCGATCAGGGTATTCCACGAAAAAGCCCCGCCAATTGGCGGGGCTTTTTCGTGGGTGGGAGGGTTCAGAACAGGTCGATTTCCGTGTCCGCCTCCTGGCACGTGGCGTCCAGGGCTACCTTTTCCTGGGTCAGCCGTTCGAGCAATGCGGTCAGCTCCTTGCTGGCGACCTCGGCCTCGCGGAACGACTCGATCAGCGCACGGTGCAGCCGCGGGTCTCTCTCCCAGTCCTGGCGCAGGATGTCGATGGCCCGGTGCATGGCCTGGTGTACCTGACCGTGAGGCCCGGTGATCGCCGGGTACACCGGCAGATGGCTGTACTGCTCCTGGCCCAGCCCGGTTTCGTACCACTGGCCGAAACGGCACCGGTGCTCGTCGATCAACACCGGTGCCACGGCCGCATCGTCCGGGTGGCCCAGTTCGGTGGCATGGTAGCCGCGCTGCATGTAGATCAGGTGATCGACCTTGGTCAGCGCCGTCTGGCAGACCACCTGCACATAGCTCACCTTTCCGTGCACCAGCTGTGAATTGCGGGTGGCGTCCTCGAAGTTCTTTTCGAACCGGCCGATCACCTCGGTGGATTGTTCCGAGATGTCGGCCATCTCGACGCTGTCGCCCACCATGGTTCGCGTGGCGTCGACGAACTGGCCCATGATCTCGCTGATCTCGGCGGCCGCCTGCTTGGTGGTCTCGGCCAGCGATTTGACCTCGTCGGCCACCACCGCGAAACCCCGGCCGTGCTCGCCGGCGCGCGCCGCCTCGATGGCGGCGTTCAGCGCCAGCAGGTTGGTCTGGTCCGCCACCGAGGTGATGACACCCACTGCCTCGGCAATCTGCTCGCTGTGTTCGGCCAGTTGCTGGCTGCTGCCACGCAGGTTGACCGCCTTGCCGGTGACCTGGTTGAGGTCACGGATCAGTTCCTTGACCTGCCCCAGGCTGTCGGTGGATTGCTCGGCGGTATTGCGGGCCAGTTGCTCGACTTCGCTCATTTCCTGCGAGATGTCGCCCAGATCGCGTTGATTCTGGGTCAGGCTGGTGAGCAGGTTTTCGGTTTTCATCTCTCCCAGGGTGGCCAGGGTGGTGTCCTTGGTCTTTTGCCAGAAGGCCGCCTCGCTGCCCTTGAGGTGGATCTCGAACTTCCGCAGCGCTGATGCAAACTGACCATTGAGTCCCCGTGACAGGGGCTTGCGGTAGAAGCGGCCTTCGCTGGCGGCCCGGTACACCGCATCCACCTCGCGCATGAAGGTCTCCATCTGGTCCACGGCTTCGTTGAAGCGCCAGGCGATCTTGTAGTAGCGGCTGCTTTTCGGAATGCCGGTGATGCGGTGCTCCAGCTGCCCCTGGTTGATGGCGTCGGTCATGTCCAGCAGCTTTTGTTGCATCGCGTTGTT
>Ga0256839_1005353_pt1 | contig 11905 bp, 16 predicted proteins | sample 354166metaG_FD_185968 | JGI IMG/M metagenome (GOLD analysis project Ga0256839, IMG submission 185968) | Hydrothermal vent microbial communities from Mid Atlantic Ridge, Atlantic Ocean - 354-166 | ecosystem: Environmental > Aquatic > Marine > Hydrothermal vents | place: Atlantic Ocean: Mid...
AAAAAAGTGACTTAAAAAGTGATTTAAAGCGTGACTTAATCTGTTAACTGTTGCACTTTAAACTTCCCAGCTGAAAGTTCAGCTAAAAACTCTTCAATAGAATAAGTTTGACGAGCTTCTGTGGTCATTAAGTGAATTAAAATATCACCCAAATCAACCACAACCCACTCTTCGCTCTCATCAATGTGTAAAAAGGTCTCACCCAAAGGCTTTAACTCTTTCTTTAATTGATCTGCCAAAGCAGTTGCATGTTTTGAAGAGATGGCTGACGCGATTACCACACGTTTGGCAATGTAATCGACCTCATCAAGGTTGAAAACTTCTAACTCATCTGCTTTTTTGTCATCTAAAAACGTAACAATACGCTCTGCTCTTGCTTCTACACTCATCTCATTTTTACTCATCTATCAATTTTCCTTTGTCATGTTATTTCTAATTTGTGTTGAGCTAAGCTCAACATTTACCTCTAAGATTTTAAAATCTCGCAACTTGTTGGTTTGGAGTGCATAGCCTTTTCGTGTGGCAATCACCCAAATAATTTGAGCATTCAAATACGCAAACTCTTTCCATCTCTCTATGTTTTCTAAATTGTCAGCCCCTACGATGATATAACGCACATCATAACATTGTTTAAAATGTTTTAAGGTCTCAACCGTTGGCACAACTCTATTTTGTTCGACTTCAAAATCACTTACCAAAATTTTTGGGGAGAAGTTAAAAAAGTTTTTAGAACGTTCCAACCGTTCATTAGCTATTAAAAAAGAGGAACTTTTAAAAGGGTTTAAAAAGGTAGGTATGAGTAACAACTTGTCAATATCTAAAACTTTTATTGCCTCTTGAACCACGCTTTTATGTCCAAAATGTGGCGGGTCGAAACTACCCCCATAAAGTGCAATACGCTCTACCCTACTTTTAAACAATCAATAACCTCTATTTATGTAACATATAAGTAATTTTAACACACTTTTTCAAAGGAATAGGTAAATGGCAGTAAAAGTTGCAATAAACGGACTAGGAAGAATTGGTAGATGTGTGGCAAGAATCATTGCCGACAGAGATGACATAGAGCTTGTAGCAGTTAATGCTAGTGGTGCTGAAAACATCATTGAGTATGGTTTAAAATATGACTCCGTGCATGGGGTACGTAAAGATGTTGTGGTCAAAGATGGCTATGTACATATTGGTGAGACCAAAGCCAAACTTTTTGGAGAGCGAGAACCTGCCAAAATTGACTTTGTAGGGTGTGGGGCTGACGTGGTTATTGAGTGTACAGGAGTATTTTTGACCCAAGAGTCCGTACAAGACTATCTTGACGCTGGCATTAAAAAAGTTCTCTTCTCTGCTCCTGCTAAAGATGATACAGCTACTTTTGTTATTGGGGCAAATGAAAATGAGTATGCAGGTGAAAATGTGGTTTCAAATGCTTCATGTACAACCAATGGTTTAGCACCCGTCGCTAAAGTTTTAGACGATGCCTTTGGAATTACCTCTGGACTCATGACCACCATTCATAGCTACACAGGTTCACAACCCATTTTAGATGCTAAACATAAAAAAGACCCACGAAAAGGTCGCTCTGGAGCAACAAATTTAGTACCTACTACCACAGGAGCTGCCAAAGCCATTGCCAAGGTACTTCCTCAACTCAAAGGCAAAATCAATGGTCAAGCCATTCGTGTTCCTACCCCAAATGTTTCCATGGTTGACTTAACGGTAAACTTAAACAAAGATGTCACCGTAGAAGAAGTGCAAAAAGCATTTCAAGATGCAAGTGAGGGTTCTCACAAAGGTATTTTAGGGGTCGATTTAGAGTACCGTGTTTCCCAAGACTTTGTGGGTGAAGAACAAAGTACGGTAGTGGCGATGGATACCATTCAAGTCATAGATGGCAATATGTTAAAAGTTCTCTCTTGGTATGACAATGAGTGGGGTTACTCTTGCCGACTTGTTGAGATGGCAATTCACATCAGTAAGGAGGCGTAATGAATACCCTCAAAGACATTAACATAGACAACAAAACAGTCTTTATAAGATGTGACTTTAACGTCCCTAAAGATGATGATGGAAACATCACTGATGATAGACGAATTCGTGGGGCATTGCAGAGTATTCGTTACTGTTTAGACCGTGATTGTAAAGTAATTTTGGCTTCACACTATGAGCGTCCAGAACCTGGGGTTTATGAAGAAAAATATTCACTCAAAGCCGTGGTAACCCGTCTGCATACTTTGCTTAAATTGGCTTCAGACATTCAACTGGCTTCTGATGTGGTGGGAGAAGATGCCCAAAGCAAAGCAAAAAACCTTCAAGCAGGTGAAGTGTTGGTACTTGAAAACTTGCGTTATGAAGCGGGTGAGACGCAAAATGATAGTGCATTTGCCAAAGAGTTAGCCTCAATGGTCGATGTTTATATTAACGATGCTTTTGGGGCTTGTCATAGAGCCCACGCTTCCATTGATGCCATGGCTAGACTCTTTCCTAAAGAGCAAAGAGCAGCTGGATTTCTACTCAACAAAGAGGTGAACTTTTTTGAAAAAACGTTAGCAAACCCCATCCGTCCTTTTGTGGCTGTTGTTGGTGGTTCTAAAGTTTCAGGAAAACTTGAAGCCCTTCGACAACTGCTTGATAAAGTGGACAAAGTTATCATTGGTGGAGGGATGGCATTTACTTTCCTTAAAGCCAAAGGGTATGAGATTGGAAACTCATTGGTAGAAGATGATTTACTTGATGAAGCACGAACCATTATGATTAAAGCACGTAAAAAAGGGGTAAAATTTTACTTACCTGTCGATGTCATTGTCGCTCCTGAATTTTCAGATACCGTTCCTGCCAAATATGTTGCCTCACAAGAGATTCCAGAGGGCTGGATGGGCCTAGACATTGGTCCTGCTTCAAGCAGACTTTTTAGAACCGTTTTAGGAGATGCTCAAACCATCATTTGGAATGGTCCCATGGGCGTTTATGAGATGGACAAATATGCCAAAGGTAGCTCAAAAATGTCGCATAACATCGCCGACTCCAACGGAACAACCATTGTTGGGGGTGGTGACACAGCTGACGTAGCATTAAGAGCTGGAGATGTTGAAGAGATGACCTTTGTAAGTACTGGTGGGGGAGCAAGTTTAAACCTCATTGAGGGGAAAAAACTTCCAGGTATTGAAGCTCTAAAAGCGTAGGGTGTAATTTATTACACCAATTAGATACAAAAAAATAAACATAAATAATGGTGCATTAAAATACACCATTATTTAATATAATTAGAGGTAAAATGATATACGCAGCAAATTTTAAAACCAACCATACACGACAATCAACACGAGAGTATTTAGCGAAACTCCAAATCCAACTGATGAGTAAAAAAAATAGTGGAGACAAAGTTTATGTTTTCCCACCATTAACTGCTTTAGATGACTATAATAGTGCAGACTTCACCGTGGGCGTACAAAATGCCTACCCTGTAGAGAGTGGAGCATATACAGGTGAGGTTGGGCTTGAACAACTGGCTGAATTTAACATCAACACCATTTTAATAGGACACTCTGAACGGAGAGATATTTTAAATGAGTCCCAAGATGAAGTAGCTAAGAAGTTTGCTTTTTTTAAAGAGCATAACTTTGAGATTATCTATTGTATTGGAGAGTCATTAGCCATTCGAGAGCAAGGCATAGAGGCTGTTATGGAACATCTCATTTCTCAATTTGAAGGCATTGATACAAGTTATGATAACTTTGTAATTGCCTATGAACCTATTTGGGCAATTGGTACAGGACGTGTCGCTTCGGTTGAAGAGATTACAGAGACACATAATGCACTTAAAAAAATTGTTAATAAACCTCTGCTTTATGGTGGTTCGGTAAAAGGGGCTAACATTACTAATATATCTGCTATTAAAAATGTAGATGGTGTTTTAGTCGGTGGGGCTTCATTGAAGCCTGAGACTTTTTTGGAGTTGGTTTTACATTAAACCAACTTCTTATTTTAAATCGTCATAGAAAAAATACGCCCTTCAGGTAAATTTTGAGCCAGATGTAAGTCAAATGCCATGCAGACATTTCGCACAAACATTCGGCTTGATTCTTTCACAACTACGCTATTGGTCTCTATTTCTATTAAATCATCTTCGTGCATCTCTTTTAAGCGTTCTAAAATATCTTCTATTTTCTCTAACTTCATCGCCTCATCTTCCCATGAAGTTTCAAGATTACACATAAGGTTCAAAATATGTTGACGAACAACCAAATCTTCCTCACTTAAGAGATGCCCTCTAAACACAGGGAGTTTTCCCTCATTGACTCTCTTGACATAATCTTCTACACGTTTCTCATTTTGAGCAAAAGCATACCATGAATCTGAAATAGACGACATACCAAGCCCAATCATTAGCTTTGTTTTTCCAGCCGTGTAGCCCATGAAATTTCGGTGCAGTTTTTTATTTTTCATCGCTTGGTGCATTTTGTCCGTAGGTAAAGCAAAATGGTCCATGCCTATCTCCTCATATCCTGCTTCAAAAAATAACTTTTTACCCAACTCATAGAGTTCTCTTTTGGCATCATCTTTAGGCAGGTCATTTTCATCAAAACCACGTTGCCCTACCCCTTTAATCCACGGTACATGAGCGTAAGAGTAGTAGGCAATCCTATCGGGTCGCTGTTTAACTGTCTGCTCAATGGTATTGATAATACTCTGCTTAGTTTGGTGAGGCAATCCAAAAATGATGTCATGAGAGATAGATTCATACCCAATCTCTCTTGCCCAATCGTTCACGCGTTTTACATTCTCATAGGGTTGCACTCTGTTAATGGCTTCTTGCACAATGGGGTCATAATCTTGAATACCAAAAGAGGTACGTTTAAAGCCTAACTCAAAGAGCGTTTGGAGTTGCTCTTTGGTCGTGTCATTGGGGTGTGCTTCAAAAGAGAAGTCATAAATCTCATGTCGAGAAGCCTCTTGAAAAATCCCCTCTATCATACGTTTTAAATTGGCTGAAGAGAAAAAAGTAGGGGTTCCTCCTCCTAAATGAAGCTCTCTAATGGAGGGTTTCTCCTCTAATATCGCCACATAGAGTTTCCACTCTTTTAAAACGGTATCTATGTACTCATCTTCTACCGAATGCCGTTTGGTAATGTGTTTATGACAAGCACAAAAAGTACATAGATTTTCACAATATGGCATGTGAATGTAAAGGCTAATCCCCTCTTTGGTATTACTCTCATTAAAAGCATCTCTTACTGTTTCGCTCCAATCCTCTATGGAGATGCCCTCTTTATTCCAAAAAGGAACTGTAGGATAAGAGGTATATCGAGGGCCTGGGATATTATATTTTTGAATTAAAGATACATTATTCAAATTTTTCATTATTTTCCTTAGTTATAATTAATATAAGTATATCAAAAATAAAAATTATAATGGTGATGTAGGTCAATAAATTTAGAACCAACTTTGACTATACTACCCTTAGGAAAGATATGAGGTTTCCATCTAAACCTTAAAGATTTGTTTCACTTTTTATTTAGGTACTTCTCTGTAAATCGTTGTTGTTTTTCAATACTTAAGTAATTCTTGTACTCATATCTTTCTGTAACTAGAGTTCTAAAATTGCTTGTAACTTCACTTCATCTACTATATTCTTCTCTTTATCAATTATCTCTAACTTGCGTAACTTACTTAAAATACGTGAAAGTGTCTCTGGTGCCATATTTAAAAAACTTGCTATCTCTTTATTTTTTGCTGTTTGCAGATATTGTGGATTTTCATCAATAAACGAGCAAACTTTTGTCATGGCATCATAAATCATATTACGGTCAATTACCAGCTCCAACTGTTTAACTTTCATGCTAATAGACTTTAAAAGATGCAAAGAGAAAGTAGCATCTGTTTGAAGTAAATCCAAAAACTTCTCTTTGTCTATTAGCAAAACTTCAAGCTCCTCTGACATTGCCATGGCAGTTGCAGGAAAATTAATGTTTTCAAACGATGCCATTTCTGCGATGAATGCAGGTTTGGTAAAATAGTGAATAACTATTTCATTGTTTTTCAAATCTGTTTTATAAATCTTAAGATGCCCTTGTAATAAAAGATAAAAATAGCGAGGAGACTCTCCCTCATAAAAAAGGATATTCTCTTTAAAAAGAGTTTTTAGACTGCTAATTTTAGCAACAGAGGCTAACTCTCTATCTGAAAGTTTTTGAAATAATTTAAGTTGGCGAAGTTTGCTTAATATCATAGATGAATTATAGCTAAAAAAATATTTTCAATAAAACTTGACTTAAGTCAATAATTTATCATAGATTTGATGCTAAAATTGTAAATACTATTTTAATTCTTCTAGTGTAGCTTTTAGTATAATTAAAAATTATAGATAAATATAATATTATTTTTTAATTATATTATTTTTTATTGTTAAAAATGATAATAACCGACTGTTCTTTATATAAAAATCTCTTTCCAAGTACCATAAAATATGGCTTTAAAATATTCTTAAACTTTTTCTACACTTCAATTAAATTTTTTCAAAAAATCAAAAACATTGATACTAGATTAAGTTTTCTATAAAAAAAAGAGATTATACTTATAAGTGTAGGCTATATTATTATGATTATAGTGACTTTTTTAATCATAGTGTTACAGCTAAAACTTTTTTAAGGAGGTAATGTATGCAATCAAATGCAGCATTAGAATATGACTACACTGTCGCAAAACTGTTTACCTATGTAACCATTTTGTTTGGCTTTTTAGGAATGTTAGTAGGGACGATACTCGCACTACAATTAGCATTTCCTGAATTAAACTACCTTATTGGTGAATATGGTACTTTTTCAAGACTACGACCTGTTCATACCAACACCGTAATTTTTGGATTTACTGTTTCTGGAGTCTTTGCTACTTGGTACTACTTTGCACAAAGGGTACTCAAAGTCTCTATGGCAGAATCAAAATTTTTGATGATAATGGGTAAAGCCCACTTTTGGGTCTATTTCATCGGAGCTTTAATCGCTACCATAACCCTTGTTTTTGGTATCTCTGCTGGTAAAGAGTATGCTCAATACGAATGGTGGATTGACATTGTCATCGTTATCATTTGGCTTATGTGGGGTGTTAACATCTTTGGAATGATTGGAATTAGACGTGAAAAAGTACTCTATGTCTCTATTTGGTACTACTTAGCGTGTTTCCTTGGAATTGCTATGCTTTACCTTTTCAATAATGCATCAATTCCTACCTATTTTATGACGGATGGACTAGGTTCAATTAATCACTCTGTTTCTATGTATTCAGGAACCAATGATGCACTTGTTCAATGGTGGTATGGTCACAATGCCGTTGCCTTTGGATTTACCGTACCAATTGTTGGTATGATTTACTACTTCCTTCCAAAAGAGTCTGGTCAAGCTATTTATTCATATAAATTATCTCTACTTTCATTTTGGGGGCTAATGTTTGTCTACCTTTGGGCGGGTTCTCACCACCTCTTATGGTCAACTGTTCCAGATTGGATGCAAACCATGGGTTCTGCTTTCTCTATTGTTCTTATTTTACCATCATGGGGTTCTGCTATTAACATGCTTCTTACCATGAAAGGTGAGTGGAATCAATTGGCAGAAAATCCACTAATTAAATTTATGGTTATCGCCTCTACATTCTATATGTTATCAACAATTGAAGGTCCAATTCAAGCAATTAAATCAGTTAATGCCATTGCTCACTTTACTGACTGGATTCCAGGACACGTTCACGATGGTGTACTTGGTTGGGTTGTCTTTATGACCATGGCTGCACTTTTCCACATGGCACCACGTATGTGGAAAAAAGAGATTTATTCTAAAAAACTTATGGGTATTCAATTTTGGATGCAAACCACAGCCGTTGTACTTTACTTCACCTCTATGTGGGTAGCAGGTATTACCCAAGGTATGATGTGGAGAGCCGTTGATGAGTATGGTAACTTAGTTTACAGTTTCATTGACACCGTAACCGTACTTCATCCTTATTATGTGATTAGAGGAATTTCAGGTGTGTTATATCTTGCAGGATTTATTCTGTTTGCTTACAACATGTACAAAACAATAACTGCTGGTAGAAAACTTACAGAAGAGCCACAGTTTAGAACACCTATGGCATAAGGAGGTAGATTATGTTTTTTCATTGGTTAGAAAAAAACCCATTTTATTTTGCTTTGATGGTATCAATCGTTATCTCATTTGCAGGGCTATTAGAAATCGTTCCAAACTTTGCAAGTGCTGCACGTCCATTAAGTACGACAACACCTAGAACTGTCTTAGAGTTAGCAGGTAAAAATGTTTACATCAAAGACAACTGTATTGCCTGTCATTCACAGATGATTCGTCCGTTTAAATCGGAAACTGACCGTTATGGTAAATACTCACTCTCAGGTGAGTATGCCTATGACAGACCATTTTTATGGGGTTCAAAAAGAACAGGTCCCGACTTACACCGTGTAGGAAACTACCGTACAACGGATTGGCATGAGAATCATATGTTAAATCCACCTGCGATTGTACCTGGTTCTATTATGCCTGCCTATAAACATCAGTTTACCAATGTAGCAGACATTGAAACAGCTTACGCAGAAGCAGTAACCGTAAAAAATGCTTTCTTTACCCCTTATGGTCCTGAATTTAAAAGAACCAGAAAAGCATGGGAAGCACATCGTCCAAAAGTCTTAGAAGATGCGAAAAAAATTGCAGCTGACATGAAAGATGAAGGCGTTAAAAAAATGATTGCTAATGGTGAAGTACCAGAGATTGTCGCACTTATTGCGTATCTTAACAGTTTAAAATAAGGAGCATAAGATGACCATACATGACATACAAGGTTACGGCATGTTTTTCTTGACCATACTGCTAACAGTACTATTGTATTGGTACATTTTATACCTCTATCGGTCAGAGAAAAAAGGTGAGCGTAACTTTGAAAAATACGGAAGAATTGCACTCGATGATAGCATCGGTACCCCTCCCGTAGAAGAAAAAAGCGCTTCAGAGGAAGATAGAAGAACCAAGGAGCAAAATTAAATGAACCCAATAATTATGAAATCATTAGGATTTGCTGCCCTGCTTATTATTGCAACACTGGCTGTTGTGGTACAGATGGACATTGACTTAAGTGATTCAGTTAATGCCATTGCTGTAGGTGGAGCAATTGCAATTGCAACCATTACCTCATATGTAACGAGTTTATATATTAGTAAAATGAAAACAGAATCAACCACAGGCGAGTTAGTTGATGAAAACTGGGATGGAATTGGTGAGCGAACCAATGAACTCCCTTCAGGATGGGCGTACATCTTTTTAGCGGTATTCTTTTGGTCAATGTGGTATGGTCTCATAGGCTACCCTGTCAACCAATACAGTCAAATTGGTGAATACAACGAAGAGGTATTAGCCCATAAAGCAAAATTTGAGAAGAAATTTGAAAATGCTGATAAAGAGGTACTTCAAGGTATGGGTAAATCACTCTACTTTGTACAGTGTGCCCCATGTCATGGTAACACAGGTGATGGACTTTCAGGTAAAGCACACGACTTAACCAAAAGAATGTCTAAAGCACAAGTTTTGGATGTTATAAACAATGGTTCAAACCATTTAGGGTATGCTATGGGTATGATGCCTCCAGGAATGGCTAGTGGTCAAGATGCTGAAGACATTGCCGCTTACATTGCTGGTGGACTTAAAGGTGAAGCACCTGCATCTTATGCAGCATGTACTTCATGTCATGGTGCTGACTCAAAAGGAAATGGTGGAATGGCACCAAACCTTATAGGTTATGACAATGCTTTACTTACCCATGTATTGCAAAACGGTAAAAAAGGTATCATTGGTACAATGCCATCATTTAAAACCATGATTACCCCAATTCAAGAGAAAGCATTGTCTGAATACCTTCAGTCAATTGCACAATAAGGAGTAAAAAATGGCAGAAAATACAAAAAGAAGTATCTGGGGTTTTCATGGACTTCCTGCAATGCTTATTTCAGTTGTTTTGCTACTTGGAGTCTTAATTTTTCTTCAACTAGCCGTTGTGGTAACTTATCGTTATGGGGCAGTAGCCCCTTATGATGAAGCACCAATTCGTGACATTAACAATGTTAAAATGATAGCCCCGATGGAGCAACAGAGACAATTTGCCTTTCAAGCTCATAAAGAGACAAAATAAAAAACAAACTAAAAGGATAAATGATGATTAAATACATGGATAAAATTTTATTATGGTGTATGATGGGTTCAGCTGTTATGGCTGTTTACCTTTCACTCTCAGGTAACCTTCTTTACGTTGGTTAAAATGTTAGACCTATTTAAACCTAGAAAAGCGATACTTCTCGCTTTTCTTTTACCCCTTCTGCTCAATGCCTCACCTTTTGTACTGAAAGATGACACCCTCAAACCTCAAGCCATTGAACTCATAGATAAAATGGGAAATGAATTACTTAGTAAAACAGGCGTTAATGCTTATGTTTTAACAACCAATGAAGCATTTCCTCTTAGATTTAACTTGGTTGAGTATGCTAAAAAGTATGAAGCTCAAATGAATGCACCTTATGTTCTTTATATATTTGCACCCAAAGCACTCATCACCCAAAAGAGTGAAATTACAGGTCGTGTTGGCATTATCCCCTCTTCTGATGAGCTTAAAAAACTTTATGACTATTCAGCCATTCGTGATGCTGGACTTGATGTCATTACCGTTAAAGATAAAAACAGCATTGAAGACAAACAAAACATAGGTGTAGTTCAAGCCTACTCCGAATTAGCTGACAATATTGCCAATGCTAAAGATATTGAGCTAAGCACAACTTTTCCTAATGATACACAAAATGTTATCACTTTTTTAGAGGTCATTGTTGGTACAGGTCTTCTTTTAGTTACATGGATTTACTTAATTCGCCCTATTGTTATGAGGAGAAGAGATGACTAAAAAAAATCAAAACAGATTTTGGTTTATGTTTGTCATGAGCATCCTTCTTTTTGGTATTAGTATGATTGTTTGGACAGTAAAACAAGCCACCTCTGTCAAAGTTCAAGAGTCTAACAACTATATGTTAAAGTATCAAATGGCCGATATGAATATCAATAAAATTATGAAACTAGAAGAAGAATTTAAGGCAAAATATAGCATTGAATTACAAAATACCACTTTTATTAATTTAGAAGAAGAGTTACAAAATAGTAATGCTAAAAGAGCTCAACAAAAACCCATTAAACTCACTTTAGGTGACAATAGTTTTAGCTATGCCATTACTACTAAAAGGGGTGAAGTAGTCAAAGATGCTGAAGTCTCATTTTTGCTAACACGTCCTCACACTAGAGTTGATGACCAATTGGAAAAAAAATTAAAATTTGATGGAAAGTACTATCTAACACAAGCTCTAAAACTCTCTAAAAAAGGGCGTTACACTTTAGCCATTAAAGTCAAAATAGCTGATGTCACTGGCTATTTGGAAACCCCTGCTTACTTAAAATAATTAAGTTTTAAACCACTTCTATAAGTACAGTTATATTTATGTTTGTAACTGTATTTAATCAATAAAAGTTACTACTTTGCACTTCTCTTTCAAATTTCATCTCTTTACTATAAATGATAATTATAATCATCTATCTTAAAATAGAGAAAAGGAAATATAATATGGCAAGATTAATAATTATGGGTGGTGGTGTAGCAGGACATACCACCGCAACTTTCGCAAAAAAATGGTTAGGAGATGAGCATGAGGTAGTGGTTGTTAAGTAGCCAATAATAATTAAACACTAAGAAAAGTTTATCCTATAATTTTTACCATAGTTATCAAATATTTTTTGGATATAAAGAAGCATATTATTATAATTCAAATAAGCATAGTAATCAATCCAAATATACTTCATGAACCTCCACAGAGTTTCAATAATATTTA
>Ga0256839_1005354_pt1 | contig 11905 bp, 11 predicted proteins | sample 354166metaG_FD_185968 | JGI IMG/M metagenome (GOLD analysis project Ga0256839, IMG submission 185968) | Hydrothermal vent microbial communities from Mid Atlantic Ridge, Atlantic Ocean - 354-166 | ecosystem: Environmental > Aquatic > Marine > Hydrothermal vents | place: Atlantic Ocean: Mid...
AGCACCCTTGGGTGGTTGCTTGAAGGATACTCTTTCTATCTCCTTCTTGGCTGGCTTGGTGTTGATATCGGCTTCTGGATGGCGGTTGGCATTTTCCTGTTTTCCATGCTTGGTGGCGGGGCCACAGGCCTGCCGGGCGGGCTGGGCGGGGCCGAGGCGGTTATGGTGGGCTTGCTCGCCTTGCAGGGCATCCCGCTTGAAGTCTCCCTCCCCGCCACCATCATTATCCGCATCACCACACTTTGGTTTGCCATTCTGGTCGGACTTATAGTATTCCCGTTAGCAGAGCGGAAAGGGGCCTAGACCATGCGTTGGAAAAAAGACGAGCTTAAAGGCTGGGGTGGGGCAATTGCCCTAGAGGCCGAGCTGGCCCGCCCCGAGCGGCTGTCAGCCCTTACCAAAGTTCTGCAAGACACACCTTGCCCCGCCATCGGCGCACGGCGCTCTTATGGCGATGCAAATCTGGCGGAGCATGCCATCGACATGACCCGCCTTGACCGTTTTATAAGCTTTGATGCGGACACCGGCCTGCTTAACGCCGAAGCGGGTGTAACCATCACCGATATTCTTAACACTTTCGCCCCCAAAGGCTGGATGCCCGCCGTGATGCCCGGCACCGGTCATGCCACCCTTGGCGGCTGCATTGCCCATGATGTGCATGGCAAAAACCACCAGCTCGCGGGCAGCTTTGGCCAGCATGTGGAAAGCCTTGTGCTGATGGGGCCGGATGGCAAAAGCCGGCGCATCTCCCTCAAATCTCGGCCCGGGCTTTTTCGCGCCACCCTTGGCGGGCTGGGGCAAACCGGCATAATCGTTTCGGCCCGTATGCACCTCGCGCGCTGCCCCGCAGGCAGCATGGTGGTGCATGAGCAACGGATGGAAGACCTCGATGCCTTCCTTGAAGCCTTCAATGCCTCCCGCGCCGATTTTCAGGTCGGCTGGCTGGACATGGCAGCCAAGGGCATTCACCTTGGCCGTGGCATACTGGAAGAAGCGCATTTCTCCCACGAGCGCTACCAAAAGCCCAAAAAGGCAAAATCCGTGCCCTTCAACATGCCCGGCTTTGCCATGAGCCGGCCCGTCGTCAAGGCCTTCAACTGGCTTTATTACAAGCGCATCCCCGAGGGGGGCCGCGACGTTGAGCGCCCCTTGCACAAGTTTTTCTTCCCGCTGGATGGCCTGCGCCACTGGAACCGCCTTTACGGCAAGCGCGGCTTTCACCAGTTCCAATGCGTGCTGCCCGACGGTGAGGCCCCCGCAACGCTCACGCTGATGCTGGAAGCGGTGGTGGCCTCGGGCCTCGCCTCGCCGCTCTCGGTGCTCAAGCGCTTGGGGCACGGGCGCGGCGGCATGATGTCGTTTCCCATGGAAGGCTTCACGCTGGCGGTGGATATTGTGAACAAACCCGCCGCCAAAGCCCTGCTGGCACGGCTCAACGAGTTAGCGCGAAATGCGGGCGGGCGGGTGTATCTGGCGAAAGATTCCAGCCTTGAGGCGGGGTATTTGCCCGATATGTATCCCGAGCTCGCGGATTTTCGCGCGGAAGTCGCCAAGGCCGACCCCGCGCGCGCCTTTGAAACCGCGCTCACCAAACGCCTGAAAGTGAGGGGCTGATATGCAAGGTTCTCCATTGCCCGTCACCTGGATCATCATCGGTGCCACCTCCGGCATCGCCCGCGCCTTTGCCCGCACATGCGCAGAAGCCGGTGCCGAGCTGCACCTGCTGGGCCGCGATATGCCCGAGCTAAAACGCATTGCCGCCGATTGCGAGGTGCGCGGCGCGCTCAGCGCCAAAGCGGTGGCGTTTGACGCCCGCAAGCCCGAAAAGTTCGCAGCCATCATCGAGGACGCCGCCACCACCAACGGCACCCTCTGCGCTGCCGTGTTCGTTGGCTCTATGCCAGAGCAAGCCACGATAGACGCCGACCCGGGCCTGATCGACGGGGTGGTGCAAGACAGCTTCACCGGCCCCGCCCGCCTCCTGCAAACCCTCGCCCCCGTGCTGGAAGAACGCGGCAGCGGCACCATCATCGGCGTCGGCTCGGTGGCCGGCGACCGTGGCCGCATTGGCAATTATGTGTATGGTGCCGCCAAGGCGGGCTTTGCCACCTATCTATCCGGCCTGCGCAACCGTTTGGGGCGCAAAGGCGTGCATGTGATCACCGTAAAGCCCGGATTCGTGGATACGGGCATGACATGGGGCATTGAGGGCATGTTTCTTGTGGCGTCCCCCGACGAGATTGCCGACAGCCTGATGAAAGCCGTGGTGAAGAAGAAGAACGTGATCTACACACCGTTTTTCTGGCGGTATATCATGCTGATCATCCGGCATATTCCCGAATTCATTTTTAAAAAGCTTTCGGTCTAGGATAACGCGAAACGCAGTATCCTATTGATAAGGCACAGAATATTGCATCCCAAGATGCCTACTAACCTAGGTTAGTAGAACAAATTCGCCTTATAGTGGTTAGAGCGCATAATATTTAACTAAAATGAATTTCAAGCAGCGCAACACTCTAAGGGTTATCTTACAGTTTACATGCCCCCCCAAGTGCATAGCCTCCCTCCATGACATTCAAATTCCGTATGATCACCCACGAGGCCCTCGGCGGCTTGAGCTTTGGCCTGATCCTTGCGGTTTTCGGCGTTTTCTATGTTGAAAAAGGCCTTTCGCTTTGGCAAATCAGCATCCTGTTTGGCACCACCGCCCTGTTCGAGATGCCCTGCGGCGCGCTAGCCGATATCTATGGGCGCCTGCGAATCTTCCGCATTTCCAAACTGGTTGGCATCAGTGCCATCCTGCTTTTGCTCTTCAGCCCCTCCTTTCCGCTGCTCTTTATCTCCAGCATCGCCATCGGCCTGATGCACGCGCTTGATAGCGGCACGGTTGATGCCTGGATGGTCGAGCGCCTACCCCTGTAGTGCAGGCCCAAGGCATCCAGTTCACTTGGCTGCTGGCGGCGGGCCTTGCTGTCGTCACGGCTCTGCTCATCACCGCCACTGCCCTGCGCAAAGCTCAGCCGGCGGCGTGCACCAGCATAAACGCGCCCACCCCGATCAGCGCCAGCCCTACGGGGTCCCGCAAGGCAAATACAATCGGGTCATAATCCATCTGGCCGCGCCACCCGAGCGTAATCATCCGGCCCAGCCAAATGGCCACAGGCACCGCTGCGAGGCGGATTTCAAACAGGTTTGCATACAGGCCCGTGGCCACCGCGCTATAGGTATACAGAATATAAACAACAATCGCGCCGACCGAAGCCGTAATCGCGATGTTGCGCAAATCAGCCCTGTCACGGCGCGCATAGCCCCGCCCGGGCAGCGGGGCTTCGCTTGTGGTTTTTCCCAGTTCTATCAGCCGCTTAACCCCGCCCAGCGCCAAAAATACCGGAAACACAAACGCCCCGAGCCAGCCAGACATCGCCACCCCGACCGCCACCGAGCCCGCCACCACGCGGAGCGTATAAAGCGCCGCCAGCATAGCAATATCTACCCAGCGCAACCGCTTAAGCCCTAAGGAATACGACAGCGACAGCGCCATATAAAGCGTGATAATGGCCGCCAACTGCCAGCTATGCAGCATCGCCCCACCCAGCGCTCCTAAAGCAAGTACCACCGATACGCCCATGCCAGAAAGGATGCGCGCCGCGCCAGAGGCAAACGGGCGGTTGCACTTGGTTTCGTGCAGCCGATCGGCATCTAGGTCCATTAAATCATTAACAATGTATATGCTTGAAGCCGCCGCTGAAAACACCGCCACTCCCCATATGGCAAGCGCAAACCCCGCCATATCGGTTCGGTGCGCGGCTAAAAGCGGCAAAAATAGCAAGATATTTTTCAACCATTGGCGCGGGCGCAGTGATTTTAGCAGGTCTATGGCTTTAGCCGCCGACCCGATAGGCGCAACCTTCACCCCTGCGGCTGCAAGCGTGCGCTCCATTCTTCGCGAGGGCGCAACGCAATATCCACCAGCCGCCACCTGCCATACCGGAATGTCTTTCTCCGAGTCCCCTATATAGATAAAACCACCTTGACCGTAACGCGCAACCAGCACCTTGGCTTTCGCTTCACCCGTCAGATTCATCACACCGTCAGAGCCCATTGCATCCGATTTCAGCCCGAGCTGCCCTGACAGGGTTTTAACCAAAGTGACATCCGAACCTGACGCCAAAATAACATCTCCCCGGGCTATTTTCATGAGTTTTTCAACTTCAGGCTGGCGCGGAAGCAGGGCAGTGTTAAGCGCTGCCAGTGCCGCCAATTGCGCCTTTAGCTTGGCGCGATTGCCAAACAATGTAAAAACCGCCTTCAGGCACAGCACCGGATGCCGCCCGAGTGCTGCCCAGAAACTCTCCAGCAACATGTCGGTTTTCAGCAGGCTGCCATCTACATCCACCACGAGCGGCAGATTGCCGGTTACCTGATTCTCTTGCCCCATATCCACTGCCTTGCTTTGATTCGTGTTTTCAAACTTATAAGCTGATTAGCGGCACCTTCCCACGCAGTTCTTGCCCTTTTTGTAAAATATGATTGCCATGAATCCTGATGTGAGGAAGCGTGAATCCTCTATCTATTTGTTATTATATAGTTTTTAAAATATATACAGTTTGCGCAATGCGTCATTCTTTCGCCACATTCTTTTTACATATTGCAAACAACCAAGCGATACCTTGTCACTAAAAATACGCTTTTGGCGGACTTGGGTGTAGGCCGCACAGGTGTGTAGCTAGCATTGGGATACCCGCAAGGGTTGTGAGTGGTGGGCTATTTTAGCCGAAAAAACAAATACTGTATTCCTAGGAGGGAAGCAAAATGAAAAAGTTCTTGAACGCATTTGCGAAAGACGAAGACGGTGCCGTAACAGTTGACTGGGTTGTTCTGACCGCAGCCATCGTTGGTATTGCTCTGGCGGTTGTTACTGTCATCAAATCCAGCCTGCAAGGTGCTGCTACCAACATCGGCGCTGGCATTGATACCGCCATTGCTTCAGGCCTGACCTAAAGGCTACTGCCTGTGCTTGACGTACGGGCTACGATATTTCACAGGGCACTATGTGCCCTGTGACCTTGAATTTGCAATTCTGTTATGAGACGGTACCCTTGAAACTCCGCTTTTCGATATCGCGATTTTTTAAAGATGATCAAGCGGCTGTAACCGTTGATTGGGTGGTCCTGACGGCAAGCGTAGTTTTTATAGGCCTCACGATCGTAACGATTGTGATATCCACCTTGGGCAGCAACGCTACGACTATTGCTGACGAAATTACCTCCGTTGTATCGGCGGGTTTGAGCTAACGCTACCGGTTTCATTGCTTTTGCTATGCGGCCCGAAACGACCATTGATCTCAACTCCATATAATGCGAAAACCATCGTATATTCATTGCCGAATATATAAGGGGGCATTATGCGATTGATATTTCTACTCGTGCTGGTGATTGGAATCGGAACAGCTGGCTACGCTGTTATGCTGATTAGCGGCCAGTTTTCCGCTAAAGATGCCGAAATCGGCCGGCTGAATAACGAATTGCGCAAAACCCGTGCACAAGTCGTTGAAACCACGCCAGTGGTTGTAGCCGCTAATAGAGTGTCCTTTGCCCACAAGCTGGTTGCCGAAGACCTTAGTGTTGTAAACTGGCCTTCTGAATTTCTTCCCGAAAATGTGTTTTCAAGCATCGAAGAGGTAGTCGGAACCGAAGATGCCGAGCCACGCTATGTAAAACGCGTTTTAGAGGCCGGTGAGCCGCTTATGACCGTCAAAATTACCGATTTTGGAGAAGATATCGGCATTAACACCCTGCTTGACCCCGGCACGCGGGCCTTTGCTATTCGGGTGGACGTCGCAACCGGTGTTTCGGGTTTTTTGCAACCCGGAGACGAGGTTGATATTTATTGGACCGGCCAAAACCAAAACCGAACCATAACACGCTTGATCCTCGAAAAGGTCCGCGTAATCGGGATTGACCAGCAATCGAGCCAAGAGAGCCTAAGCCCGATCGTTGCCAGAACCATCACTTTGCAAGTTTCTCCGGACATTGTTGCAAATTTGGTACAGTTCCAATCATCAGGGAGTCTGACCCTCTCCCTTCGCGGCGTCGAAGACACAACCACTTCGGGACCGATCGAAGTGAACACCAATGCGCTAATTGGCAATGTAATCAGGCCTGTAGAGGTTGCCGAGAAGTGTTATCAAACCGTTCGGCGCGGGGTTGAAGTGATCCGGAATGAAGTGCCATGTGACTGACCCAACATGGTCCGATTATTTGAAAATCCGATAGAGAAAACGCAGCCTTGGGCTGCGTTTTCTTGTTAAATCGACTCAAAGAGTCTCCGCTAACACATTGATTCTTGCAATCGAATCTGATTTGGCGCATGGTGCTTTCAAGAGTGGGCAAAAGATCCATTCATGATTTTGAAACCGTGATTTTGAGAGGCAGGATCACAATGCAGTTAAAAAGCTTGATTCAAGCGAGTCTTTGTGGATTCGTATTGACAGCGCCAATGGCCAGCTCGGTTGTTGCGCAAAACGCGATACTATCAGTATCGCGCGGTGCCGTATCCAGTAGAATTGCCGTTTCCGTCAATAAAGCGATCGTAGTTGATATCGACCGCCCCTTCACAGAGCTTTCCGTGGCCAATCCGTCTATAGCCGACATTGCTTCGCTATCAGATCGCTCAATTTATGTGCTGGGTAAAACGTCTGGTTCAACAACCCTGACGATTTTTGATCGTGACGGCCAACTGGTGGCAAATGTGGATGTAAGGGTTTCTCCCGACATTGCAGAATTTAAGGAGCGGTTGGCGCAAATCCTTCCGGGGGAGCGCATTGATGTGCGCACCGCCAATGACGGAATTGTGCTTTCAGGCCGTATATCCGGCGCGCGCAAAGTGGCGCAGGCAATGGAGCTCGCACAACTTTACGCCCCTGGTAAAGTAACCAACCTGATGGTGGTTGGCGGCTCGCAACAGGTTATGCTGCAAGTCCGCTTTGCTGAAATGCAGCGCTCGGTAGCAAAAAGCCTAGGGTCTTCGCTGACCGTTGGCAACGGCCCCGTAAGCGGCTTGGGTGCTGCGTCCGGCACCACACTCACTAACGGCACGCTTACATCAAACGCAAACTCGACAGGTGCCATCGGTATCGGTTTCGGGATCGGCGGCCTTGCGGTCAACGTTTTGATTGAAGCCTTGGAAAACAAAGGCATGGCCCGCACATTGGCCGAGCCAAATATTGTTGCGATTTCAGGCCAGCAAGCAACCTTTCTTGCCGGTGGCGAGTATCCCGTGCCCGCACAAAATGGTGAAATTACATACCGTTCATTCGGTGTGGAGCTTGGCTTCCTGCCGATGGTTATTGATAATGATATCATCAGCCTTGAGCTAACCACCTCTGTAAGCTCTATTGACACCAACACCTCCTATACCAATGGATCAGGGATTGCGGTCGCAGGGTTTAAGGTTCGGCGCGCGAGCACAACCGTTGAAATGCGGGACGGGCAAAGCTTTGCCATTGCGGGCTTGCTGCAAGATGATTTTTCTGATCAAAGTGGTCAGGTTCCATGGCTTGGCGATGTGCCGATCCTGGGAGCCTTATTCCGCTCGGCGAATTTTCAGCGTAAGCAAACCGAACTGGTGATCATCGTAACACCACATCTGGTCACGCCAACCTCGTCAGACGCGCTTTCGCTGCCAACTGACAGAATGCGCATTCCTACCGAAGCCGAACTATTTCTGGGGGGCCGCACAGAAGGCGCTGCCGGGTCTAGCGCGTCTATTACGCAACTGAGCTTTGATAGCTCTGCCGGATATGTGATGGAGTAAGGACATGAAATTGCTAAACAAAATCATTGGAATCTCCGCCGTTCTGGCCCTTGGTGGCTGCTTGGAAACCGCAGGCACCCTGCCCAACCAAAACAGCTTCTCGCAAGCGAGTGACCAAAACTACCTTGTGCAAACAGGGCAAGGCGGCTCTGCTGCCTACCTGCAAGGCCTATCGCAGCAGTTCCGCGATGAAGTGGCCACCATGATCAACTTTGACTTCAATTCAACCGTTCTTGACGGGGAAGCAAAGCGGATACTGGACATTCAAGCCGCGTGGATTGTTGCCCACCCAACGGTTAAATTCCGGGTTTACGGGCATACTGACAAGGTTGGCTCCAATGCCTTTAACCAACAGCTCGGCCTGCGCCGCGCCCGGGCGGCCGTGAACTACCTTGTGTCCAAAGGGGCACCGCGCAACCGGCTTGAGGCCTATTCGTCTCTTGGGGAAACCCAGCCGATTGTAAACACGCCGGATCGCGAGCGCCTTAACCGCCGCACCGTAACCGACGTATTTGGGTTTGCGCCTCGCGTGATCCCGTCAGATTTTGACGGCAAGCGCGCGGTCATCGTATATGGCAACTATGTTAACGGATAATGAGCAGCCAGCACCTTAGCGGCGCGATAAATTAACGCTCTTTTAGCCTCCTACCCTTCCGGCCTTGTCGGGAGGGTTTTTTGTTGCGCTATCATAACTTGCCATCCAGCGCTAATCCAACTATAGTCAAACATGTAGTTTTGCTTATAGGCAAAATATTGCGCAATGTATGACGATTGCTCCGCGTTCCCTCTGTATAATTTGTATCCCTACGGTAGATATGTCATTCGTTAATTTCTACGTCACTAAAACTTATGTTTTCATGGCTTTCATTTTAGAATATATGTGTAACTTACCGAGTTAAATTGGTTCAAACAAATATCGAGGTGCTCTGTTGGCGTTGTTAAAATTAATGGATCGGAAAATGGAAGCCTTCGCTGTGGCCTCCAGACCTGAAAGTTTTGAACTCCTGAACGGAGAGCTTCATGGCCTGTTTGGCCAAAACTGGGGCAATATGACCGTATCTGCCGCTGGCGAAATGCTTGGGCGCGGCGATATGGCCGGTGACGAGACCCTTATTGTATGTGTAGAGGCACAAGACGAACAAAACCTGGGGCCGATTGACGGCTTTGTGCGCGCCGCCAAAAAATCCGGGTTTACCGTGATTTTGATCGCAAAAGATGTATCACCCACTGCACTGCACCACCTTTTGCGACTCGGCGCTGATGATTTCGCCCCGTACCCGCTGCCTGATTCTGCGCTTGCACATATTTTCGAGCGCCTTCGAGATGCAAAAGCCAACACTCCGGCGGTTTCAAAGCGCGGGAAATCGCGCAATGGCGTTATTTTGCCGGTTTACGGCGCGGCGGGCGGTGTCGGGGCCTCTACATTTGCCGTTAATCTAGCGTGGGAAATGGCCACAGCGACCCGAAAAGACAACATGCGCGTCGCGTTAATTGATCTTGATTTCCAATTTGGCTCCGTTGCCACCCTGCTTGAGATCCCCCGTCGCGAGGCCGTTTTTGACCTGCTGACAGAGCCGGACACCTTGGCGAGTGATACATTGGCCCAAGCCATGACCTCCTATAAGTCAATATTGGCCGTGTTCACCTCCCCGCCCGAGGTGATGCCGCTTGATATTGTGGATGCCGATTTTGTCGAGCGTATGTTGCGCATTTTGCAATCGCGCTATGATTTTGTCATCATTGACCTGCCCAAGGCACTTACTGATTGGTCGGCTTCGGTGCTGACCCATGCCGAAACCTATTTCTCTCTGCTTGAGCTTGATATGCGCTCGGCGCAAAACCTTATGCGCTACCTGCGGGTGCTGCGCGGCGAGGACCTGCCCGGAGAAAAAATCCAGTATATCCTCAACCGCGCCCCCGGCTTTGCCGACCTGAATGGCAAAACCCGCGTTGGCCGCTTTTCCGAAAGCCTCGGGATAGAGATTAACATTTTCCTGCCTGATGGCGGCAAAGCCGTGACCCAAGCCGGAGATCAGGGAGAGCCACTGGCCAATGCAGCCGCCAAAAACCCGTTGCGTAAAGAAATTAAAAAAATTGCAGGGACATTACTGGACCTAACCAAAGAAGCCCGCGCGGCAATTGCAGACTAAACGGAGAAACCCATGTTCGGACGCTTTAAGCAAAACCAGCAGCCTGCCCCAGATATCCAACCGATTATCGGGGATCTGTCGCTAGAGCCAGAGGTTATCCATAAGGCGCGCCCAACCGACGCCAACAAAATGACCCCTGATGAGAAGGACGCCCTTCAGCGTGAACAAAAGCGGCTGGATAAGCTGATGGATGTGCGGATGCAGGTGCATAAGCGCCTGCTCGAAACGCTGAACCTTTCCGCCATTGACCAAGCCGCCGAGGCAGACCTGCGCCGTGAAATCGGGGCGATTGCCCGCGAAAGTATCCACGAGCTTGGCGTTGTGCTGAATGGGCAAGACCAAAAAGAGCTGCTGCAAGACCTGATGGACGAGGTGACCGGCCTTGGCCCCATTCAGCCGCTTTTGCGCGACGAAACCGTAAACGACATTCTCATCAACGGCCCCTTTCAGGTGTTTGTCGAGCGGGCCGGCAAGCTTGAGCACACAAATGTGCGCTTTAAAGACGAGCGCCACCTGATGCGCGTGATTGATAAAATCGTATCTGCCGTTGGACGGCGGGTGGATGAAAGCCACCCCTATGTGGATGCGCGGCTTGAAGACGGCTCCCGATTTAACGCCATGGTCCAGCCTTGTGCTGTGGATGGCGCATTAGTGTCTATTCGTAAATTCTCCAAAGAAAAGCTCTCCATTGAGGAGCTTATCCAGTTTGGTGCCTTCAACGAGCCGATGGCCACTTATCTGCAAGCCGCCGTGGCCACCCGCCTCAATATCATTGTATCCGGCGGCACCGGCTCTGGTAAAACCACCACACTTAACGCCCTGTCCGGCTTTATCGGGGCCAATGAGCGGATCGTAACCATCGAGGACACGGCCGAGCTTCAGCTCCAGCAAGTGCATGTGGGACGGATGGAAAGCCGCCCCGCCAACGTGGAGGGCAAGGGTGAAGTTTCCCAGCGTGACCTGCTCAGAAATGCGCTGCGGATGCGCCCTGACCGTATTATCGTGGGCGAGACCCGTGGCGACGAGGTGATCGACATGCTGCAAGCCATGAATACCGGCCATGATGGCTCGATGACCACAATTCACGCTAACTCGGCGCGTGACAGCCTTTCACGGCTTGAAAATATGATCGCAATGTCGGGCGTGGATATGCCAATCAAAGCCTCGCGTGGGCAAATTTCTTCGGCTGTGAACCTGATTGTGCAGGTTTCGCGCTTAACTGATGGCTCTCGCCGCATGGTTTCGATTACCGAAATCACAGGCATGGAGGGGGAGATTATTTCCATGCAGGAAATTTTTAAATTCCAGCGGGATTCTGTTGATGAAGATGGCAAAATCCACGGCCATTTCACCGGCACCGGCTTGCGCTCCTCCTTTATGGAGCGCTTTAAGCAATGGGGCTACAACCTGCCTGCATCGCTATTTTCCGACACGCCTGTCTATTCCGATAAGGTGGAGGGCGAACTTTGAGTATTGAGCCCCTAATTTATGCAGTCATCTTTGCCGCTGTTCTGTTTTTAATCGAAGGCATTTACCTCGCGGTTTTTGGAAAATCCGTGCGGCTCGAAAGCCGGGTAAACCGGCGCTTGCAGCTGCTGGAAAAGGGCGAAAGCCGCGAATCGGTGATGGACACCTTGCGCAAAGAGCGCGAGCAACACACCAAAACCCTGCGCTTGCCCGTAATCGGTATTCTCTCCAAAAGGGCGGCGGCCGCCAATATCGCATTTACACCTAACGCGCTGCTTATGGTAATACTGCTGCTAATAGTCACCGCCTTTCTTGCCCTCACTGTTGCCACCTCGGCCAGTCTGACAATGCGCATTATTATATCCATAGTAATGGGGTATGGCGCGGTTTATGTCTGGCTCAGCTCCAAAGCCAAAAAGCGGATGGAGCTGTTTGAAGAACAGCTCCCCGACGCGGTAGAACTTATGGTGCGC
>Ga0256839_1005355_pt1 | contig 11904 bp, 10 predicted proteins | sample 354166metaG_FD_185968 | JGI IMG/M metagenome (GOLD analysis project Ga0256839, IMG submission 185968) | Hydrothermal vent microbial communities from Mid Atlantic Ridge, Atlantic Ocean - 354-166 | ecosystem: Environmental > Aquatic > Marine > Hydrothermal vents | place: Atlantic Ocean: Mid...
GAGGAAGGGATGCATAGAGCCCTTTGTTCTCTTGCGGATCCGCCGCGTTGCAAACACCAATCAGCTCGCCTTTCTGGGAAAACAGGCCACCGCCGCTACGGCCGTCGATGGGCTGCCCCTCGATCTCCAGGTTGGGCCCGTGGGCATATCGGTTTACGGCGGTAATCCGTGTCTGTTCCACGGTCGGATCGGCGCCCCGGTTGCAGCCGATGGAGAAGACGGGGAGGCCCACTTGTAGAGGCTGGGAGCGAGCGGCCACCGGGACTGATTGAATCGGTATACCCGGGCGAATGACGACGAATCCGATGTCGCGCCGATCGGCTTCGTAGCCCAGCAGTCGGCCTTCCACAGTGCGCACACCGCCGGCGCCGAATAGATCGACCGTGATTTTCCCTTTTCCTTGGGAGTCGCGGAAGATGTGGCCGCAAGTGACGATCAGAGCATCGCTGCCCGATACATCAATGATGGTTCCCGTGCCGAAGGAATAACCTCGCTCATCTTCCACTCGTAGCCGAACCGTGGCCGCCAAGGCACGGCTCACCGCCGACGGATCGCCCGAGTTGTCGGCAGCCGCTCGAGAGGGCGTGGGGCGCCGAGTCGGTTGCCCGGCGGGGAGAGCTGCCGTGTCGGGAGATTGGCCGCGAATGAGGGGAGCCGATCGTGCCGCTGAACCAACCTGGACTCCTTCTTGCTTGAACCAGCGGACGAGTTCGACGTAGGAGCGGGCCCCCACGCGGCGACCGATTTCCTTGCCGTCTTGGACCAGCAAAATGGTGGGAAGGTGGGTTACTCCATATCGCTTGGCGACTTGAGGCGACTGGTCGACGTCCACGATCTGCAGAGGGTAGCCGGCAGCTCGCAAACGCTCCATCGCCGGTGCCATGGTCCGGCAGGGGCCGCACCAACTGGCGGTAAACTCGAGGATTTCGACGCTTCCAGCGGTGGCGGCGCCGGAGGCCAGGGCGAATACGAAGAGGCAGATGACCCGAACCATGAATCCCTCCTTGGATCGCGGTGGACAGTCAATACGGCTAGTCTGGTCCCGATCGAAATGGCGATCCTTCGCCAGTCTTCCGGGGCGAATGGACGCGGCCGGGAAGTTGTAAAAGCGGGGAGGAGGGCGGGAATAATTTACCGAACCCGCAACGTTTTGCAAAACGTCGAATCTTCCCGTTTTGTGCTAACTCCTGACCGCGACAGCAACTTAGCATGCTGGCGAGTTCCCACGCTCGTCGCCAAGCTGCCGCTCGTACCCAGCTAGTGCATCTGCCGTGCCGAATCCGCGACGGACCGATGTGCCGGGACTGATTCGGACGTCGGGCAGCGAGTAGCGCTCCCATGGGAGTGAGGGATCTGATGGAGGCAAACCTGAATGGAGAGGATGCGGCGTGGAGGAAACCGCCTTTCGCGATTCCCAGTTCCCGGCAATCCAACTACAATAGAAACGACTTGGAAGGGATTCTGGGGGACCGACCCAAACGCCGCCGTGTTTATAGTGGGCCGCTCGGCCGTATCTGAGGCGGCGCTGTTGCGGCGTCCCCGGAAAGTCACAGCTCATCACTGTTGTTTCAAGGGGAGGCGCCGACCGAGTCGGAGCGGCGGTTCCCGCAGGTCTATTCTCATTTTTCCAAACGAAGGGTGCCATGATGGAGGCGACGGTACCGGCGCCACCGGTCGAGTGTTTGGCCCGGTGGCTCAAACTGCTGGCCGACGAGACGCGGTTGCGCATTCTCTTTCACTTGCGCTGCGAACGGGAGCTGAATGTGCGCATGCTGTGCGACCGTATGGGGCAGAGCCAGCCGGCGGTCAGCCATCATTTGGCGCTGCTCAAGGAGCACGGCGTCATCACCTGTCGCCGTTCGGGAAAGAACAACTTCTACTCGATTGTTCCCCGCCATGAGGACGACCTTCTGGAGAGGATCCTACGGTCGCTGACGTCACCGGCGTAGCCGTGCTGCGGCGGCTGCACGCGACCGCCTTCCGGCTGCTCCCCTGGGGAGCGGTGGGGCGACGATCTATGATTGGCGTAGGTAGCGGTCAGCCGGATCGGGAGGTCTGAGGAACGCGCGCGCCGTCGTTTTGCCAAAGGAAGGGACCTCGAGCATGTCACACGATACGCCCTCAACACCGAAACCAGAAGAGAGCCAGACGTTTGCCGAAACGGCCTTGAGGCTGGGCGGCAAGAGCGAAGAGGAGGCTCAGCGCACCGGAGCCGTCGATGCGGCCGACGACCAGGTCGAGCGTCTGTTTCAGCCTCAGTACCAGACGGTCAACAGTCCAGCCCACCGAGCCGTATGGGACCCCGAGTTCCCCGTCGATCTGTTCCAGCCCAAGCCGGTGGAAACCGACGCTCAGAGCCGAGCGGTGATGGATCGGTCGCTGGAAGTCGTGCGCCGCCATGTGGCGGCCGGCACGCTGATGAACGAAGACAACAAGATTAGTGACACGGTTTTGTCGGACCTCGCCCAGGCGGGCTATTGGGGACTATTGGTTTCCCGCGAGCACGGTGGCAGCGGCACGCCGTTTCGCAGTTTCGCTCCCTTTCTCACGGAGATGGCCACGGTGGACGCTACGGTGGCCGGCCTGGCTTCCGTGCATGGTTGTATCGGGGCGGTCGACCCGGTGCGCACGTTCGGCACGGCCGAGCAGAAGCAGCGCTTCCTGCCGGCTCTGGCCAGCGGCGAGAAACTCTCAGCCTTTGCCCTTACCGAACCGGCTGCCGGATCCGACCTCACGGCCTTGCGGACTCGCGCCGTGCTGGAGGGAGACCATTACCGGGTCACCGGCGAGAAGCTCTTTATCACGAACGTCGTTCCCGGGCGGATGGTCGGCCTGGTTTGTCTGATCGACGACCAGCCGGCGGTGCTGATCTGCGAATTGCCCGCAGCGGAGAACGACCAGTTCCAACTGGTCGACTATGGACTTTATGCACTCAAGCACACTTACAATCGTGGCATCCGGTTCAAGGACTTTGCGGTACCGGCCGCCAACCTGTTGGTCCCTCCCAAGGGAAACGGCCTTACCATCGCCTACCACGGTTTGAATTTGGGCCGTGTTTCCCTTTGTGCCAACGCCGCCGGGACGATGCGGGTGATGCTGGCCAGTATGGTTCCCTGGGCGCAGTTCCGCCGCACCTATGGCGAGCCGATTGCCAAGCGCGAGTTGGTTCGGCGGCGGATGGGGCGGCTGGCCGGCCTGATCGTCGCCTCGGACGCTCTGGTGGCGTGGTGCTCGACTCTGATCGACGAAGGTTACCGAGGCGAAATGGAATGTATCATCGCCAAGATCTTCGGCAGTGAAGCTCAGATCGAAGCTGCCGTTCACCTTTGCATGAAGACCCACGGCGGCCGTTCGTTCCTGCATGGTCATCTGGTTGGGGACAACTTGCACGAGTTCCTCGCGCCGAGCATCTACGAAGGAGAAGGAGAGATGCTGGGCATGGCCTTTTTCAAGTCCCTGGTGAAGCAGCACGGCGTCACCTATTTCGAACCGATCGGCCAAGCCCTCGCGGAGCTGGGAGTCCAGCAGCCGAGTCTCAGCAATCCGTCGCATCTGTGGCGTTTGAAAGGCCCGCTGTGGGCCTACTTCAAGTGGTACATGGCGCAGAAGTCGCTGCCCAAGAGCGAAGCCCAGTTGCCCGAGCTTCCCGAATCGCTCAAGGCACACGCCGCTTACGCCGTCGACCGGCTGCAACGGTGCGGTCTGGAAATCAGCCAGACCATGAGAAAGCACCAGTTGAAACTGGCGGACCGCCAGTGCCGCATGTCGGAATTGTCCCTGCGGGTTCAGAAGATGCTGACGATTGTCTGCACGGCGTTCTATGCGGGACAGCAAGAGGATGAAGTCGTGCGGCAGGCGGCCGATGTGCTATGTGCCGAGTTGACCAACGAATTGGAAGGACGTCGACCGACCGACCGCCACTTCCGTAAGCTGACATCGCTGGGAGAAGCGGTGGCCGACGGCGCGTTTGCGCCGATTGCCGGCATCGAGCCTCCCGACATCCTGATGAGTTACGCCCCTTAGCGGATTCGGTGGCGCTGGGCCGCCGAGGGTTCGTTTGGTACTGCACGCACACCCATCGTCAAAGGATCTCCGGATGCCTCGTTTCGCCGTCATCCTGGCTGCCGCGGGAAAGAGCAGTCGTTTTCGCGACAAACACTACAAGAAGCCGTTTGCACCGTTGGACAATCGGGCCGTCTGGCTGCACAGCGCCGAGAAATTCCTGGCGAGAAAGGACGTGGAGCAAGTTCTGATCGCGGTGGCCGACGAGGATCTGGCTTGGTTTCAAGAGAAGTTCGCGGCCAATCTGATGATCCTGGGTGTGGAGGTCGTGCGAGGCGGTGCGACGCGAGCGGCCACGGTGCGTTCGGCGCTCGAGCACGTCCGAGAGTCTGTCGAGTTCATCGGTGTGCATGATGCGGCTCGCCCTTGCCTGGCCGAATCGTGGCTCGACGAGATCTTTTCCGCGGCCGTCAAGCACGGGGCGGCCATTCCGGCCATCCCGGTTGCGGAGACGCTCAAACGAGTCGATGCGTCCGGCCAAGTGGTGGAGACGGTTTCGCGCGATCGATTGTGGCGGGCTCAAACGCCTCAGGTCTTTCGCGCCGATTGGCTGAAAGAGGCTCACGCTCGCGGTGTCGACCGAGACGCCACCGATGATGCGGCACTGGTCGAAGCGGTCGGACATCCGATCCATGTTGTCGAGGGTTCTCCGCTCAACATCAAAATCACCACGCGAACCGACTTGACGTTGGCAGCGGCCCTGTTGAAGATGCTTCCCAAGCCCAAACTCGATCGTCCGGCTCACCCGTTTGCCGACGATTTGTGGCGCTGACATCCCGCGAACCGATCCCCTGTTTTCCCACGCACTTCATGTCTGACACGATATCTTCAACTCATATTCTCGACGAACTCGAGTGGCGCGGCTTGGTCCAGCAGGTGGCCGGTCCCGATCTGCGGGAGCACCTTTCCCGGTCCCGCGTGGTCTACGCGGGTTTCGACCCCACCGCCGACAGTCTGCACGTCGGCAGTTTCATTCCGCTGATGACACTGCGCCGATTTCAGCAGACGGGTCACCGTCCGATCGCCCTGGTGGGCGGAGCCACCGGGATGATCGGCGATCCCAGCGGCAAGAGCGAGGAACGCAACCTGCTGGCGGAAGACGTGTTGCATGCCAACGTCGAGGGTATCCAACGGCAGTTGCGCCGCTTCCTCGATTTTTCCGGGCCCCACGCCGCCGTCGTTGTCAACAACTACGATTGGATGAAAGAGTTTTCTTATCTGCAGTTCCTCCGCGATATCGGCAAACATGCTCCGCTGGGAATGATGTTGGCCAAGGAGTCGGTACGAGCTCGCTTGGAGAGCGAAGCGGGCCTCAGCTATACCGAGTTCAGCTACATGCTGTTGCAAGGATACGACTTCGTGCATTTGGCGCGCACGTACGGCTGCACGGTGCAGTTGGGCGGGACCGATCAGTGGGGCAACATCACGGTAGGGATCGATCTGGCTCGTCGACTGGACGGCGTCCAACTATACGGTCTTACCGGACCGCTGTTGACGCGTGCCGACGGCGTGAAGATGGGAAAAACCGAGCGGGGAGCCGTCTGGCTCGATCCGGAAAAGACCAGCCCTTATGCGTTTTACCAGTACTGGATCAACGTGGCCGACGAAGACGTCGGCCATTGCCTGCGCTATCTGACCGAGTTGGACGCGGCGACGATTGCCGAACTCGACGCGGCTCGAGCCGAAGCGCCCCATCTGCGCCAGAGCCAGAAGCGGCTGGCGGAGGAGCTGACGCGCATCGTGCATGGGGAAGCCGGATTGGCGGTTGCCCGCCACGCCACGGAAATCTTCTTCGGCGCCGAAATCGAAAACCTGGACGACCGGTCGCTGAGTGACATTTTCGCCGACGTCCCGAGTCGGGAGCTACCGCGCACTCGGTTGGAAGAAGGCCTTTCGCTGATCGATGCTCTCGTGGAATCGGGTCTCGCCTCGAGCAAAGGAGAAGCCCGCCGGACGATTCAGCAAGGCGGCGCCTACGTGAACAACATCCGGCGAACGGAGCTGGGAACCGTATTGACTCCGGCAGACCTGGCCAGCGAATCGATGATGGTGTTGCGCAAAGGGAAGAAGCGCTACGCCCTGCTGCGCTTTCCGACTTCATGAAACGCTCACTGCGTAAAGCGATGCGAGTTGTCGGGGCACTGCTGTTGCTGTGCCTGATCGCACTCGCGGCTTTCTTCGTCTGGGCTTGGCGGGCATCTCGAAAGGTTCCCGACTTCTATGCCGCCGCCCTGCTGGCTCCCGAAGAAGAGTTGGCCCAGTCGGGCGAAGCCCTGGTGCAGGACTTGCAGCAGTTGCGAGACGACGTGCACCGCGAAGGGACTTGGCAAGTCGTCTTGACCGAGCAGGAGATCAACGGCTGGCTGGCGATCCAACTGCCGCGTCGGTTCCCCCATCTATTGCCTCCTCAGTTGAGCGATCCCCGCCTCGATATCGATGCCACACGCGTCCGCCTGGCTGCCCGCTACACGGGGAAACGACTGGAGAGCGTGCTCTATCTCTCCGCTTCGATCGACACGCGGGAAGGTGACAACGTGATCGCGTTGACCCTGCTGGAAGCTCATGCCGGCCTGCTCCCCGTGCCGGTGCAATCGGTGACCAAGTATGTCGATCGAGCCGCCGCCAAACTGAAGGTGGAAATCGAGTGGGAGGAAGACGAGGAGGGTCGACCGGTGGCCGTCTTCACCGTTCCGATGCCCGAAAGCACGCGGAAACTCGACGTTCGCATTGATGAGGTTGTCTTGCAGACGGAGCAGATCGTGGCCTATGGACGGACCCGGCGCATCGACTCGTTTCTGGATTGGCTGAACGAAAGCCGCCAGCAGAAGCCGTCGTCGGACTGAAACATGGCCGTGCCGCGCCAGACTTGCCCCGCCATTTCCAACGCAATCGACCGGTCGGTCCAACAGACCACTCGATAGACGCCTTGGTCGATTCGCCGCACGCGGCCCCGGTTTCCCGAGACTACTCCTTCATACTCCAGGTAAGCCAGACGATGATCGGCCAGCCGTGTGGCGTCTACGGAGTGTTCCAGCGGTAGCTCCTCCACGGCCCAGGTGACGAGCCGATCGCTGCGCTGGAACATCCAGTCCCAGTGGGACGAGCGGCCGGTTTCCGGCGGTACCGTGTGCCGCAAGATGACGAACCGAGCTTCGCCGGACGCATGATTGACGTGCGGGTCGCCGTCGGAAATAATCGGTGTCATCGTCGGTTGGCTCGAATTCCGTGTCCTCGTTCGATCATGATGGGAAGCACCATGCGATCATTCTGGCTGGCACTGTTGGGTGTGACAACGTGGGTTTCGGCGGCCAATTCGGAAACGCTGCGCGTCTACATCGGGACCTACACTCGGGGTACGAGCCGGGGAATCTACGTCTGCGAACTCGATCGGACCAGCGGCGAACTGACGCGTCCTCGACTGGCCGCCGAAGCGGCCAATCCATCGTTTCTGGCCGTTCATCCCAGCGGCAAGTTTCTGGTGGCGGTCAATGAGTTGCCGGGAAAAGGGCCGCGACAAGGCGGCGTGAGTTCTTTTCGCATCGATCCGGCGACCGGCAAGTTGACTCGTATCGATTCGCAGTCGTCTCAGGGAGCCGGTCCCTGCCACTTGGTCGTCGATGCCACGGGACAGGCCATCGTGGCGGCCAACTACGGCGGTGGCAGTACCGTGGTAGTGAAGATCGATCCGGCCACCGGCGAACTCTCACCGGCCAGCGCGCTGGTGCAGCACCGGGGGCGCAGCGTCCATCCTCGGCAGAAGGCTCCGCACGCGCACGGCGTCGCACTCTCGCCCGACGGCGGCATCGCCCTGGTGGCCGACTTGGGACTCGACCGGATTCTGATTTACGACTTCGATGCAAGACGAGGCGTGATCACGGCGCATGACCCGCCGTTTGCCGAGCTGCCACCCGCTTCGGGACCGCGCCACGTTGTTTTTCATCCCAGCGGGCGCTGGGTTTATTCGGTGAACGAATTGGCGTCCACCGTCACCGGGTTTGCGTTTGATCGCAAGAGCGGATCTCTCAAGCGGGTCGAACAGGTGACCACATTGCCGGCCGAGTTTTCCGGAAGCAATACCACTGCGGAAATCGCGGTGACTTCCGACGGACGGTTCTTGTACGCATCGAATCGAGGCCACGATTCGCTGGCCTGTTTTGCCGTCGACGGAAAAACGGGACGGCTCACTCCGCTGGGGCACTGCTCGACGCAGGGCAAGACGCCGCGAAATTTCGCCATCGACCCGACGGGACGCTTCGTGTTGGCCGCCAATCAGGCGACGGGTGACATTGCAGTGCTGAGAATCGAGCCCAATGGTACACTCGAACCGACCGGCCACCGGATCGAGGTCGGCGCTCCGGTTTGCATCGTGTTTTGGAAGAAGCCCTAGCACGGGCTTCGCCCGCAAGGCTGAAAGCGGGAGACCGGAGGCCTCTGCCCGATGCGCGCACGGCGCGCGGAGGAACGGCCAAGCGTTTGATGTCTGTGTCTCTGCACCTGTCATCTCGACCGCGCGGCTCGCGTTGTATTCATGGTGCTCAACGGCCGTCGGCGCCGGGAAACCGCCGTCAAAAACCCTGCAATCCGACGCATGATTGACTCGCGATTCCCATACACGATAATAAGTGACTTCAGGAAACGAATCACCGGCAGGGACGATGTTCATTTCACCGGCTGGCACTGCGGCCGTACACACGAGGCTTGCACACCCGAAGGAATGACCCATGCAGGGGGAGAGGCTTGAGTTGTTGGCACGCCGGGCCGCCGAAACGAAACGAGCCGCCCTGCGCCAGCTCCTCGCCGCTCTGGCCGTCTGTCCCCCGCCGGCCCTGCAATCATTCATGCGGGACCATCCAGGACCGTTCGCCAGACCGGGCTGGGTTGACGAGTTCCTTCAAGACCCGGACGGGTTTGAGCTGAATGCGTTGGACAGAACGTGGCGTCCTCTGCTGCGGGAACTCGTCGCACGGCTCGCCGAAGGTATGCCCCACGATGCGAACGGCTCTTCCCACCATCTTGGTTTGGTCGAGGAGCTGGCGGAGTGGGCAATGGAACAGTTGTCGCAGCCGGCAGCGAGTTGCGACCCGCCGTCAAGTCCGGTGGTGCGGTTTCTGAAGGCGGCCCGGCAAGATGAGATTGCCGCGCGGAACGCCGTCTCGGAATTGGTCCAACACTGTTATTCCCTCCCCGAAGGCGATAACCCGATTCTGTCGAGTGCCCGCAAGCTGGCGATCGGACGCCACGGGGCGCTTTTGGAGCCGGATGATCTGGCCGGGCTCTGCATCGAACGGCTCTACAACCGCATCGACCAGTTTCGCGACACGGACGAGAGCGGTTTTCGAGCGTGGATTCATACACTCATTCGAAACGAGCTGCTGTCCTTTTGCCGCCAACATCGCACATGGCGTCGTCACCACGAACGGATCTTCGTGGAACGCTCCGAATCCTCTGCTCCCGATCTCGTCATCACGGCCACCCTGCAAGACGAACAGACCGAGCTGTTTCGAACGCCCTTCTCTGCCGCCGACTGGGCCGTCATCTCCCAGTGGGCCGACCGGAATGCCAGGTCTCCGCTCGTTGTCATTGTCGGCTGGAACTGGTGGCGGAAAGTCGCCGCCGATGCCGCTCATTGGAAGTGTTTCTCCGAGTGGTGCCGCGCGTCGGGGGTGGACGATGTCGAGCGTTTGAAAGACGATCTGGCCGTTTTAGAACATCCGACGACTCGGACGCTGCTGCAGTGCCTTGCCGAGCGGCAAGGCAAGAGCTACAACACGACGGCCAGACTCTTTCATCGGCCGTTCAGCGGCATCAGCCAGCCGCGCCGGCAGACGTCGTTCGGCAAATGGCACTTGGTGGTGGAACTCGAGTTCTTTTGGCAGCTCGTGTTTTCCGGTGTGGTATCGCAACATGACTCGCAGCGAGTCTGCGACGAGCTGGAGCCATACGATCTGCATCCCCGCATCGCCGCCCTCCTGTGCGCGCCCGCCTGGCCGCTGGTGGGAAGCCTCCGCTGTTGGCGCAATGTCTCCGGCGACTACCCGTTCCTGGAATCTCCCCCGCTCCTCGAATTCCTGTACCGACAGTACAACCTGTCGGATCGCGACCGGTCCGCACTGCCCTCCGATCTTCAGAGCGACGAAGCGGTGTGGGCCTACTGCCGCCAAGTGATGCTGGCGCATGCAACGAAAGGCAGCTTGGATGACGTGAAGCAGCAGGTTGAAACGGCGCGGCGCCGCGGAGCACCGCTCGAAGATAACTTGCGAAAGATGTGGCGGAACGTCAATCCGGCGTGAGAAGAGGAGGCTGACGATCGTGGCCGAAGTTCTTTACGTGTGGCGCCGGCTTCGTCATCCGCTGACAGGAAGCGACTCACTGACGATCTGCTGGGACCGCGCCGGTGCGCAACACTTCATCGAGGACCGGGCTCACTTCCGCGAGGCCGAGTCGCTTTGGCGTCGCGTCGTACCGGCCGAGGTGATCGAACCCGTATTGCAGTTGCAAGAGACGGCGCGGCCGGAGTCCGATGCGGCACTGAGACGCTTCGCCCAATGGCTTGAGCCTCCCCTTCGCTCCGTCTACGCCGCCCCCCGAGTGCTTGTCATCGAGTCGATTCCCAAGGGAGCAGCGTGCGGAAGAATGACGATGATCGTCATTCCGCAATTCGGGGCGTGTTTCATCAGTAAGCGCGTAGAATCGGACCACTACGAGTGGCGGACCATGTACTTTCCACGCTCGCTCGTCAACGGACTGGCACTCTTTCCAGAATCCTTCGCGCAAACGACGATTCGGGAGATCGTGGAGACATACACGGCTGCAGGGACCGTCCTGCCCGACCCCGACAATCCGGCGCACTCGGTGGAGCGTCGACATGAAGTCGATGGCGCGATCCGGTTCATCGAACCGCGAGTGTGGGGATTCGAGTCGGACCGGCCGGGAGCCAGATGGTTGGGCGTGCCCCAAGATACGCACAAGGAGGTGACGGAATGAACGCGATGCAGGAATATGCTCGCCGAGATTTGCAACGGATTCTGGAACACCCCGCCCTCGCGCGGGCGATGGCCGAAAAATGGGATGATGCGTCGCGCGAAGCGGCCATCTACCTGGCACGTGCCGCCGGATATTGTCGGCTGTGGGGATGCGACATGAACGAGGCACAGCTCCCACCGATTCTTGTCGAGCCGGTTGCCAGGTTGTTGCAGCGCCGGATCGAGGCGACGATGGAGTCGCTGGCCGAGTTCGACCGGGCGATGGAGTTGGCTGATACGGACGTCGAAGAGCAGTTGGCCGCGGCGGAGCAGTTGCGGCTGCGCATGGAAGGCTGGGCGATCTGGTTGGCGCTGGATGACGCGACCGAACAACGGCAAACGTCCCCGGCCTCGGACGCGGTGCATCGGGAATCGAGCGAATTCGTCGATTTACTGCTGCCAGAAATGCGGCAGTGGGATGAGGCACTTGTCGCCCGAGCCGACATGCTCGAGCCCGTGCGCCGGACCAACCTCTTGGAACATTGGCGGGGACATCTTGCCGACGAGTTCGAGCCGCCCCCCTGGTGGCTCGATGAAACTTTCTGGGAGTCGGTTCCCGAGCCCGTTGTGCCCGATGTGGCCGGCGGAGGAATGGTACGGGGTACCATGAGCTCACCCGCGCCTGAACCGCCGGGCAAACGTGCCGAGTCGTATGGCAGACGCAGTGGCCGGGTGGAATGGAAATTCTCCGAACCGCGGCTCTTGGCGGCGGGTGGGGCGCGGGTCAAATACCATCCGCCGATTCGTTTTTACAGCCGGCCGGATGGTGATGGAGCGGTGGCGGAGGTGCGATTGTCGAAGGAACGCCGGCCCGAAGGCG
>Ga0256839_1005356_pt1 | contig 11904 bp, 13 predicted proteins | sample 354166metaG_FD_185968 | JGI IMG/M metagenome (GOLD analysis project Ga0256839, IMG submission 185968) | Hydrothermal vent microbial communities from Mid Atlantic Ridge, Atlantic Ocean - 354-166 | ecosystem: Environmental > Aquatic > Marine > Hydrothermal vents | place: Atlantic Ocean: Mid...
ACATGGAATCGTTACAAAACAATCCTCAAAAGGTCGCTAACTTTTTTCAGCATGAGGCGGTGAAGTATGCAGCCGCTTAGGATGAATTTTGTTTATTGGTGGCGTAATAATTTAAGATGAGTGAATCAGAATTTTGCTCAGATCCAGTTCAGCCAATAGCAGGTCGATCAGATAGATCACGCCAAACATCTCCAGACTCTCCTCTACGGTGTATGCCAGACTGTAGGGGACGGAAGCGATCCCGTAATGCGCCGAGAGGTAGCCTCCCAGCATATCAAACCCTATCGCGCCGCTAAGGTAGATAGCAGCAGCGATCATGAGGCGTTTGAAGAGTGAACGGGAGATACACAAAAAGAAACGTATGTATACCGCTGTAAGCCCAAAAAGAGAGATGCCGTAGGCAAATACCCACGGGAAAATCTCGTATTGATTGACGATGCTGAAATACTCAGAGGTAAGATCACCGACCTGTTCGTGTATCTTCGCTCCCTCGTCAAAGCCCAAAAAAGCAAAGACAACACAGAGTCCGATCCAATAGCCTTGGAGTCCTGTTTGTTTCTCTCCTGCTACTTTTGAACGGAGATAGAAAAGAAACGAAGCGATCAGCAGTAGTGATGAAGAGAAGACGGTTGGAATGTTGCGTTCCATATCGAGATCGAACAAGCGAACAAAATCAAAGGTATTGGGGTCACCGATCCAAAAGTAGAGGATCAGGATCATACTGTGTATGACGATCAGTGTCAGTGCACAGAGCGTAAGAAATTTCGTCACTGAACGTCTCTTTATCCGTAATGAAATGGTATTGGACATCTTAATTGTTCTGCACTCCCTCGCTGATCCATACCTTCAGTGTAGTAAAGCCTGCCGATCCGTCCGGAAGGATCTGTCCTCCGCCATGTGAGATGGTATTGCTTGCTTTGTCAAGCAGGTATTGGGCAGAGTGTGCGGGATCGCCTTGGAGTGCGGTGATGTTCTCGTAGGTATTGAGTGCATCACTGACAGAGAAGCGTCCGTTGGAGCCATGACAGCTTTTGCACTGAGAAGTGAGCAGCGGCATTACGTGCGCTGTAAAGGAGACACACTGCGTTGTTGCAGGTACATTGTCCGCTGACCCGGCACTTGTCCTAAAAGAGGTGATACGTCCCGGCGCACCGTTTGCGCCTGCCGCAGTGTGGCACCTGTTGCAATCGAGCCTGGAAGCATCGTGTGTACCCGCCGCGGAGCTGTTGACTACATTGCCGTTGGGGTCGATGACGTATGCGGTGAATGAACCGCCTGAAAAGTGTGAAAGATAGGAGTTGCCCACACCGTTGCCCGAACGGAAGATTCCCGCCTCGCCGATACGGATTCGGTAGCCGGATGCTCCAAGTGTATTGTTCGGTGCTCTGAGGTCACCAAAAACGGTTCCACCCGAGGCAAAGCTGTGGCACTGAAGACAGGCACGTCCTTGATTGTGTGTCGGTCCGCCGGACCCGCCACCCGAACCTTTGGCATCCGTTGAACGCTTTGTAGGCGGGGTATAGTAGTCATCTTTTGAGAGGATACGTGTACGTTCGAGTGTATTGATCGCCCTTGCAGCATCTTGGCAGTCGATGGTAGTGCCGTTAGGAGTGGAGGAGGGTGGTGTGGTCTCCGAAGTGCTTGTAGCACCTGTCGATGTTCCTCCGCATCCGCCAACCAGGAGAGCGAAAGTTGTAGAGAGGATCAAGTGTGTTGTAGAGATGGATTGAGTAGACATCGTTGTTTCCTTTTGACTCGAAAGAGTTTTCTGCTGTTGTAAGTATAAACCTCTTTGTGTAAGCGGTGTGTTAGTGCTCAAGCATGATACGATCCGCATGAAAGAATCGTTGAAAGTGTAGAGGAGGATTGTCGGGCTTATCGGCGCATACGATCATATCCAAACCGTGCTCTTGACAGAAGGTTTGAAGAGCGGACGGAGGTGTGGTGAAAAGTGCGGTAGCATAGGCATCAAGCAGATCGATATCCCATCCGTTTTGCATCAGTGTAAGGCTGCTGTAGTGCAAGGGAGAATAGCCGCTTTTGGTATCGAGGATATGGTAGTGGGTATGGTCGATCTTTCGTTCATAATTCCCGCTTGTAGAGATGGAAGAGGGGGATTTGTCCGTGCGTATATAACCTATATACCCCTCTTTCATAGGATCTTTGATCGCGATAGTGTAGCGTTTGCCGAGTGTGACGATCTCACCTCCGACATCCACGAGGATCTTTGTCGCACCTTTGGCTTTGAGAAATGTGGCGATCTCTTTGGCAAGATAGCCTTTGCCTATCCCTCCAAGATCCAGACGCATTCCATATTTTTTGAGGTAGATCGACTCTTCGGTGAGCGTGATCATCGTATAGTCCACAAGTGATTTGGCATCGGTGACTGCCCGCCTGTCCGCAATATGCTGATTTTTGAAGCCAAAACGGTAGGTGGCATGAGAGAGCGCGCCTATGGAGATATCAAATCTCCCTTGTGTTTGGTTGCACGCTTGAAGCGCACGTGAAAAGAGCGCGTGATCTTCTGAAGTACAGGATACGGGATACGCTCCCGCGGATCGGTTGATCTCATTGAGATAGGACTCTTCTATGTAGGCGCTGTAGCGCGCCTCAAAGGCACGTGCGAGTTCGTATGCTTCATAGAGGGTGTGTTTGCGTACATTCGCCCGTATGAGCAGGTGGGTACTCATGATCTTGGCTCTGAGCGCCTTTTCAAAAAAGACCATATACGCTCCTTTAGAATTCGAAATCGACCCGTATCGTGGTATAGAACGCCTCAAGAGAGGGCTTGCCGTACCAGCGTTGGATATATGCATTGTCCGAAGTGCGATAGTAGTCGACCGAGAAGGAGAACGTATAGGGACTCTCTTGCGAGGTTTTGTAGCGTACCGGTACGCCGATATCATATGACTTGAACGCACTCATGCGATAGTCTGCCGCGAAGTAGGGATCGTTGTTGATATATCCGTCAATCGCTTTGGCAAAAAAGGATCCGGTCTGGGTGTAGTACCTGCCTCGTAGACCGACCATCAACGTGTCGCTTAGGTCATGCAGCCACTCAAGTTCAAATGTATGCGAATCGATCTTCCAATCATCCGTATAGTAACGGTAAGAACCGTTGAGCGCATTGTTTTCGTCGAGATAGTGCATCGCTTTGAGAGCGAAGGCATGTGCTTTGCGTCGATCCGGATAACGCTCGAAACGTGCCAGATCATTTTGGATCACATAGTGATAGGGAGAGGCGAGGAAGCCTTCCGAATCGATATATGAGTAGACAAACTGCACGGAGGTATCCGGCGTAAGGAGTTGGTTGACGGAGAGATCCATCTTGAACTCGTTACGATAGCTCATCGGAAGTGTGCGGTCAAACACAGGATCCCAGGTATCGCTTGCTTTGGAGAATGAGATCCCCAGTGCGGTATTACCTTCGTTGAGTTGACGGACATAGTGTGCAAAGAGGGATCGACCTTCATAATCCTTTTCGGTAGAGTAGTAGAAGCCGCCTCCAATACTGTTGATACCATCATCATAAGCGACCAAAAATGTAGGTGCATACCGCATATCGTCAAAATCATCCGACCGACCCGATGCACCCGCGACCGCATCGGGAATCCCCGGTCGACCACCGTTTCTGATGCTGGCTGAAGCGATCGCATCTATACGCATCTTGATACCTACAAGCCACTCTTTGGAGATGGTTTTCATCAGAGAAAAAGTGGGGGAGTAGACCTCTACGTCCCCATTGTCAGCATAGGTATCCAGTCCGATCGAAGCGCTGTTTTTGAGTTCGGATGCCCACGGTTTCAAAAACGGCACAAACATCGCTATTGCGATAAATAGTGAACGTATCATCGACATCCGCAACCTCCTTGAAATGCGCTCTCTCCTCCCGCACTCGCTTCACGAATGAGAAAAACGTGCCCTTCGTGTTCGCCGCGTTGAGGGAGTATGTCGTATTGCATTTTCTCATCGGCGAAATGTCCTCTCTCGTATGGTTTGACACGTGTCAGAGAGGAGCTGCAGCCCGTACACAATGAGATCACGGCAAAAGCCAATACAAGGTTCCTCCTGATAGGACTCATTGCAGCTTCCTTATCATCTCTTTGAGCGCTTCAATCTGATCATGATCGAGGCTTCCGATGATCACTTTGCGTATGATACCGTGCTTATCGATGAGGTAGGAGCTTGGCATCGCTTTGCAGTCATATGTTTGCGCTACTTTTTTTTGGCTGTCATGCAGTACGGCAAAGGGGATATTGCCACTGTGTGCCGAAAGTGTATCGAGAAATCTTTTTGCTTGCGCGGCATCGTCATCCAGACTGACGGCTACGATACGAAATCCTTTTGGGATGCTGTGTTGCAGAGCTACGAACTCCGGCATCTCCTTCTTGCATCCTTTACACCAGCTTGCCCATAGATTCAAAAGAACAACTTTCCCCCGAAATGATTTGAGGCTTTGCTGTTGTGACGTTTTGAGTGATACGAGTGTAAAATCGGGTGCCCTCTCTCCTTCGGAGACGGCAAAAAGTCCCGTGATAAGCAGTAGCATGATCAAAAAAGTTTTTTTCATAGCATGCCTCCTTATTGGCATTGGGATGGATTAAACTGCGTATAGAGCGGTGCAGTGATACCGCCGTCGGTATGGCAGGCGTTGCAAGAGTAGCGGTTGGAAAAATCCGTGGCGCTTTGGGGCGTATATGGATCCGTATTGAACTGATGCAAGGTGTTTGATTGTGCCAAAGTGACACCTTTGTCGTTGATGATCTGCATATAGTATGCACCTGCAATAGGTGTATGATCTCGTTTGAGAACATAAAAGTTGCCCTTGCCTCGTCGTCCGCTGCTATTGCGATCTTGATCGGATGCTGTGGTGTAGGTTATTTCGTATGCTTCATTGAGAAACTGCACATAAAGTGTACCGCCACATACGTTATTGAGACCATCAGGATTGTTTGAGGCTGATTTGAAGAGAGTGCCTCCCAGATAGAGATGTTTGTCTTCGCTTAGATCGGTATTGTGGCAAGCGAGACAGTCTCTGCCTTGGAAGTGCACGCCTTGAGTCGTTTCCGGTGCCGTATCAGAATTTCCGCATCCGCCGAGGAGTATCCCCAGCAGTACCGTAACTACCGCTTCTTTTTTCACGGATGCTCCTAATTGTTCGGTGCGCCGGCATTTGCCCAATCACTTAAGGTGGTAAACTCCGGTGAGCCGGCAGGGATCACCGCACCGCCGCCATGCGATACGGTACCTGAGCCTTTGTCTACCAGATAGAGCGCCGAATCGGGCATTGCACCTTTGAGTGCTTTGATGTTGTTGTAGGTACCCTGTGTATCGGTGATCGTAAATCGTCCGTTGCTTCCGTGGCAGCTTTGACATTCGTCACGTAAAATAGGCATCACATGAGAAGCAAAACCGTTTGCAGGAGAGGATGCTGGCATATCTTGAGAAGGCATCTGAGATGTCGCCCCGTTACTATCGTCATTTTCATTGGACTCCATCTGTTGGGATGTCTCTTGCGTATCCTCCGGTGTATCCGCAGAGCTGCTTCCTCCACACCCTGTGAGGATACCTGCAAGAGCGAGACTTAGAAACCAGTGTGTTTTTTTTGTGTACATTTTGAACTCCTTTGTTAAATGTATTCAGATTATAGAAAGAAATGTGTAAGCGATGTGTTAATTGTGTTAATATGGAAAAAGATGTGAATTGTGCAGTAGGAAAAGAGACGGCAAGGGCGGGGGAGACTAAAAACCCGCCCCTGCCGTAGAGAGGAGGTTTGTCCCACCATAAGCACTACTTGATTGTTAGCGAAATCTAAGCAGTTTAGCTTTGTTGTGTCGGAAGAATACGTCTTGCAGAGACGAAGCAGTCTCTGTAGTGACCGTGGGTGATAGGGGAGATGATGATCCCTCTCTTTTTGGAAGCGGCGTGGATGAATTCGCCGTTACCCAGATAGATGCCTACGTGTGTGATAGGGATACCGCGTTTTTTGTCAGTCAAGAAGAAGAGCAGATCCCCCTTTTGTAGATGTTCGGGGTCGACGGGAGTGCCCTGCTTGGATTGTGCCCAGGCTGTACGGGGGAGGCGAATACCATGTTTTTTGTAGAGGTACTGCACATAGCCTGAGCAGTCAAATCCTTCAGGTGTCGTTCCACCCCATACATATTTCCCTCCTTTGAAGTATTTCGCATAGCGAAGGAGGGCTTCGGAGTCCTCTTTGGAGGGTTGATAGGTTCGGTTTTGCCGCTTAGCGGTTGTTTGGGCTTTGGCGATCCGTTCGGTCGCCTCACGTGCCGCTTGTGCCGCTCTGGCAAGATTCTCTTCTCTGTGAAGTTCATCGTAGATCGCCTGAAGAGAGTACTCCTTGGCATCTTGGGTCAAACAGGCATTCTCGTGATGCTCAAGCGTTTTCTCCTTAAGCACGTTTCCCCTCTTGTCCGTCACGACAAAAAGATTCTGTGCCCACAAAGAGCAGGGGATAATGATACACAGCGACCAAATGTACTTCTTCATAGCAGATATTCTACCACAAAATCATTTACAGCTTTTGCCTTGGTTGCTCGCCACTCAGTTATCATACATCATTTGAGTTTCGTGCGGCACGGCCGCACCTACATTCCTCACTCCTCATTCCTCACTCCTCATTCTTCAGTGGTGCGTTCCGCAGAAGTTTGCATCACACCCGTGTACTGCGCCGGAATATTTGGCGTTTTTGATGAAGAACTTCAGGATACGTTTTTTGTTGTGTGTGAAGCGAGGGCTTTTGACTGCAGCAATACCCTTGGGTTTTCCCTTATGTATCTTTTTGAGTTCGCCTTTGGTATTGAAGAAAAAGTCCCAATCGTCATCATCGATCTGTTTCGCCATATAAAAGGGGGTGCCGTGACAGGGAGTGCAGAGTTTTGTGACGGTACGGAAGGCTTTGGTATCATACTTCTCTGTGGCAATACAAGATGTACCGATGAAAGGGAGTATCAGTATTCCCACAAGTAGTCGTTTCATAGAATCCTCCGTTATCAATATGCTTACAGTGATTATAGAGTGTCTCTGTGCACCTTTTGTGTAATCACAAGGTATAATACGCCTATGGATCATCAAATTATCATTATCGGAGGGGGAGCGAGTGCGCTGATGCTTGCGGCACATCTCCCTGCCAAAAGCGCACTCATTATCGATGCCAACCCAAAGCCCGGAGCGAAGATGCGCATCAGTGGCGGCGGCAAGTGCAATATCACCAACGCAAAGATGGGCACGTCATACTATTTGGGGGAGAAGCAGTTTGTACAGCGTGTTCTCTCCCGTTTCGATCAGGAGGCACTTCTGTCGTGGCTGGTAAAGCGGGGATTGCATCCGGTCATTCGCAAAGAGAGTCAGTACTTTTGCCCCAACAGTGCCGAGGAGCTTCTCTCCGTTCTGCTCAAAGAGAGCCGAAAGCAGTGTTTTTTGTCCAGTGAAAAGGTGATGAATGTACGTAAAAGAGATGGGCATTTCATCGTCAAGACAGAGCGTCGTACCCTCCGTAGCGAGCAGGTGGTCGTCGCATCGGGAGGGCTGAGTTTTCCGCGGCTTGGTGCAAGCGGGATCGGGTATGAGATCGCGGAACACTCTGGACACACGGTGCAAAGGACGGCACCGGCACTGGTAGGCTTCACCGTCCAAAAAGAGCAGTTTTTTTTCAAGGGGCTCAGCGGTATCTCGACCGATGTGGTCATCGATGCGGCAGGGCAGAAGTGTGAAGGATCGCTGCTCTTTGCCCACAAAGGGATCAGCGGCCCGGCGGTGCTGGATGCATCGCTCTACTGGGAGAGGGGGCATATAGATATCGATTTCCTTCCCGGATTCGATCTGAATCTTTTGTGCAGGAGCAAGAAGCGTATCAGTTCACTCCTTCCTCTGCCCAAACGTCTTACTAAGGCATTTTTGCTACAATTTGGCTTAGAAGACAAAGAGGGGAGAACTCTATCTTCGGAAGAATTTCGCCTATTGGAAAATCTGCACCATTATACATTCGCTCCTGCAGGAACGTTTGGATATGCCAAAGCGGAAGTGACAAAAGGCGGCGTATCTACAAGCGAAATATGGCAGGAGACGATGGAGAGCAAGCGAGAACAAGGACTCTACTTCATCGGTGAGGTGCTGGATGTGACAGGCAGACTTGGAGGATACAACTTCCAGTGGGCATTTTCGAGTGCCTATGTCTGCGCAGAGGCGATAAACAACAGGAGAAGAAGATGAAACGAAGATTGATCGCAGCGACAGGTTCGATGCTGCTGCTTGCAGGTTGTGTGGGCGTACCGGACAAAGAGGGCTGGCACTATACGCAAAAGCGCACATTTATGAAGATACTCGAAGAGGACAGGTATCTGTCGCTGTGTGATGACCGTGCATTGTACGAAAAGGTCAAACAGAGCGGAGATACGCGTCTGATGAGCAAACTGTTGGTCGAGTACACCCGCAATCTTGCCAACGGGTGTATCGATATAGCGAGTTTCAAAGCGGCACAACGTGCACGCCGAAACGACGACTTTCATACGGACTATAAGATCTATAGAGAGAAAGTTGATCCCAACAGGATTTTGGCACAGCTACGACAGGGTGTTTCCATCGAACGGATCCTGCAGCCCTATGTACCGAAATATCGTGAGTTTGACAGGCTCTCCAAGGCATACCGAGAGCAACGCGAGGCAGGAGCATCTCCAACGGCACTGCATAAGCTCCGTTTGAGCCTTGAACGTATCAAATGGATGAAGCCTTTGGCAGGGGAGAATTATGCCCTTATCAATATACCTGAGTTTGCCGTACGTATCATTGAAAAGGGTAAGACAAAGGTCAAGATGCGCGTTGTGACGGGAAAACGTACGATGCAGACACCGGTCTTTAGTGAAAATCTTCAATATATCGTACTCAATCCCCCGTGGAACGTCCCTCCGAGCATTATGCGCAAAGAGATGTTGCCCAAGCTCATCAAAAATCCCGGATACCTCAAGCGTAAAGGGATGGAAGCACATCGAAGCTATGATCTAAACTCACCCAAAGTGGATCTTTCGACATTTGATTTGTCTGAGTATCTCATCCCGAAAAATGCAACCGAAGAGGAGAAGAAGCATCTTAAGCCGTTGCCGTTTAGATTTGTCCAGCTGCCATCGAAAAAGAACGGTCTTGGACGTGTGAAGTTCCTCTTTCCGAACCACTATTCGGTCTATATGCACGACACCCAGTCGAAGTACCTTTTCAAGCGTAAATACCGTGCCTATAGTCACGGGTGTATTCGGCTGGAAAAACCCAATACTATGCTGCACTATATTGCGAAACACTACACCGATACGCCTAAAGAGGAAGTGCAAAAGATGTATGATGACGGTAAAACACATTTTATCCGTCTGACAAAACTTCTGCCGGTACATACGGCTTATTTGACAGCATATGTTGAAGATAACGGTACGGTACGCTATTTTGACGATATCTACGGCTACGACAAACTCCAGAAACTGAAGTTCTAAGGCATACCGATGAGACGGATAGGGCTGCTTGTAGCTGATATCCTTGTCTCGATCCTTTTGTTGGGATCATTTGCTCTCCTTTTCCTCTATCCTCCCGTCTATACACCGCCTCCTTTGGTGAAAAAACCTCTTTTGAAAGAGCAAAACAAAAGCAACTGTACCCCCTCGGTACTTCCCGAGACCAATATCACGCTTTCAATACTCAAAGATCTGAATATAACGGAGAGAAACGAGAGTATCTTGAGTCTGGAGGAGATCATGCGACTATCACAGGAGGCAGCGATGCAGGAGTATCTGACGAAGCAGACCTATATCTACACACCTTTGGCGGATCGTCTCAGGGCGGTAGGCGCCCAAAAGGGTGATCCTGTCTATTTGCGCATCTTCAAAAGCGAAGCGATACTGGAGGTGTGGATTGAGGTCGAGGATGAGTACAAACATCTCAAGGACTACCCCATCTGTGCCTTTTCCGGACATCTTGGACCCAAGCTCAAAGAGGGCGACAGACAAGCCCCCGAAGGCTTCTACCGTGTCTACAAAAGACAGCTCAACCCCCACAGCCGCTTCCATCTGGCATTCAACTTGGGCTACCCCAATGCCTACGACCGTGCCCATCACCGTACCGGTTCGTACCTGATGGTACACGGCGACTGTCGCTCGGTAGGCTGTTATGCGATGACGGATAAAAAGATCGAAGAGATCTACGCACTCGTAGCGTCCGCACTGCGTCACGGACAGCGGTATGTGCCGGTACATATCTTCCCATTCCATATGGAGGATGAGACGATGGCGCGCTACACTCACTACCGCTGGTATGACTTCTGGATGAAGCTTAAGGAGGGGTATGACTACTTCCAAGCCGAAGGGCGTCCTCCCCGTGTGGATGTGGTCGGAGGTGAGTATGTGATCACAGAAGCGGAGGAATAGCCGCTTTATGGTAAAATAATCCCATTTCAATCATGGTGAAACAATGGCAAGCAAAGAGATAACCTACAACGATCACGCCTACCGGCTCTCCTACGAGTTGGTCAACCCCTCTAACACACAGAGTATCCTCATCCTGCACGGATGGGGCAGCAACAAAGAGGTGATGAAGCAGGCGTTTGGGAGACTACTTCCTGAGTATAAGCACATCTATCTGGATATGCCCGGGTTTGGCAAGAGCAGCAATGACACGATCCTGACAACTGCCGATTATGCGCAGATCGTCAAACGGTTTCTGGAAGCGCTTGGGGAGTCACCGAAGATTGCGATGGGGCATTCGTTCGGGGGCAAGGTCGCCACACTTCTGGATGCGCCCTGTCTCGTGCTTCTCTCCAGCGCGGGGGTGGTGACCGAGAAGCCTTGGTCGATCAAGCTCAAGATCGCTACGGTGAAGTTCCTCAAGCCGCTGGGGATGACCTTCATCCGTGATCTTTTCAAGAGCAAGGATGTCGAGGGGATGAGCCACGAGATGTACGAGACCTTCAAAAATGTTGTCGATGAGGATTTTGAAGCCTCCTTTGCCAAAAGCCGCAGCAAAGCGCTGCTTTTTTGGGGCAAGGCAGACACCGCCACACCGCTCTACACCGGAGAGAAGATCGCCGGGCTGATCGAGCAGAGCAGTTTTTATCCGCTTGAGGGGGATCACTACTTTTTCCTCCACCACGCACCCTTTATCGCGAAGACCATCACAGACCAATGTAAGGATCAATCGTAATGTTCATACTCAACCTCATAGGCTATTTCGTTTTCCTCATCGCAATGGGCTACTACGCCATTACCAACCTCCAGTGGTACAGCTACAAGCTTGATCGGGTAGTCTTTCACCATACCAAAGCGTGGTGGCACTTTGCCTACTTCCTCATCCCCTATGCGGTCTATATGTTGGTCGATTATGCGACCGACTATGCCTTCATTGTCGCCTCTGCCTATGTAGGGCTGCTTTACTATTGGTACAGAAGGCTTGACAAACCACTGGTGTGGACAGGGCGTGTCAAGCGCTTCTATGCCGCACTGCTGCTCTTTGGGCTCTTTATCACCTTTGCGTTTGGACACTTCGGGGTACTCATACCAATATTTTTAGCATACTTTGTGTCGTTCTTTGTCGAAAAGATGCTCTTCAACGGCTTCAAGGTCAAAGCACGCAAAAAGCTTGAGTCGATGGAGGATCTCACTGTCATAGGGATCACCGCCAGTTATGGCAAGACCAGTATCAAGAACTTCATTGCACATATTTTGGCTGCCAAATACCGTACCTACGCCACCCCGCGTTCGGTCAATACCCTTGGGGGTGTAATGAAGGATATCAACGATGATCTCCCCGAGGATACCGAGGTTTATGTCGTGGAGATGGGTGCAAGAGGAGAAGGGGATATCGCTGAGATCAGTACCTTCGTCAACCCTCACTATGTCATCGTAGGACCGA
>Ga0256839_1005357_pt1 | contig 11903 bp, 9 predicted proteins | sample 354166metaG_FD_185968 | JGI IMG/M metagenome (GOLD analysis project Ga0256839, IMG submission 185968) | Hydrothermal vent microbial communities from Mid Atlantic Ridge, Atlantic Ocean - 354-166 | ecosystem: Environmental > Aquatic > Marine > Hydrothermal vents | place: Atlantic Ocean: Mid...
TTCTTGTTTCATATGAGCCGCATCCCGTTCCAGTGAGAAGAAGAATAACGACTAATGCTTTAGTGGTTCTGTCCATTATCAACAACGGCAAACAGCTCAATCGACCGAATACGGACTATTGGAATAGTGCCGATACCATCTGCTGTGTGATGGGCGGTTCGGCATATCATGAATTGGTGCTCCCTGGCTTGATGCGCCTTGTCCTCATTAAGGCGCAGAATCCGTGGGATATCAAGCGGGAATCTTGGATTCGTTTTCTGTGAAGGGAATGATGACAGGCGGCGATATCCGGCCGTGTTTTTCCAGGGGTGCCGTGACCAGTGGAATTGTCCTGGCGTTGTATCGCCAGCAAGTTGCCGGTCGCTGCGGGTAAGGTCTCTCTCAGGATGAGGCCGTTGAGCCAGCGGCATTGAAAGACATGGGTTAACGCCGGGCCCTGTCGCTTGAGCGTGTGTGGCCGGCAGTTCTGGTTGATTGGTGTGCTCGATGGTTCTCGGTCCAGGAATCCTTCCGCATGCGCCTGGTTTCCCCCCTGCCCAACCAAGAAATCCGCCGACGGGTCATCCATCGATAACGCGACATAGTGACTCGACGGGATGACAAGGGCCCGCCAACTCAAGACTCACCCCCAGCCTGCCGCTAATCCTGTGCGGCATGAATATTGCTCCGCCTCAACACGTTAGCGTATCGCCGCCGGTTTCTTGACGCTGGTCGAGGGGCGGGTGGCTTCACCCTGGAACGCCGAAACGACAAATAGCGTGATCAATCAACAAGTCAATCTGTTCCAGCCCATGTTCCGCAAGGAGCGCCGGCTGCTGTCCTTTCGCGTGCTGTTGCAGGCCTGCGTGGTGGTGTTTGCGTTGCTGATGGCGATGTACGGCTACGGCGTACGCCAGGGCGCGCAGATGCAGGCGGATCTGGCGCAGTTGCAGGGGCAGCTGGACCGGCGTGTGGCGCAGGTCGAAGAGCTGGCGATGCGCCTGGCGCAGCGCAAGACCGACACCAGCGCCGCCCAGGAACTGGCGCGGCTGGAGCGGGAGGTGGCGGCGCGCCGGCGGGTGGTGGATGCCCTGACCCGGGTGCGCGACAGCTACACCCGTGGCGTCTCCGGCTACATGGAGAGCTTTGCGCGCCAGGCGCCGAAGGGCGTGTGGCTGAACGGTTTCGTGGTGCAGGGCGGCGGCGAGGCGCTGGTGATCCGTGGCAGCGCGCTGCGCGCGGCGCTGGTGCCGGACTTTCTGCAGCGCCTGAGCGGTGAGACCACCCTGGCCGGCACCCATTTCGGCCTGTTGCAGATCGAACGCGAGGATGCCGCCTCGCGGCAGGTGGATTTCACCCTCTATACCGGCAGTGAGCCGCCGCCGGAAGCGTCGGAGGATGGCCCATGAAGGCGCGCATCCAGCAGCTGGCGGAGCGCTTCGACGCCCTCAGCCTGCGCGAGCGCGCGCTGGTGTCGCTGGCGGTGCTGGTGGTGATGTACATGCTCTGGGACGCGGCGCTGATGAGCCCGGAACACCTGCGCCAGAAGCAGTTGGTGGGGGAGATGTATCAGCTCAATGAACGCATGGTGGCGGTGGATGCGCAGTTGCAGACGCTGACCGCCAGCCTCGGCGACAGCGAGGTGCGCCGCCAGCGCCAGCGCATCGCCGAACTGCGCGAGGCCCTGCGCGGCCTGACCAGTCGCCAGGCGGCGTTGACGGTGGAGTTCATCCGCCCGCGGCAGATGGCCGGGGTGCTGCGCGACATGCTCGGCAGCGACGGCAAGCTGACCCTGCTGAAACTGGAAAGCCTGGGCGTGCAGCCGCTGTTTCCGCCTGCCGAGACAGAGGACGGCCAGGCGGCGGCGCCTGACCAGCCGCGCATCTACAAGCACGGCCTGCGGGTGAGCTTCGAGGGCGACTACTTCGCCACGCTGCACTATCTGCGCGCGCTGGAAGACATGCCCTGGCGCTTCTACTGGGACGAACTGGACTACCGGGTGGCGGATTATCCGCGCGCCCGGGTGAGTATCACCATTCACACCCTGAGCCTCGAGGAGGGCTGGATCGGTGTCTGAGGCGAAGGGCATTCACGCCGGACGGATGCTGGCGCTGGCGCTGGCCGGCCTGCTGGTGGCGGCCGGCGTCCCGGCGGCGTCGCTGAAGGACCCCACGCGTCCGCCCGAGGCCCGGCCCGCCAAGGCGCAGAAGGCCGCGCGCGCGCCGCTGCGCTGGCGGCTCGGCTCGACCCTGGTGTCGCCACAACGCCGCGCGGCGGTGATCAACGGCCGGGTGGTGGGCGTGGGTGAAACGATCAACGGCGCGCGGGTGGTGGAGATCCTGCCCGCCAAGGTCCGCCTGCGCCGCAAGGGCCGCGACATCACCCTGGTATTGCTGAAACAGGACATCAAACGACCATCCCGCCCCGGGAGTGGAAAGCCATGAAGATACCCCGTCACATCCCCCCTCGCCTCGGCCGGCCGCTGACACTGCTGGCCGCCGTGCTGGCATTGACCGCCTGCGCCAACCAGCCGCCGCGCACCGGCGCCGTGGGCGACGAGATCGAGCGCTCGCTGGCCGACAGCCAGACACAGAACGCCGCCCTGGCCGCCCGGCCCGTGCCGCCGCCCGCGGCGGTTTCCGCCGCCTTGCTGCCGCCGCTCAACGTGCAGCTGTCGGGGCTGGATCAGGCGCCGCTGCAACGTCGCTTCGACATCACCGTCGACCGCGTGCCGGCGCGCACCTTCTTCATGAGCCTGGTGAAGGGCACCCCCTTCAACATGGTGGTGCCGCCGGACATCAAGGGCCGCATCAGCCTGAGCCTGAAGAACGTCACCCTCGACGAGGTGATGGCGGCGGTGCGCGAGGTGTACGGCTACGAATACCGCCGCAACGCCGGCGGCTACGAAATCCTCACCACGGCGCTGCGCTCGAAGGTGTTCAAGGTGGATTACCTCAACGTGCAGCGCAAGGGGCGCTCGCGGATGCGGGTCAGCTCCGGCCAGGTCAGCGCCACGCCGAACCGCAACCGCGCCAGCGGCACCGGCACCGGCAGCGCCACCACCGGCAGCAGCGGCCGCCGGCAGGTGGAAACCGTGTCCGGCAGCGAGATGGACACCCGCAGCCAGTCGGACTTCTGGGCCGAGCTGCGCGACGCCCTGGAGGCCATCGTCGGCTCGGAGGGCGGGCGCAAGATCGTCCTCAACGCCCATTCCGGCATCATCGTGGTGCGCGCCCGGCCCGAGGAACTGCGCGCCGTGGAGCAATACCTGCAGGACACCCAGGTGGTGGTGCAGCGGCAGGTGATCCTGGAGGCCAAGATCCTCGAAGTGGAGCTGAAGGACGGCTTCCAGTCCGGCATCAACTGGGCGGCCATGGGCAGCAGCGGCAGCGACAGCATCGTCGGCGGCCAGTTTGGCGGCGCGCGCCTGTTCACCGATGGCACCAGCGCCCTGGCCGGCCTCTCCGACGTGCTCAATCCCACCGACCCGCAGGCCATCGCCGCCACCGTGGCCTCGGCCTTCGGCGGCGTGTTCGGCATGCGCCTGGACACCGGCAACTTCACCGCCTTCATCGAATTCCTCGAATCCCAGGGCGACGTGCACGTGCTGTCCAGCCCGCGCGTCTCCACCGTCAACAACCAGAAGGCGGTGATCAAGGTGGGCACCGACGAATTCTTCGTCACCGACGTCAACACCAACAGCCAGCTCTACGCCGGCAGCTCGACCTCCAACCAGACCTTCAGCGTGGAGTTCACGCCCTTCTTCTCCGGCGTGGCGCTGGACGTGACGCCGCAGATCGACGAGGAAGGCTTCGTCACCCTGCACATCCACCCCTCGGTGAGCGACGTGCAGGAAAAGATCAAGCAGATCGACTTCTCCGGCACCGACTCCCTGCGCGTGCCCATGGCGGTGTCGACGATCCGCGAATCCGACAGCATCGTGCGCGCGCGCAGCGGCCAGGTGGTGGTGATCGGCGGGCTGATGCAGAACACCTCGCGCGACAGCAGCGCCAGCGTGCCGCTGCTGGGCGACCTGCCGCTGGTCGGCGGCCTGTTCCGCCACAAGCAAAAGCGCTTCGTCAAGAGCGAGCTGGTGATCCTGCTGCGTCCGGTGGTGGTGGGCAGCGACCAGGTGTGGGACGACGAACTGCAACGCATCAGCGAACGCTTCGGCGGGCTGGACGAACTGACCCAACTCAAGGTGCAGCCGGCCGGCGGCGGGCAATAGGCGGGGGAGCGGGCCATGTATCTCGAACACTTCGGCATGCGGGAGGCGCCCTTTTCGCTGACCCCGGACACGGAATTCTTCTACAGCTACGGCGCCTGGCAGGAGGCCATCGACGTGCTGATGGTGGCCCTGCGCGGCGGCGAGGGCTTCATCAAGATCAGCGGCGAGGTGGGCACCGGCAAGACCCTGCTGTGCCGCAAGCTGCTGGCCAGCCTCGACGCGGAGGAATTCGTCACCGCCTGGCTGCCCAACCCCTGCCTCACCCCCGCCGCCCTGCGCATGGCGCTGGCCGACGAGCTGGGCATCCGCTACCCGCGCAACCAGGGCCAGCACCGCCTGCTGAGCCTGATCAACGCGGGGCTGATCGACATCAACGCCAGTGGCCGCCGCGTGGTGGTGCTGATCGACGAGGCCCAGGCCCTGCCCGACGACACCCTGGAGGCCCTGCGCCTGCTGACCAATCTGGAAACGGAAAAGCGCAAGCTGTTGCAGGTGGTGCTGTTCGGCCAGCCGGAGCTGGATGAGCGCCTGGCCCGGCCCGGCCTGCGCCAGCTGCGCCAGCGCATCGGCTTTTCCCATGGCCTGCGGGCCATCGACCGCGACGGCCTGCCCGGCTATCTCAATCATCGCCTGCTGGTGGCCGGTTACCACGGCCAGCCCCTGTTCAGCGCCGAGGCGCAGGCGGCGCTGTTCGCGGCCAGCCGCGGCGTGCCGCGCCTGATCAACATCCTCGCCCACAAGTCACTGATGGCAGCCTTCGGGCGTGGCCTGTCGCGGGTGGACCGGGACAGCGTGGCCATGGCCTGCGCCGATACCGAGGGCGTGACGCCCGCCCCCAGCGGCCTGCTGGCCCGCCTGCGCGCCCGCCGCGGCATGGCGCTGGCGGCCGGCCTCGGCGCGCTGGGGCTGGTGGCGCTGATCGCGGGCGTCGGGACCCTGGCATGAGCCTCATCAACCAGATGCTGCGCGATCTCGAAAGCCGCCGCGCCACCCCGGCGCCGGCCGGCGTGGCGCCACTGGCGCTGGCCGCGCAGCGCGCGGCGGACAGCGGCGCCCCCGTCGCGCCGCAGCGCCACGATGGCCGGACGGACGGCGCCCAGCGCGGCCTGATCGCCGCCATCGTCCTGCTGGCGGTGCTGCTGGGCCTGCTGCTGTGGACATCACAGCCACCCTGGCGGGAAAGGCCGGCGCCGGCGGCCGCCGTGGCCGCCGGCCCCGTGCTCAGCGTGCCGGTGGTGGAAATGGCCGTGCAGCCCGCCGCGCCTGCCGAGCCTGTCGAATCCGTAGAGCCCGTGGTGCCCACAGAACCTGTCGAATCCGTAGAGCCCGTGGTGCCCACAGAAGCTGCTGAAGCCGTTGAGCCCCACGAACCCATCGCCGCCCCCGAGCCAGCTGCACAGCCAGCCGAGCCCCTCGCGGTCCCGACACCCACAACACCACCCATCCCCAACCCATCGACACCCAGCAATCAGCAGCCGGCACTCAGCACTGAGCCCTCAACACCCAGCCCCAAGCACTCAGCCCCAAGCACGCCCGAGCCGCTGGTCACCAAACACCTCCGCCCCCTGGACGACGAGCACCGCGCCCAACAGGCCCTGCGCCATGGCGTCGGCCTGCTCGGCAAGGGCCGTCAGGCCGAGGCGGAGCAGGCCCTGCGCGAGGCCCTGCACTTCGACCCCCGCCTGGCGCGCGCCCGCGAGACCCTGGCGGCGCTGTACCTCAACAGCGGCCGCCTCACGGAGGCGCAGGCCCTGCTCGCCGAGGGCCTGCGGCTGACGCCGCGCGCGGCGGGACTGGCGCAGCTCCACGCCCGCCTGCTGGCGGAGCAGGGTGATCTGGCCACGGCGCTGACGGTGTTGCAGCGGGCCAGCCCGCCGCTGACGGAGAATCCCGATTACCACGCCCTGCTGGCGGCCCTCTATCAGCGCGCCGGCCAGCACGCGTCGGCGGCCTGGGTCTACCGACAGCTGCTCGCCCAGGACGGGCGGCGGGCCACCTGGTGGCTGGGCCTGGGCATCTCCCTGGAGGCGCTGGACGACATCGCGCCGGCGCTGGAGGCCTACCTCAAGGCGCACCAGCTGGGCGTCGGACTGAGCCCGCAGGTGCTGGACTATGTGGGCAGTCGCATCGGCGCCCTGGCACCGCGCGTAGAGGCCCTGAAGCCGTCGGCCGGGGCGGAGGACTAACCCATGGCGCAGCCGAAACGCATTCGCCTCGGCGACCTGCTGGTCGAACACAAACTGATCTCCGAGGCCCAGCTCGAAGACGCCCTGGCGGCGCAGAAAAAGACCGGCCGCAAGCTCGGCCGGGTGCTGATCGAGAACGGCTACGTCAAGGAAGACGAACTGCTCAACCTGCTGTCGCGCCAGCTCAGCCTGCCCTACGTGGACCTGGCCAGCTATCAATACAAGCCCGAGGTGGTGAAGCTGATCCCCGAGACCACCGCGCGCCGCTACCGCGCCCTGGCCCTGGAAGAGACCCCGGACGGCCTGCTGGTGGGCATGGCCGATCCCACCAACATCTTCGCCTACGACGATCTGGTGCGCATCCTCAAGCGCCCCATCAAACTGGCGGTGGTGAAGGAGAGTGACCTGCTGCACGGCATCGAGCAGGTCTACCAGCACGGCGCCGAGATCCAGAACCTGGCCAGCGAGATCGACGACGACCTGGCGGAAAACGTCTTCGACCTGGATGCCCTCAATGCCTCCGTCAGCTCCTCCGATGCGCCGGTGGTGCGGCTGATCGAGACGGTGTTCGAGGACGCCGTGTGCGCCAGGGCCTCGGACATCCACATCGAGCCGGACGAAAAGGTGCTGCGCATCCGCCGCCGCATCGACGGCGTGCTGCAGGAACAGGTGATGAACGAGCGCGCCATCGCCCCGGCGCTGGTGTCGCGCCTCAAGCTGATGGCCGGGCTGGATATCGCCGAGCGCCGCCTGCCGCAGGATGGCCGCTTCAACATCAAACTGAAGAACAAGTCGGTGGACGTGCGATTCTCCACCCTGCCCACCCAGTACGGCGAGGCGGTGGTGATGCGTCTGCTGGATCATTCGGAGGGTGTCAGGGGCCTGGACGAGATCGGCCTGTCCACAGCCATCAAGGCCCAACTGGAAAAGGCGATCCGCCGGCCGCACGGCCTGCTGCTGGTCACCGGACCCACCGGCAGCGGCAAGACCACCACCCTGTACGCGGCGCTCAACAAGCTCAACGACGCGGCGCGCAAGATCATCACCGTGGAAGACCCGGTGGAGTACCGGCTGTCGCGCATCAACCAGGTGCAGGTAAACCCGAAGATCGGCCTCGACTTCGCGCGCGTGCTGCGCACCACCCTGCGCCAGGACCCGGACATCATCCTGGTCGGCGAGATCCGCGACCAGGAGACCGCCGAGATCGCCCTGCGTGCGTCCATCACCGGCCACCTGGTGCTGTCGACCCTGCACACCAACGATGCCATCAGCACCGTGATGCGCCTCGTCGACATGGGCGTGGAGGACTTTCTCATCGCCTCGGCGGTGCACGCCATCCTTGCCCAGCGGCTGGTGCGGCGCATCTGCGAAAAATGCCGCACGGCTTACACGCCCGACGCCGGGCAACAGGCCTGGCTGGCCAGCGTGGTGGGCGAGGAGGAGGCCGCGCAGATCCCGTTCCAGCACGGCGCCGGCTGTCCGGCCTGCAGCCGCACCGGCTACAAGGGCCGCGTGCCGGTGCACGAGATGCTGGAGATCAACGAAGAACTGGCCGATGCGCTGCGCAACAAGGACCATGCGGCCTTCAAGCGCCTGGCGTTGGCACAGGAAGGCTATTTGCCGTTAGTACAGAATGCGCTGGCGCTGGCCCGGCAGGGCGTGACCACCCTGGACGAGGTGATCCGTGTCGGCGGCTGGGTGGAATAATCATGGTGCTGAAAGGATTTTCACCACAGAGGACACGGAGGGACACAGAGAAACCCTTTGAATTCATGTTCCCTGTGTTCCTCCGTGTCCTCTGTGGTGAAAAAGGGAATCTGGCGCCACTGTCTGTTTGGGCCTCCGGGGGAGTTGCCTGATGCCCCTGTTTCGCTACAAGGCCCGCGACCGCCACGGCGATGCCATCAACGGCACCCTGGAGGCGGCCAGCTCCGACGCGGTGGCGGCGCAGCTGCTGGAGGGCGGCATGACGCCGGTGGACATCAGTCCGGCGGAAGAAAAGGCCGGCGACGGCCTGTCCCTGCGGGATCTGTTTCCGAGCAAGGTCACGGACACGGACCTGATCCAGTTCTCACGCCAGATGCACAGCCTGACCAAGGCCGGCGTGCCCATGCTCAGCGCCCTGCACGGGCTGGCCAGGTCCACCCGCAATCCGCTGCTGGCATCGACCATCGCCGAGGTGGTGCAGAGCCTGGAGGCCGGCCGCGACCTGGCCACGTCGCTGGGCGAGCATCGGGACATATTCTCCCTGTTCTATGTTTCCATGGTGCGCATCGGCGAGACCACCGGCCAGCTCGACGACATCTTCATGCAGTTAGGCAATTATCTGGAAAAGGACAAGCGCACCCGCGACCAGATCAAGTCGGCGCTGCGCTATCCCGCTTTCGTCATCATGGCGATTGTTGTCGCCATCGCCATTCTCAACCTGTTCGTGATCCCGACCTTCGCCAGGGTGTTCGACAGCTTCGGCGCCGAGCTGCCGCTGGCGACGCAGGTATTGATGGCCACCTCCCGCTTCACCGTGACGCACTGGCCCGAGCTGCTGGTCCTGTTGCTGGCCCTGCTGCTGGGCGCGCGCCAGTACGTGGGCACGGAGAAGGGTCGTTACAACTGGCACAAGTGGAAACTGAAACTGCCACTGGCCGGCGACATCATCTACCGCGCCACCCTGGCGCGCTTCATGCGCCTGTTCGCCATGTCCACCCGCGCCGGGGTGCCGTTGATCACGGCGCTGACGGTGGTGGCCCGCGCCCTGGACAACGACTACGTGGAACAGCGCATCCTCAGCATGCAGACCGGCATCGAGCGCGGTGAATCCATCACCCAGACCGCCGCCGCCACCGGCCTGTTCGATGCCCTGGTGATGCAGATGATGGCGGTGGGCGAAGAGACCGGTTCCATCGACACCCTGCTGGCCGAGGTGGGCGAATTCTACGAGGCCGAGGTGGCGTACGACATCGAGCGCCTCAGTGCGCGCATCGAGCCCATCCTCACGGTGGTGATTGCCGTGATCGTGCTGGTGCTGGCACTGGGTGTGTTTCTGCCCATGTGGAGCCTGGCGGATGTGGCGATCAAGAATTAGCGGGCCGGCGCTGCCGTGGAAAGATGGAAATACCCTGCGGCGTTTTCTCCCAAACACAATCCTGCAGGAGCGCCTTCAGGCGCGAAGGTTTTTTCGAGTCCAGCCTTCGCGCCTGAAGGCGCCCCTACAGCAGACAAACCCGTTAGTTGCAAAAGAACAGATCAAAAATCGCGCACATCCCGGCATTTCCGGGCGTTACGGTATGTGGCGTCCTTTCCGCAGGCGTTCACTGATAGTGTGATTCAGCCACATAGACCGGAATAAGGCGACGTGAAAGCCGCAGTTGTCGCCGGGAATGGCTTGAAAACGCAGAGGTCGCGGAGGCGCGGAGGACGCAAAGGCTTATTGATAGGGTTTCCTTTGCGTCCTCTGCGCCTTGGCGTTCTTTGCGTTGAATCTCGTGGCCGATTCCACATCCCGTGCCGCCCACTGTTTGCGCATGAGTTTATGCAACGACTGGGTAAAGGCCGCGCCTCAGTGATGAATTCACTCATTAAGGTTTCATTACCAGCGACCGATAGTTAGAGCGTAGCTGACGGGCGACCCACAGGTTGCCGCCGTCGCGCGATCAAATGGAGTGAGTGGAGAAACAAATGAACAGACAAAATGGCTTTACCCTGATTGAGCTGGTGATGGTGATCGTGATCCTCGGCATCCTTGCCGCCACCGCACTGCCGAAATTCATCGATACCACGGGTGAGGCGCGCACCGCTGCCGTGGCCGGCATCGCCGGTGGCCTGGGTTCCAGTAACGCGGTGAACTATGCCGGCTCGCTGGCCAAGGGACAGGTGGTCGGAACGGCCCTTGCGTCGGCGACGGCGATTACCGGCATCACCGATACCTCCGCGGGCTGCACCAATACGGTCGCCGGCAATCTGGTGGACGGTGTGGTGTTTGCAACCTCCGGTGCCGGCACCTATTCGGTCTCCGGTGGCGCGCCGACCAACGTGGGCGATACCGTGACCTGCACCGTGACCAGCAACGACGACAGCAGCAAGACCGCGACCTTCGTGCTCACCGGCACCAAGTAATGTGCTCAGGGACTGACACGGACGGGGGCTGAGATCCCATGATGTGGATATATTCGGGCCGGGCGGTTTTTCTGTCCGGCCTGTTTCATTTATAGGCCGGGACATGTCTGCCGGATTCAGACTGCTGATTTTCTGTACCCTGCTGCTCGCCAGCGCCGGCCTGTCGGCGGCGATGGTCAAGGGCGTGCAGCATGGCACGGCGGTCAGCAATGGCAACGGCACGGTGACGGTGGGCATCACCGCCGTCGATCCGGCCAAGTCCTTTCTGGTGTTTCAGACCCGTTCCTCCAGCAACCGTCCGCCGGGCTCGATGATCATCGGCCGCCTCAATGCCAGTGGCACGGCGGTGGAATTCGTGCGCAACAGCAACGAGACGTCCGCCATCGATATCCAGTGGTCGGTGGTGGAGTTTCTGTCCGGGGTGTCGGTGCAGCGCGGCGAGGTGAGCCAGACCGGCACCACGGTCAACGTGCCCATCACGCCCGTGGCCTCCACCAGTCAGGCCTTCGTGCTGTGGTCCAAGGTGCCGGGGGCCGGCCATTACATCTGGAGCCTGGACGACCCCATCGTGGGTGAACTGACCTCCACCAGCAACCTGCAGTTCCGCGTCAACCAGGCCAGCAGTACTCACACCATCGCCTGGCAGGTGGTGGAATTCACCAACGCGGCGGACATCAGCGTGCAGAAGGGATCGACCTCCTTGCTGGGCGCCAGCGCCAGTGTCGATATCGCCCTGCCCACGCCGGTGGATGTCAACAAGGCCTTCGTACTGGCCGGCTTCCGCACCTCCGGCAGCGGCGCGGACGTGGGTGAGCGCATGATGCGCGCACGGATCATCGATGCCAATACCCTGCGCATCGACCGCAGCCGCACCGGCGACAGTCTAACGGAAATCGTCTGGCAGGTGGTGGAGCTGAAGGACGGCAGTCGCGTGCAGGGCGGCAGCGAGCCCTTCGCGGCCGGCGTTGCTCAGCGCACGGTGGCCATCGCGCCAGTAGATACCAACCGCGCCGTGGCCTTCGCCTCGGTGCAGGCGGCGGCCGGACAGTCGCTGGGACGCGCCGCCTACAATTGGGACGACATCATCGGCGAGGCCTCGGTGACCATGGGACTGTCCCCGGCGAGCATCGACATGCGCCGCAATTCGACCCTCGGCAGCGCCGACATCGGCTGGTTCGTGGTGGAGTTCAACGCCACCCCGCCGGTCACCCTGCCCAACCCGGTGGGCGAGTGGCGGCTCGACGAGACGAGCTGGAACGGCACGCCTGGTGAGGTCATCGACAGCAGCGGCAACGGCCTCGACGGCATTCGTTTCGGTGGCGCCACACCGGCGCCGGCGAAAGTGTGCAACGGCGCCTCGCTGAACGGCGCCACGGACTATCTGCAAATAGCCGACA
>Ga0256839_1005358_pt1 | contig 11901 bp, 13 predicted proteins | sample 354166metaG_FD_185968 | JGI IMG/M metagenome (GOLD analysis project Ga0256839, IMG submission 185968) | Hydrothermal vent microbial communities from Mid Atlantic Ridge, Atlantic Ocean - 354-166 | ecosystem: Environmental > Aquatic > Marine > Hydrothermal vents | place: Atlantic Ocean: Mid...
ACACAACCCCAGCTCGCACAGGAGCCCCAGGAGATAATCGCCTTGGCATGGCCCGCCACGCGCTTGAGCTGCTCGACAAACGGCTTGCCGGCAATGATGCAATACATGCCGTCTTCATCCAGCGGCGCATTGCCCTCGACCGCGAGGATAAACTGCCCGTCGTATTTCTCAATGGTTTCATCAATAATCGCTTCGGCTTGCTCACCGGCAGCGGCCATGATTGTGTCGTCATAATCCAGAGAGATCATGGACAGGATCACATCTTTGGCCAGCGGGTGGGCCGAGCGGATAAAGCTTTCAGAGCAGCAGGTGCACTCCAGACCGTGCAGCCAGAGCACCGGAATGCGCGGCTTGTTCTCCATCGCATGGGCAATTTGCGGCGCAAAAGCGGGCGAAAGCCCCAAGGCCCCCGCAGCAAGGCTACAATATTTCAAAAAGCTGCGGCGGGTAATTCCTTGCCGGCGCATCACATCATAAAATGTTTCGTGCATCTTAACTCCCTATCCCTGAATATTTTTTAGGCAAGCGGACTCACCCTATTAGCTTAATACTAGCTATGTATTCCGCCTGAAAAACCAATTTTGCGTTTCATGCCGATATGTAAGGCGAATAGATGATTTTAATGTTTTTAATCAGTGAGTTAAAGTTAAATATATCTGATCGCATTTATTGGCTTACGATCAAATCGCACTTATTATTGAAAAGTTTCCTTCCGGATAAAACGACCTGTATTAAGTTCACTTACCACCCACGATGCAGCGAAAAACACCTACAAAACGAGATAGATATTGTCTTCGGCAATCACATCGGGCGTTACATCGGCCGGAGGCGGTGTGCCCTTCCCACGTTTCAGTTTGGTGAAATTCGTGTTCATTACGCCACCTCTTTTTCTTGGGGTTCTGCCATCTTGTCGATCACGCTTTGCGCCAGCCCGCCCCCCCCTAGAGGGTGCATTGTGACATGAAAGTTCATGGCGTCACCTCATCCAACGAAGATTTTGGGGCGGACGGAACCCGAGCGAAATACACAAAAACTGACGTTGTGCGTACATAAGGCGCACAAACGTCAGATAGGCCAAATCGCCCAAATGCATAAGTAACTGTATTTATTGGAAATAAATGGTGCACCCGTCGCGATTCGAACGCGAGACCTCTGCCTTCGGAGGGCAGCGCTCTATCCAGCTGAGCTACGGGTGCCTAGGCGGGTGTATAGTGCAGTGGTTTCGGGGTTGCAATTGGGAAAATCAGATTTGCGCTTTGGTGATCGATCTAAGCATTAATGAAGGGTTGTCAGTACATGAGGTGGCTCGGTTTGTTTGAACAGCATCCACGGGCAACGCCGCATCAAAATCAAATTCTCCTCGCATGTGTCATGCCTTTTATTCAGTTTATAGAAATGACACAGAATTACGAATGCTCCCTAAATAACATGTAGACCCCATGCCGATACTATAGGTCACTCAAGGCCACCTTCCCCCTTTCCTCTTGATTTCCGCGCTCAAAACCCCGATTTATAGCAAAGCAACCATATTGAGGGCCAAAATGCTTAAAAAAATGCTGATCCGCTGGGCCGCCGCCCTCATTCTGGTATTCATCACCTATAACCCGACCAGCCTAAACTATGTTCGTTGGGCTATGGACAGCTACGCCACCAACCTTTCGGTGGTTATCCTGCTCGGTCTTATCCTGTTTGTTGCCTATGTGGTTTTTGTGCGCGCGACCCTGCAATCCATCGGAAAGATCGGTATCGCTTTGGTGCTAACGGTCATCGCCGTGCTGCTCTGGGTGCTGTATGACAAAGGCCTGCTTGACCCCGCCAACGGCACCTTGATGACATGGATCGGCCTTGTCGCGCTGTCCTTCGTACTTGGTCTCGGGCTCAGCTGGAGCATTATCCGCCGTCGCATTTCCGGCCAGCTTGATGTGCGCGAATCCGATGTGCATGACGATAGTGCCGAATAGGGTTGATTTGGAATCGACATCCCCCATCTTAAGCGTTAGATAGCTCCGACCTCATATTGTTCGAAAGACCGAAACATGGAAAATATCGTTCTCACCATCCACCTTATACTGGCCCTCGGGCTGATCGGGGTTGTGCTGCTTCAACGCTCCGAAGGCGGTGGATTGGGCATTGGTGGCGGTGGCGGCGGCGGTGCCATGAGTGGGCGAGCGGCAGCCACAGCGCTGGCCAAGGTGACATGGATTTTGGCCATTGGCTTTTTGATCACCTCCCTCACGCTCACGGTTATTGCGGCCAACAGCGCCGGCGGCAGCTCGGTGCTTGACCTTCCGGCTGACACCGTAGCAACAGATGCGCCAGCGGTTGATCCGAATGCGATCCTCATTCCCGACCTCGGAAACTTGACAACGGGTGGCAATAATGCCGGCAACACGCCAGCAGCACCCACGCCAGACGCACCCGCAACCCCGCCGGCATCGCAATAATAAACGTCAGACCCTACGGGTAAAGCGCAGCTTGCACCCTGTGCAAATATGCCATAAGTCGCGCATCGGAACAAATGCGCTCGCTGAGCAAGGTTTTTGTTGGCGACCCGGCAAAAGACGCCAAGACCGGCGCAGCTGAAGCATCGGCGGCGCCGGGACGATCGCCAAACAGGAACGGCTTGTCACCAAGCAGCACCATAATTGCCGCTATATCCTTATCCGCCCGCACAAATCTCTGCTCGACCGTATGCCGCCCCATGCCCTGTGCAAAAACATTGTCCCGCGCCTTTTGCCGGATCTTTTTAGTGATAACCCCCCGTACCAGCCTTGGGATCATGCCAAAGAATTGCGCCCGCACCACCGCCCAATTGGCATCATTCAGCCAACGGTCACACACCAGCGCAAAATAAAGGTGCTCGTCGCACATGCGTATAACCGCGCGCGAGGTCGCCCGCTGTTCGGGGGTTAGACCGGCATCAAAATCCACATCGAATTTTTGCTCCAGATAGGTGCGGATATCTTCCGTATCGGGAATGGTCGTGTCGCCATCCAACAGCATCGGCAGCTTGCCCTTGGGGGCCTTGCGCGGGTCGCCATAAACGACCTCGAATTCCGCCTTGGCCATGTGCAAAAAACACAGCGCCTTGACCCCGAACGAGCTGGCAGAGGGCGCACCGAAGGCGGGCGGGAAGGTGACAAGTTTCAACATGTGGATTCTCCTGTGAATATGATGCGGACGTGGTACAATAGGTTCCTGCCAATTAATGTCAGGAACATGTGGAATGTCCCGCAGCCACCGCCTTATGCAACTCATGCAGCTCTTTCGCACCCTGCCCTCACCGGTGCGCGCACAGGCGCTGGCGGATGAAACAGGCGTATCCCTGCGCTCGGTGTATCGCGATATAGACGCCCTGCGCGGCATGGGCGCAGTGATTGACGGCGCGGCGGGCTATGGCTACACGCTGATTGACGATCCGGCTTTGCCGCCGATGAGCTTTTCGCAAGACGAGATCGAGGCACTGGTGCTTGGTTTGCGAGAAGTGCAGGCAGTGGCAGACCCTGTTCTGGCCGCCGCGGCGCGCAACGCCCTCGGGAAGTTACGCGCCAGCCTGCCCGCCTCGCAAAGACACCAGCTAGAGCACGCCACCCTCCACGCCAAGCGATTCCACCACCGGCCCGGGATCAGCATAGATATTGCAGCCCTGCGCGCCGCCATACGAGGCGAGCGCGTGCTTCGCATTAAATATACAGACCAGAAAGGCGATAGCTCCACACGCGATATCTACCCGCTCGGGATTGTGTTTTTCGAAAGCACACTTGTGATTTCGAGCTGGTGCCTGCTCCGGCAGGGTTTCCGCACTTTCCGGCTGGACCGCATACATAGCATTGCCGAAACCGGCCAAAGCTTTCGCCCCAAGCGGGTGCCGCTATTGCGCGAACTTTTCGCCAAATTCAAAGCGGAAGCCGAAGCGGGCGGCTAGGCCCGTTGTGTTTGCACAACCTGCGCCAACGAGGTGGATTATAATGCGCAATTTTACATACAAATTGCTGAAGGATAATTATTGCGCAATTTTACATACAAATTGCTGAAGGATAATTATTGCGCAATTTTACATACAAATTGCTAAAAAGGCTCACCGAGGCGGTGCACGCCCGGAACTGTCCGGCCGCTCCGGTCCTGCTTTGGCCTCTACGAGGGCACCCCCCACCCGGCCAAAGCACATTTTTCAGACAAGCTGAAAGACAACTGCCGCTGCCTCCAGAGTATTGAATTTGCGTGTGGCCTCGCTGCGCTCGGCAGAACCTGCCGCTAGGTTTGCGAATTTACCCGAGGTTATCCACAAGATATTGCCGTTGCCCCCTTGCCCGTCCCTGCTTTCATCTGTAAGACTCAAATCCCGTGATAGAGTGAAAAGCTGCAAAAAATCGCTCACCTTTTAAATGATTCTCACGGGGGCCAAACAGGCATGGCACGATATATTTTCATCACTGGCGGTGTGGTTTCCTCCCTTGGCAAAGGGCTGGCATCGGCCGCGCTTGGTGCACTTTTGCAGGCGCGCGGCTACACCGTGCGGCTGCGCAAGCTGGACCCCTATCTCAACGTGGATCCCGGCACCATGTCGCCCTTCGAGCATGGCGAGGTGTTTGTGACCGACGATGGCGCTGAAACCGACCTTGACCTTGGCCATTACGAGCGCTTCACCGGCGTTTCCGCCCGCAAGACCGATAGTGTTTCCTCTGGCCGCATCTATTCTACCGTGCTGGAAAAGGAACGGCGCGGCGATTATCTTGGCAAAACAATCCAGGTCATCCCGCATGTCACCAACGAGATTAAAGATTTCATCGAAATCGGCGATGACGAAGTGGATTTTATGCTCTGCGAAATTGGTGGCACGGTCGGCGATATCGAGGCCCTGCCCTTTTTTGAAGCCATCCGCCAATTCAGCCAGGAGCGTTTTGGCGAGTGTATTTTTATGCACCTCACTTTGGTGCCCTATATTGCCGCCGCCGGCGAGCTTAAAACCAAGCCCACCCAGCACTCGGTAAAGGAGTTGCGCTCCATCGGCATCGCGCCCGACATATTAATGTGCCGCGCCGAGCGGCCTATTCCTGAAAAAGAGCGTGCCAAACTGGCGCTATTTTGCAACGTACGCCCAGAGGCCGTGATCCCTGCACTGGACCTGAAATCCATCTACGAAGCCCCACGGGCCTACCACAGTGAAGGCATGGACCGCGCCGTTCTGGATGCCTTCCATATAACCGATGCACCCGAGCCGGATATGACAAAATGGGAAGAGGTGATGGACGCCATTGAGCTGCCCGAGGGTGAGGTGAAAATCGCCATCGTCGGCAAATACACCCAGCTTGGTGACGCCTATAAATCCATCGCCGAGGCCCTGACCCATGGCGGCATTAAAAACCATGTAAAGGTTAAGGCAGAGTGGATTAATTCAGAGCTGTTTGAGGGCGAAGACAACGTAACCCCTCACCTGGAGGGCTTTGACGCCATTCTGGTGCCCGGCGGCTTTGGCGAGCGTGGCACCGAGGGCATGATCAATGCAGCGACCTATGCCCGCACCCATAATGTGCCATATTTCGGCATTTGTCTTGGCATGCAAATGGCCGTTACCGAGGCCGCACGCAACCTTGCGGGTATTCGCGATGCCGGCTCTGAGGAATTTGACCACGAGTCCGGCGAAAAGCGCTTTACCCCGATCGTGTATCACCTGAAAGAGTGGCTGGAGGGCAACCGCACAATCCAGCGCGATGAAGGTGACGATAAGGGCGGCACCATGCGGCTGGGGGCCTATAATGCCACCTTGAAGGCAGGCTCCAAAATTGCCGAAATCTACGGCACAACTGAAATTTCAGAGCGCCACCGCCACCGCTACGAGGTTGATATGAGCTATCGTGACAAGCTTGAGGCTGGCGGGCTGGTGTTTTCAGGTATTTCGCCAGATGGCAAGCTGCCCGAAACCATCGAGATAAAAGACCACCCGTGGTATATTGGCGTGCAGTTCCACCCCGAGCTTAAATCGCGCCCGTTTGAGCCACACCCGCTTTTTGCCAGCTTTATCGAGGCCGCAGTGCAGCAAAGCCGGTTTGTATAGGGCTGGTTTAGATGTGCCCATAAGCGCAATTTTGCCGGTATACATTTTCCTCAGTATTTTTCGCTATTTTATGCTATTATAAGAGTGGCGGCTAAAAGTTGAGGTTTGGAAATGCGTTTTATCATATTGGCATTTGCGCTTATCGGCGTAGCGCTTTATATATCCAACCCGCAAGCTTTCGGTGCCAAACATAAATTAAAGTTCTCGGAAAGTGGGCGCACTGTTAATCGTGAGCGAGAACTGCCCGAATTAGATTTCGCAAAAATCAGCGATTTTGGCGTGGGGCTTTACGAAAAATTTGCAGGCTCACCTGATAATTCGGACAACACCGAAACCGTGGATCTTGCCATCCCCGACCCTGCCGCCACCTCGGCCGATATAGATATGCAAGTTTTAAGTGCCGTTAACAGGCCGGATTTAACCACATATGAGGGGCAGCTCGCAGCTATCGCGTTGGCATTGCAGAATGACCCCATGGAGACCGCAGCCCAAATGCGCGCGGCAACACAGGCCTGTTTACCAGCGCAAGCGCCTGAGCCATTGACCAATTATTTCTCCGGATTGGTGCAAGTGGTTGCGCAAACCGCACAGCTGCCACAGACACAGCAAGTTGAAAGCTTCAAAGCCTATAGCGCCCCGCTCACACAGGCCCTGAAAGGGTGGCTGAAATTTATGCCCGAAGAACAGCGCGCGATAAACACCACGATTCTACAAGATTGGGCCGCGCGCCCGAAAGAACTGGTGGCCTGCCATCTGGCATGGCTCAATGCGCACCCTTAATCAGCTTAAGCCTTAGTCTGTGTGCGGCCAGGCGTAGAACAGGCGTATTTTTAAACCGTTCCTGATATCGGTTTTTACTTGCACCTTGCGCGGCCATCCCCGATCATACCCCAAAAGGGATATGTGCAATGTTGGATTACCATGTGCTTGATGTTTTCACCAAAATCCCCTTTTCGGGCAATCCGCTCGCCGTGGTTCTGGCAGCCGAGGGGTTAAGCGACCAGCAAATGCAGGTGATCACCCGAGAGTTCAGCCTTTCTGAAACCATTTTTGTGCACCCTCCTGAAGACCCCGGCCACACCGCCAAGGTGCGCATATTTTGCCCCGCCTGCGAGCTGCCATTTGCAGGGCACCCCACAGTTGGCTGCGCCATCTTGCTGGCTGGGCAAATGCATGACAGCGATTTTGAATGCACAATAACCCTGGAAGAAGCCGCTGGCCTCGTGCCTGTAAACGTGACCCGCAAAGGCGAGAATATCACGGCTGAATTCACCGCGCCGGTGCTGCCTCGCCTCGCCGAGGGCACCCCGCCGAACCAAACAGAAGCCGCAGCCGCGCTTGGGCTTTCGCCTGAAGATATCGGCTTTGGCCAGCACCAACCCTTGCATTGGCAAGGCGGGCCGGATTTTCTCTTTATCCCTCTGGCCTCCCGTGCGGCGCTAGGCAAAGCCCTGCCAAATGCCAGTTGGCTTGAAATGACCTCAAAAGCCAAAACCCAGTCTGTCTATGTGTATTGCCCCGATGGCCAGGGCTACGCCGCCCGCATGTTTGCCCCCGCGCACGGTATGCCCGAGGACCCCGCCACCGGCTCGGCCAGCGCCATTCTGGCAGCCCAGCTTTTGGCGGCGGGGGCATTGCCCGAGGGCACCACCCATGTGCCGCTTTCACAAGGCGAAGATATGGGGCGCCCAAGCCAGATCAGCCTTACGGTTGATGTCCAAAACGGGGCGTTGCGACAAATCCGCATCAAGGGCGCTGCTGTGCGGGTCCATCACGGGCAAATGACCGCCCTGCCCTTGTAACCGGCGCAAAATCATTTAAGTTTCGGTTATGTTTGATTCACTCTTCAAGCGCCTGCGCGCCGAACCCGCCCCCGACCCGTTAGAGGCCAACGATGCCCGCCTCGCCCTCGCCGCTTTGCTGGTGCGCCTTGCGCGCACAGATCAGGATTATGCCGACAGTGAAAAAGCCCTGATCGATATGATTTTGACAGAACGCTATGGCATCGAGCTGCCCGAGGCACGCACCCTTCGCCAAGGGGCCGAAGAGGTGGAAACCGCCACCAATGACACCGTGCATTTCACCCGCCTGATCAAAGCTGCCATCCCCTATGAAGACCGTTTTGCCTTGGTGGTGGACCTCTGGCGCCTCGTGCTGGCCGACGGCACCCGCGACCACGCCGAAAACCAGTTTTTGCGGCTGGTGGTAAAGCTGGTGGGCGTTAATGATGTGGATAGCGGGTTGGCGCGGCAGCAAGCGGCCAAATCGTAGGGTGCGTGGTCCCCACGCACCGCTAGGCCCGCCGCAGAAGCACCGAACCTACGGAATACCCAGCCCCAAAAGAGCAAATCAGCCCAAGCTCGCCCTCATTAATATCCTCGGAATACTGCGAAAACGCGATAATCGACCCCGCTGAAGACGTATTGGCATATTCCTGCAAAATATTGGGTTGCTCTCCGGCTTCGGGCTTGCGCCCCAGCACCTTTTTGCCAATAAAATCGTTCATTGCCTTGTTGGCCTGATGCAGCCACAGCCGCTTTAGCTCATCGGCACTATGCCCCGCCTCTTCAAGGTGGCCCAGAATGTGCTTTGACACAATCGGCAGCACTTCCTTAAAAACCTTTCGGCCGTTTTGCATAAACTGCATATCGCGGCGCTCCGCCACGCCATCAGGCCGGTTGCGGCGCAAAAAGCCGTTATTATTGCGGATGTTGTTGGAAAACTGCGTCAGACACTTGGTCGAGAGCACCTCGAAATGCGGGCCCGTTGCCTCCTCTTTGCGCTCAATCAGGGTGGCGGTGCAGACATCGCCAAATATAAAGTGGCAATCGCGGTCGCGCCATTCCAGGTGCCCCGAGGTGATTTCGGGGTTCACCACCAAAACCGCTTTGGCCGAGCCGGAACGCACCATATCGCTGGCCGCCTGAATGCCAAAGGTCGCCGATGAGCAGGCGACATTCAGATCAAAGCCAAAGCCCTCAATGCCGAGCAGGTCCTGCACCTCGATCGCAATCGCCGGATAGGCCCGCTCCATGTTTGAGGCCGCCACGATCACCGCGTCCACATCAGCCGCCGTTTTGCCGGCCTGCGCCAGCGCCTTATTGCACGCATCCAGCGCCATTTCAGCCATAATCCCCGGCTCGTCATCGCAGCGCTGGCGCAGCTCGGGATACATCCTGTCGGGGTCCAGAATGCCGGACTTATTCATCACATGCCGGCGCTCGATCCCGCTGGCGGCAAATATAAATTCGCTGGAAGAGTGAGGCATCTCCGCCACCTCCCCCGCGGCAATCGCCTCGGCATGGGCGGTATTAAACTTGTCGGCATAGGCATTAAAGGCCACCACCAATTCATCATTGGTGATCACCTCTTCAGGGGTAAAAACTCCGGTGCCGGAAATTACGGGCTGGTGCATGGCTGGCTCCTGTTGGTTCACACCATTTGAACCCGTTTCCCGCCAAGGGTCAAGTTATCTAGACCTCTGAGTGCGGCGGCGTGCCACCTGCCTTGGGGTAAAGCACAACACGGGTGCCCATGGGCACGCGGTCATAAAGCTCTTCCACTTGCGGGTTTATAAGGCGGGCGCAGCCGTTGGAAACCGACACCCCGATGGTGCGCGGGTTGTTTGTGCCGTGGATGCGCAAATAGGTATCGCGGCGCTTACGGATATTATAAAGGTAAAGCCCACGCGCGCCGAGCGGGTTATTTACCCCGCCGGGCTGAGGGCCATCGGCATAGGCGCCGCCTTCCTGAAACTGGGTATAATGGTCCGGGTCGCGCTCCAGCATGTCAGGGGTTGGGCGCCAATCAGGCCACTCCACCTTGCGGCCCACATAAAACTCGCCGTCATGGTAGAGGTTGCCACGGCCAATGCCAACGGTATAGCGAATGGCGCGCTGGTCTTCCATGGTCCAGTAAAGCGCATATTGGTTGGGGTCCACGATCACGATATTCGGCTCGAATTCAGCCCGAATGCGCACTTCGCGCGGCATATATTCTTCGGGAAGCACATAGGCCTCGCCTAGCTGGTGGGCAGGGGCGCGAGCAACGCCCAATACGGTCGCGGCGGCGCTGGCGGCGAGGAATTTGCGGCGGTTAAGCATAGGTTAAATCCTTATTATCTTTACTAAAGTGGGCAATGTTTGCCGTTTAATGCGATCAAATGAATTTAGCGTGATACACGCAAGGAGTCGCAATGACATTTACGTTATCCCTCCGGTTTTTCGGCAATCAGGCGCAAACTGTGGCACTTTCGTAACGCCTTGAGCGCGCAACCCCTGTTTGTAACGGGTATGTAACGTAAATAAGGCTATTATTCAGAGGTATACCTGCTAAAAGAGGCCCGAATCCAAAGCGCAGGAGATGTCCATGCCCACCGAGACCGCCCAAGAGCCGGCTATCACCCCCGAAATTATCCGTAAACACGGGTTGAATCAGGCTGAATTCCAGCTTATTCGCGAGCTGATTAACCGCGAGCCAACATGGACCGAGCTGGGCATTTTCAGCGCCATGTGGAATGAGCATTGCTCTTATAAATCCTCCAAGCTGTGGCTGAAAACCCTGCCGGTAGACGGCCCGCAGGTTATTTGCGGCCCCGGCGAAAATGCGGGCATTGTCGATATTGGTGACGGACAATGCGTTGTTTTTAAAATGGAAAGCCACAACCACCCGAGCTATATCGAGCCTTACCAAGGCGCGGCCACCGGCATTGGCGGCATTCTGCGCGATGTATTCACCATGGGTGCACGCCCGATTGCGGCGATGAATGCGCTGAGCTTTGGTGAGCCGAGCCACCCGAAAACCAAGCAGCTTGTGCATGGCGTGGTGGAGGGCATCGGCGGCTATGGCAACTGTTTTGGCGTGCCCAATGTGGGCGGCGAAACCCGCTTTCACAAAAGCTATAACGGCAATTGCCTTGTGAATGCTTTTGCGGCGGGCCTCGCCAATACCGACGAGATATTTTATTCGGCGGCCAGCGGCGTGGGTATGCCTGTTGTTTATCTTGGCGCCAAAACGGGCCGCGACGGTGTGGGCGGGGCCACTATGGCCAGTGCTGAATTTGATGATACCATCGAGGAAAAACGCCCCACGGTGCAGGTCGGCGACCCGTTCACCGAAAAGCGCCTGATGGAGGCGACGATTGAGCTGATGCAAACCGGCGCGGTGATTTCCATTCAGGATATGGGGGCCGCTGGGCTGACGTGTTCGGCGGTGGAAATGGGTGATAAAGGCGGACTTGGGGTGATTTTGGACCTTGAAAGGGTGCCCTGCCGTGAAGAAAACATGACCGCTTACGAGATGATGCTGAGCGAGTCCCAAGAGCGCATGCTGATGGTGCTGCGGCCCGAAAAAGAGGCGGTGGCCAAGGCGGTATTTGACAAATGGGACCTCGATTTCGCCATTGTCGGCGAGACCATTGCCGAGGACCGTTTCCTGATCCGCCTGAATGGCGAGGTAAAGGCCGACCTGCCGCTCAAGGCGCTCTCTGGCGAGGCCCCTGAATATGACCGCCCGTGGGTGGAAACCCCTACAGCCGAGCCTTATACCGATGTGCCGGACATCTCCCCCGCCGAGGCGCTTCTGGCCCTGATTGGCTCCCCTAATCACGCCGGCAAGGCGTGGATCTGGGAGCAATATGACCACATGGTGCTGGCCGATACAGCAGTGCGCCCCGGCTCGGATGCGGGCGTGGTGCGAGTGCACGGCACCGAAAAAGCTCTGGCCTTTACCAGTGATGTAAACCCACGTTTTTGCTTTGCCAACCCCGTTGAGGGTGGCAAGCAGGCGGTGGCCGAGGCTTACCGAAACCTCTGCGCCACGGGGGCCAAGCCCTTGGCCACAACCGA
>Ga0256839_1005359_pt1 | contig 11900 bp, 9 predicted proteins | sample 354166metaG_FD_185968 | JGI IMG/M metagenome (GOLD analysis project Ga0256839, IMG submission 185968) | Hydrothermal vent microbial communities from Mid Atlantic Ridge, Atlantic Ocean - 354-166 | ecosystem: Environmental > Aquatic > Marine > Hydrothermal vents | place: Atlantic Ocean: Mid...
CACATCGGGACTCATCGAAGTCGCGACCGGAGACCACCTGTCGCCCCTCCGGGGCGTGATCGTGGGGAGCGGCATCGCCGATGAGCTCGGCGTCGCTCCCGGTGTGGTGCTGCGCACGACCACAGGCGTCACACTTCCCCTGGTCCGTGTCGTCGACACCGACGTACGTGACCTCGGCTTCGGGCGTGACGTCCTCGCGGTCACGGCACCCGACCGCGCCGCCTACGCCTGCTGGTTCGAGACCGAGCCCTGGGCACCAGAGACCACTCCCGAGCTGGCGCAAGGGCTGATCGCACCGTCCGATCCGCGCGCCGTCCTCTCCCCCTATGCCACCGTCCCCGTCACCGCGGCCGCCGTGGTCTCCGAGCTCCGTGAACGGACGACCCGGAACGTGGTCGGCATGACCTCCGGACTCCTCCTCGTCATCGCCATGGGCTGGGTTCTGCTGCGGCGCCGGGCGCTGACCACCTACCGGGTCAGCGGCACCTCGATGAGCGAACGTGTCCTCATCCTGGGTGGCGAGCTGGCCATCGCCATGGCCACGGGCTGGGCCCTGGCGATCGCCGCCCTCGCATCCACCGCCGAGACTCCCGAGTCCTTCGCGGCGGGTCTGTGGGCGGTGACCGTCGCGGCACCCTCCGCGACCCTCGGCGGCGTCACCATGATCATCCTGCTCGGTCTCCGCCGGATCGACCGGGCTCTCAGAGACTGAGCCGGCCGACCCAGACGAGAAGGACCTGCGTGCACCCTCCTCTACCGGCCCACCCTCCGGCGACGGAGCCGGTCCGTCGCCGCCGGTTCCTCACCCCGACCCGACCCGACGGTTGAACTCCTCGATCAGCTCGTCGATCGGCTCCGCCATCTGCTGGATGCCGGTCCAGTAGTCCGGATCCTCCCACTGGGCGTCGAGCTCGGTGGCGTCCTTCCCCTGCTGCTCCACCCACGTGAAGTACTTCAGGTTGTGAATCCGACGGCGGCTCCGCTCGTCCAGCTCCTCCATCCAGTCCGTGTCGGCCCCGATCAGGTGCCGCTCGTAGGCGACGGCGGCGTCGGTGGCGGTGAGCGGGCCCCGCTCGGCGTCGAGCTCGGCGAGGCGACTCCGGTACATCTCGATCGAGTCGGTGGCCACGGTGACCACCACGTCGTCGGGCCCCAGCCCATACCATTTGGCGAACTTGATGGCGGCCACCAGGTTGGCGACCGAGGAGATCCCCAGCTCGGGCAGCCGGGCGATGGTGCCGTCGGGGACACCCAGCGACGTCAGATACTCCACCCCGGCGGGCTCGTTGAAGAGGCGGATCAGCGACACCGGAGCTTCATCGTCGATGGCGACGACCAGATCGGTGTTCGCCACGTTGTGGATCCAGGGGATGTGCTTGTCGCCGATCCCCTCGATCCGATGGGCGCCGAACCCGTTGAGGAGCATGGTGGGACATTGCAGCGCCTCACCGGCGGCGATCTTCGAGCCCGGGAACCGCTGCTTCAGGTAGTCACCGCAGGCGATCGTCCCCGCCGACCCGGTGGTGAGCACCACTCCCCGGAAACTCCCGTTCAGCTCCCCCAGCACCTCCTCGATGGCGGGGCCGGTCACCGTGTAGTGCCACAGGTAGTTGCCGAACTCGTCGAACTGGTTGAAGATCACCAGGTCCTCACCCGACGTCCGCAGCTCGTTGCACTTGTCGAAGATCTCCTTCACGTTCGACTCCGAACCGGGCGTCTTGATGATCTCCCCCGCCACCGACGACAGCCACTCGAAACGCTCCCGGCTCATCCCCTCGGGGAGGATCGCCACCGACTCGCTCCCCAACAGGTTCGAGTCGTAGGCTCCGCCCCGGCAGTAGTTCCCGGTGGACGGCCAGACCGCCTTCTGGGTGGTCGGGTCGAACTGGCCGGTGACGAGACGGGGCACCAGGCATCCGAAGGCCGCCCCCACCTTGTGGGCACCGGTGGGGAACCACTTCCCCACCAGGGTGACGATCCGCGCCTCCACGCCGGTGAGCTCCGGCGGATATTCCAGATGGTTGACGGGGCCGAACCCTCCTCCCCGCTCCACCGGCTCGTTGTGCCAGGTGATCCTGAACAGGTTGAGGGGGTCGAGATCCCACAGGCCGACGTCGCGGAGCCGAGAGACGACGTCCTCGGGGATGAGGGATGGGTCCCGCTGCTGGGCGAAGGTGGGGATGACGATGCCGCGCTCCCGCGCCCGGGTGACGGCGCGGGCGAGACGGTCGGGGTGGACGGTCAGGTCGATCACTCGTTCTCCAATCCTCTGATGGCGTCTTCGACGGCTCCGATGTCGGGCGCAATCCGGAGGGGTCGGGCCCCCGTCGCCTCCACCCCCCGCCGGACGGCCGGTACGTCCTTCAGGCCGGTGCCGGTGGAGATGATCACCACCCGGTCGCCCGATCCGACGTGGCCTTCCTCCCTCGCCGCCAACAGGCCCGCCAGCGAGGCGGCGGCGGCAGGCTCGGGAAACACCCCCGTCGTGGCGGCGAGGACGGGGATCGCCGCCAGGATCTTCTCGTCGGGGACGGCGACGAAGGCGCCGTCGGAATCCCGCACCGCCCGCATCGCCTTCAGCCGGTCCCGCGGCAGCCCGGCCGAGATGGAGTCGGCGACCGTGTGGGCGTCGATCGGCGGCTTCGTCAACACGTCCTCGCCCCGCTCCCACGCCTCGACGAGGTAGGCGCTGCCTTCGGCCTGAACACCGACGAGTCGAGGCATCCGGTCGATCCACTCCAAGGCCAGCAGATCCCGGAACCCCTTGGCCACCCCGCCGATGATGCAGCCGTCGCCGACGCCCACCACCACCACGTCGGGGGCCTGCCAGCCGAGGGCTTCGGCGATCTCGAAGGCGACGGTCTTCTTGCCCTCCGACATGTAGGGGTTGTAGCCGGTGTTCCGGTTGTACCAGCCGAAACGGTCCGAAGCCCGGAGGCACAGCTCGAAGGCGTCGTCGTAGGTTCCTTCCACCAGCAGCACCGTCGCCCCGAAGGCGAGGAGCTGAGCCACCTTCGCCTCCGGGGCGGCGGCCGGGACGAAGATCACGGTCTCCCGGCCGACCGAGGCCGCGAGGCCCGCCAGGGCGGCGGCGGCGTTGCCGGTGGAGGCGGTGGCGATCGTGGCGGCCCCCCGCTCGTCGGCCTTCACGATCGCCATCGCGGAGGCCCGATCCTTCAACGAACCGGTCGGCTGCACCCCCTCGTCCTTCACCCACAGCTCCGACACCCCCACCCGGTCGGCGAGGCGGAGACTCTCATAGAGGGGGGTTCGGCCCACCCGCAGGGGAGGTGTGGGCGAGCCGGGGGCGACCGGCAGCAGCGCCCGATACCGCCACATCGTCTCCTCGCCCGAGGTCTCCACGTCGTCTCGGCTCACCTCGGCGGCGATCGCCCCGTAGTCGTACACGACGTCGAGGATGCCCTCGTCGCCGTGCCGGGGGCACACGTAGTCGACGTCGTCGGGTCCGTACTCGGCCCCACATACCAGACACCGGAGATGCGAGACGTTGGGGATCACGCCGTGATCCTCGTGCCCGTCTCCCCGGCGACCGCCCGCTCCAGGTTCTCCGGGTCGGTGATGATCGCGGTACGGCCCCCCGCCTCCAGGAACCTGATCACCGCCCTGATCTTGGGTGCCATGGAGCCCTCGGCGAAGTGGGCCCCCTCCTCCAGATACCCCTTCGCCTCCTCCACCGTCATCTCGTCGATCCACTCCTGGTCGGGGGTGCCGAACCGCAGGGCCACCTTCTCGACCCCGGTGGAGATGAGCAGCAGGTCGGCGCCGACCTCGCGGGCGAGCAGCGCCGAGGCGAGATCCTTGTCGATCACGGCCGCCACCCCACGAAGATCCCCCCCTTCGTCCCGGACGACGGGGATGCCGCCGCCGCCGACGGCCACGACCACGAAGCCCGCGTCGAGGAGCGTCCGGATGGCTTCGATCTCGACGATCCGTTTCGGGTCGGGCGACGGCACCACCCGTCGCCATCCCCGATCGGCGTCCTCCACCACCACCCAGCCCTCCTCGTCCCGCCGCTGCTTCGCCTCCTCCTCCGAGAGGAAGGAGCCGATCGGTTTCGACGGGTGCTCGAAGGCGGGATCGTCGGGATCCACCTCCACCTGGGTGACGACGGCGGCGACCTCCCGGCGGATCCCCCTCGCCCTGAAGTCGTTGAGCAGGTTCTGCGCCAGCATGTAGCCGATCGACCCCTGGGTGTCGGCCACACAGATCTCCAGCGGCACCTCGTGCAGCTCATGACGTGCCAGCTCGGAGCGACGGAGGATGAACCCGACCTGGGGACCGTTCCCGTGGCTGATCACGATCTCCCAACCGTCGGCGACCAACCCACCGATGTGATGGTCGGTCTCCTTCACCGCCTGGTACTGGTCTTCCACCGATTTGTGCCGGGCGTCACGGATCAGGCTGTTGCCGCCGATGGCCACCACCATCCGTCCCGGTGTCATGACACCTCCCTCACATCGTGAGCGCCATCACGGCCTTCTGAACGTGGAGACGGTTCTCCGCCTGGTCGAAGACGGCGCTCCGAGGACCGTCCAACACCCCGTCGGTGACCTCGATGTTGCGGTCGGCGGGAAGGGGATGCATGTAGATGGCGTCGTCGGCGGCGAGGGCCATCCGCCGCTCGTCGGCGATCCAGTCGCTGTACCGGGAGGCGATCCGGGCCGACTCCTCCTCGTCGGTGGTCGTCAGCATCGCCCCCCAGCTCTTGGCGTAGACGACGTCGGCGTCTCGGAAGCCCTCGTCGAAGTCCTCGAGGATCTCGAAGGACCCTCCGGACCGTCGGGCGTTCTCCTCGGCCTCGGCCACCACCTCCGGCATGAGACGGAACTCGGGCGGTCGGGTGAGGCGCACGTTCATGCCGAACCGGGTGGCCAGCAGGATCAGCGACTGGGGCACCGAGAGGGGTTTCTGATAACTGGAGGCGTAGGCATAGCTCACGTCGATGGTGAGCCCTCGGGGGTCGCCCTTCTTCTCGATGATCGTCATCAGGTCGGCGAGGATCTGGAAGGGGTGGTACCAGTCACACTGCATGTTGAGCACCGGGACCCGCGACGCCTCCGCCACCGCCCGGATGTACCCGTTCCCGACCCCCCAATCCACCTGCCTGATGGCGATCCCGTCGTTGTATCGCCCGAGGATCTCACCGATCTCGGTGGCGGTGTCGCCATGGGCGATCTGGGTGGTCTTCGACTCGATGAACTGGGCGTGCCCGCCGAGCTGGGCCATCCCCGCCTCGAAGCTCGCCCTGGTCCGGGTGGAGGAGAAGAAGAACAGCATCGCCAACACCTTGTCCCGGAGCAGCGGATGGGGCTCTCCCAGGGCCCGCCGCCGTTTCAGGTCGAAGGCGACGTCGAGCACCGTGTCGATCTCGTCCTTCGTCCACTCCTGGGTGGTGATGAGGTCGCGTCCTCGCAGATGGGTCTGCATCGGTTCACTCCACCGCACCGAGGACGAGGGCCAGCAGCGCCATCCGCATCACCACCCCGTAGTACGCCTCCTGCCAGTAGCGGGCGTGCCGGGTCGAATCGACGTCGGTGGGGAGCTCGTCCATCCGTGGGAGGGAATGGAGGATGATCGCCGAGGATTTCGCTCCCTCGGCCAGCAGCTCCCGGGTGACCCGGTAGTTGTCGGGGGTGGTCCCCACCTCCTCGCCCCGTTCGTCCCGGCCCTTCGTGTAGTCGGCCTGGACGACCGGCTCCATGTAGATGACGTCGGCCTCGCCGATCACGTCCCGGATGTGCTCGGCCTCCTCGATCACCAGGTTCTGCTCGGCGATCTCCGCTTTGAACTCGTCGGTCAACGACATCTCCGGCGGGGCGATCGAGATCATCCGGGCGTCGAACTGGGTGAGGGCGTACGCCAGGGAATGCATCGTGCGCATGCGCATGTCCCCGATGCAGACCCAGGTGAGGCCGTCGACGGTCCCCACCTCGCGCTGCACCGTGTAGAGGTCCGTGAGCACCTGGGTGGGATGCTCCCCCCACCCGTCACCGGCGTTGATCACCGGGATCGACGCCCACCGGGCCGCCTCGTGGGGCGCCCCCTGTTGGAAATGACGCATCACCAACACGTCGCCGTAGTACTCCAACATGTGGACGGTGTCCTTGATCGACTCCTGGTAGAAGTCCCCGGCGCGGGTCATCTTGGCGTCGGCGAAGCCGGTGACGTGGCCTCCGAGCCGATGCATCGCCGCCTCGTGGGCGAGGCGGGTCCGCGTCGAGGGTTGATAGAAGGCCGTCACCAAGGTCTTGTCCGCCAGCAGATCGACGTTGCGGCGTTCCCGCGCGATCGGTTCGAGGTCGTCCGCCACCTCGAACACGTGCTCGAACTCGGCACGTTCGAACCCCTTCAGGGAGAGGATGTCGCGTCCGGCAAAGCTCCTCATGACACTCCTTCGTCTCGATCGTCTCCGGCTCCCCCGGGCCTGGACTCGTGTTCCTCGCACACTAGAGACGATCGGAGCGTTCCGATGCCTCGGGCTTGCGTCCCCGCCCTCCTACCATGCGGGACGACCACCGCGACCCTGGGGAGCGTACCCGTGGAATACGTGCGACCGAAGGCACTGGACGAGGCCTTGGAGGCCCTCGCCGCCTTCGAGGACCCCACCCCCCTGGCCGGTGGCACCGACCTCATGGTGGAGGTCAACCTGGCCCACCGTCGTCCCACGGCCGTCGTCTCCCTCCGCGACGTCGACGAGCTGACCCGCTGGGACGAACACTGGATCGGAGCGGGGGTGACCTTCGCCCGGATGGAGCAGGCCCCCGACACCGCCCTCGCCGAGCTCTCCCGCACCGTCGGGTCACCCCAGATCCGAGCCGCCGCCACCCTCGGCGGCAACCTCGGTACGGCCAGCCCCGCCGGGGACTCCCTCCCCTTTCTCGCCGCCGCCGACGCCCACATCGTGCTGCGATCGGTGACGGGCTCACGACGCCTCCGCTGGGACGAGTTCCTCACCGGCCCCAAGCAGACCGCCCGCCGCCCCGACGAGCTCATCGTCGGGGTCGAGCTGGCACCGCGACCGGAACGACAGGCCTTCGCCAAGGTCGGGGTCCGCCAGGCGATGGTGATCTCCGCCGTCTCCTGCTGCGTGCTGCGCGACCCGTCCGGCGAGACCCGGGTCGCCCTCGGGTCGGTGGGTCCGACGGTGCTGCGGGCGCCCCGGGCCGAAGAGGTGGCGTCACACGCGGCCCGGCTCACCTCCTCCGACCTCGACGAGTTTCAGCGCCGGGTCACCGAGGAGGTCCGACCCATCACCGATCACCGCGCCACCGCCGACTACCGACGGCACGCCGCAGGGGTGATCGCCCGGCGCGCCCTCGAGAGGTGTCTCCGATGATCATCCGGCTCACCGTGAACGGCGAACCCCGCCACGCCGAGGTGGCGGGATGGGAGAGCCTGCTGTGGGTGCTCCGAGAGCGTCTCGGCCTCACCGGCACCAAGGGCGCGTGCGAGCAGGGCGAATGCGGATCCTGTTCGGTGGTCCTCGACGGCGATGTGGTGTGCTCCTGTCTCGTCATGGCCGCCGACGCCGACGGTGCCCAAGTCACCACCATCGAAGGCCTCGGCACGCCGGATCGGCTCCATCCGCTCCAGGAGGCCTTCGTCGCCGAGGGGGCCGTCCAGTGCGGGTATTGCACACCGGGCCTGGTCGTGGCCGCCGCCCACCTCCTCGAGACCAACCCCTCACCCACCTCCGGGGAGGTGAAGGAGGCGCTCTCCGGCAACCTGTGCCGATGCACCGGGTACGGCGCGATCCTCCGGGCTCTCGCCGCGGTCGAGGAGGGACGGTGAGCGTCGAGACCCGCCGTCGGGTCCGGGGAGGCATCGGCGAGTCGGTGCTCCGACCCGACGGGATCCCCAAGGTGTGCGGCACCTTCGAATACCTCGAGGACCTGCACGCCGACGGCATGCTGTGGGCCGCCACCCGACGGGCCGACGTCGCCCGCGGCCGCATCCTCCGCCTCGACGTCGACGGCGCCCTGGCGATGCCCGGCGTCTACGACGTGATCACCTTCGCCGACATTCCCGGGCGGCCCTACCAGGGCCAGATCGTCCCCGATCAGCCGGTGCTGTGTGACGGAGAGATCCGGCATTGGGGGGAGGCGATCGCCGTCGTCGCCGCCGACGACCCCGAGACCGCCCGGCTGGCCGCAGAGGCCATCCTCGTCGACATCGAGGAGCTGAAGCCGATCACCGACGTCGAGCAGGCCCTCGAAGCCGGAGAGGTGTACCGCCACTTTCCGGTCCGTCGCGGCGATCCCGAGGCGCGTGGCGAGGTCGCGGTGGAGGGGTTCTACGAGGTCGGCACCCAGGATCAGGCGCCGCTCGGAACCGAAGCCGGCCTGGCGATCCCCGACGGTGCCGGAGGCGTCGACCTGTGGGGACCCAGCCAGTGGACCCACGTCGACCACGAACAGCTCGTCGCCTGCCTCGGGCTGACGCCCGACCGTCTCCGAGTCCACATCTCGGGCCTCGGGGGAGCCTTCGGGTCACGCGAAGACCTCACCCTCCAAACCCACATCGCCCTTCTCGCCCTCCGTACCCGCCGCCCGGTGAAACAACACTACGACCGCACCGACTCCTTCGCCGCCCACGTGAAACGCCACGCCGCCCGCATGTGGTACCGCCACGAGGCCGACCGGGACGGGAACCTCGTCAGGGTGGAGGCCCGCATGATCCTCGACGGCGGCGCCTACCAGATGACCTCCCAGGCCGTCATCGCCAACGCCGCCACCTTCGCCGTCGGCCCCTACCGGTGCCCCAACACCTTCGTGGACGCCTACGTGGTCCGCACGAACCATCCTCCCGCCGGGGCGATGCGCGGCTTCGGGACCAACCAGGCCTGCTTCGCCGCCGAATCCCAGATGGACCGGCTCGCCGCCGCCCTCGGGATGGATCCCCTCGACCTCCGGCTCCGCAACGCGCTCGCCCCGGGAGACCCCCTCGCCACCACCGGCCAGGTCATCACCGAGCCCCTCCCGACCGCCGAAGTGATCCGGTCCGTCGCCGCCCTCCCCCTCCCCGATGACGAGCCGGGCGACGACCCCCTCCGCCTCCCCGGCGGCACCGGCCTCACCACTCCCCCCGACCGGGTGGTCCGCGGAGTCGGGTACGCCGTCGGGATCAAGAACCTGGCGTTCTCCGAGGGGTTCGACGACTACGCCGAGGCGAGGGTGACCCTCACCGCCGACGGCGCCGAGATCCACACGGCCGCCATCGAGGTGGGCCAGGGCATGGTGACGGTGCTCATCCAGATCGCCCGGACCGTCCTCGGGATCGAGAACGTCACGGTCGTGTTCGACGACACGAGCCGCATCGGCTCGGCCGGTTCGAGCTCGGCCTCCCGACAGACCCAGATGGCGGGAGGGGCGGTGCAGCGAGCCGCCGCCGCAGCCCGGGAGGCGGCGCTGCGCCTCGCCGGCGGCGACGAACTCGACGACGACGGTGTGTGGCGGGACGGACGGCTCGTCATGACCCTCGCCGAACTGGCCGAACGGGGCCCCATCTCCGAATGGGTGCGATTCCGCCATCCCGAGACCGAAGAGCCCGACGAACACGGCCAGGGTCGACTCCACGCCGACTTCTCCGTGGCCGCCCACCGGGCCGTCGTCGACGTCGACCCGGAGCTCGGGCTGGTGCGGGTGGTCCGGATCGACATCGCCCAGGACGTCGGCAGAGTGCTGAATCCCGTCCAGCTCCGCGGCCAGATCGAAGGGGGGATCGCCCAGGGGATGGGCTGGGCGATCATGGAGGAGCTCGTGTTCCGGGACGACGGCACCGTCGCCAACCCGACCTTCACCGACTATCTGCTGCCGACCATCCTCGACATGCCCCCGGTGGAGGCGGTCCTGATCGAAGAGCCCGGCACCTGGGGGCCCTTCGGCGCCAAGGGGATGGCGGAGCTCCCCACCGTCTCCGTCACCCCGGCCGTGGTCGCCGCCATCCGGGACGCCACCGGGAAGGCACTGTCCCGGGTCCCGGTCCGCCCGGAGGACATCGTCTTCGGTTAGTCGCCGTCGACGAGACGACGGGCGGCGGCGGCGTGGCGACGGATCAGCTCGTCGGTGTCGACCGTCGTCACCCTCCCGTCGACCACGATCGGACGTCCCCCCACGTAGGTGTGGTCGACCCGGACGGGGGCACACAACAGCACCGCCGCCACCGGGTCGGCGGCGCCGGCGTACTCGACCCGGTCCAAGGAGAGGGCGACGAAGTCCGCCACCTTCCCCGTCTCGAGGCTCCCGATGTCGGAACGGCCGAGCACGGCGGCGCCCCCGAGGGTGGCCAGCTCCAACGCCTGCCGCACCGACATCAGGCGATCGCCCTGGTCCGCCGACGCCAACCTGGCCACCAACATCGCCTGGCGTGCCTCGGCGAGGAGATGCCCCCCGTCGTTGGAGGCGGAGCCGTCGACGCCGAGACCCACCGGCACCCCCGCCCGAAGGTAGGCGGCGACGGGGGCGATCCCCGACGCGAGGCGCATGTTGGAGGTCGGACAATGCGCCACGCCGGTGCCGGTGGCCGCCAATCTGCGGATGCCGTCGGCGTCGACGTGCACCCCGTGGGCGAACCAGACGTCGTCCCCCAACCAGCCGACCTCCTCGGCGTATTGGAGGGGGGTCATCCCGAAGGCCTCGAGACAGAACCGTTCCTCGTCGACCGTCTCGGCGAGGTGGGTGTGGAGCCGCACGCCGTAGGCCCTCGCCAGCTCGGCGGAGCGCCGCATCGCCTCCGAGGTGACGGAGAACGGCGAGCAGGGGGCGACGGCGATCTGCACCATCGCCCCCGGCTCGGAGTCGTGATGGGCTTCGATGACACGGGCGGTGTCGGCCAGGATCGCGTCCTCGTCCTCGACCACCGAGTCGGGTGGCAGGCCGCCGGAGGACTCCCCCAGACTCATCGAGCCCCGCGTCGCGCAGAACCGCAGCCCCACCCGGCGAGCGGCCTCGATCGTGTCGTCCAGGCGGCACCCGTTCGGGAACAGGTAGAGGTGGTCGGAGGAGGTGGTGCAGCCCGAGAGGGCCAGCTCCACGAGGCCGACCTGGGTGGAGATCCAGAGGTCGTCCGGAGTGATCCGGGCCCAGAGGGGATAGAGGGTGCGAAGCCACCGGAAGAGGCCGTCGTCCTGGGCGAGCGCCCTGGTGAGAGTCTGGTAGAGATGGTGGTGGGTGTTGACGAGCCCCGGCAGGACCACGTGCCCGTCGAGGTCCACCACGTCGTCGGCCTCGGTGGGGAGATCCGCCGTCGGCCCGACCTCCTCGATCCACCCGTCCCTCGCGAACAACCCGCCGTCCGGGATCTCCCGGCGTTCGGCGTCCATGGTGACGACCACCGAGGCGTGACGGACGAGGAGCGTGCCCATGGGGTGTCACGGTAGCGGCCATCCCACACCCCTTTTGGCACCCAGATGTCGCGTATATGGGGCTCTGGTGGTGCCAAAAGCGCCGGAGTCAGGTCCCTCTGATGGCGTAGATGTCGGGGAGCTCCCGATACCGTTCGGCGTAGTCGATCCCGTATCCGACGACGAACCCGGGACCCACCCACATCCCGAGATAGTCGGGCGGCTCCGAACCCTCTCGAACCAGCAGGGCACAGCGTTTCACCGACGCCGGCCGCCCAGCCCGGATCCGCTCCACGACCACGTCCATGGTGAGCCCGGTGTCTTCGATGTCCTCGATCACCACCACGTCCCGACCTCGGAGGTCGGTCTCCAGGTCCTTGGTGATCTCCACCGCCCCACTCGACGTCGTCCCCCTGCCGTAGGAGCGCGCCCGGACGAAATCCACCTCGACGGGGATCGTCAGCGCCCGCACCAGATCGGCCAGGAAGACGAACGAGCCCTTGAGGATGCCGACCAGCAGCGGCACCGAATCCCCATG